>Ga0222712_10003914_pt1 | contig 15927 bp, 11 predicted proteins | sample C33_657DmetaG_FD_165043 | JGI IMG/M metagenome (GOLD analysis project Ga0222712, IMG submission 165043) | Estuarine water microbial communities from San Francisco Bay, California, United States - C33_657D | ecosystem: Environmental > Aquatic > Marine > Unclassified | place: USA: California... | reverse complement strand
AATTATACCAATAACGTAGTGGCAACTGCCAATGTGATAAATGCCTGTATTACACATAAAGTAAAGCGATTGGTATTTACATCCAGCATGGCGGTTTATGGAAATGGCAATCCTCCTTTCGATGAGAATGATCAGCCTAAGCCGATCGATCCCTATGGTATTGCTAAATATGCCTGTGAAATGGATATTCAGGTAGCAGGTGAACAGCACGGTCTGGATTGGTGCATCATTCGTCCGCACAATGTATATGGTGTAAATCAGAATATTTGGGATCGCTACAGAAACGTATTGGGTATATGGATGTACCAAAAGTTGAACGACAAACCCATTACCGTTTGTGGCGATGGATCTCAGAAGCGAGCTTTCAGTTATATCGACGACTGTTTGCCTTCTTTTTGGAACAGTGCAACAGCCAGTGCAGCTTCAAAACAAATCATCAATTTAGGAAGTAGCAAAGAATACACCATCCTGGAGGCTGCAACCATCTTAAAATCAGTGGTGGGCGATTTGCAGATCAAGTTCACCGAAGGGCGTCACGAAGTGCACATGGCCTACTCAACCCATGAGAAATCAGAAAAAATACTGGGTTTCAAAGAGTCTACAGATCTTCCTGAAGGATTGGCTGCCATGTGGGAATGGGCAAAGAAGCAACCGCAGCGTAACCAATTTGTTTGGCCTAAATACGAATTAGAGAAAGGGATTTATCAATTCTGGAAATAAATCAGGCGCCCATGCTATTGATTTTTCCGGTTCTTTATATCATCGCATTCATCACCGCACTCAGGGGCATTCTCAAGCAAAAAGAGGATGCCCTTTTTTTATATGTCATAGGCGGCTTGCCCATCTATAATACAGCGCTGACTATTATCTATGGGTACAAGATGAAAGCATGGATGCCCATTTTGCAATCCTTCAAAGAGGCATTGATATTGATGGTCATTGCAGCACTGGTATGGAACTATAAAAAAAAGTTCAAGTGGGTTGCAATGGATAAATGGATCTTAGCCTTCCTTATTTACACGAGTCTTTATGTCTTGCTGCCATTGGGCAAATATGGATTTGCGGAGAAACTGGTAGCACTCAAAAGCCTTTCATTTTTTACGATCATTTATTTTGCCGGACGATTAATGAATCCAGCCGAATTTCACTTTGAAAAAATTTTTACCTGGGTAGGAGTACTGAGTTTTGCTGCTGCGGGGTTGATGGTGTACGAAGTAATTACGTATACGCATTTTCAGACATTTACGGATTATGCATTTTTCAATCAGGATTATTATGGCCTCGATGTAAGCGGGCATTACGGCTTGAGTTGGAGTTTTGAAATCAACGATGGGCTGAAACGTTTTGCCAGTTTTTTTTCCAACCCCCTCGAAATGGCGGGTAGCACCCTCGTTGCTGTTTCCCTGTTGCTTTCTTCGTATACAACCAAAGATAATAAAATCATCATCGACAAGTTTGGTTGGGGTGTGGCAGCTGCTACTGCATTTGCTGTGTTGTTTGGATTATCCAGGTCTTCGTTGGTTGGATATGTATTGTTGATCTATGTGTATTCACTGATGACCAATCGGAAAGAAATAACCTACATATTTTATATCGGTATTGGAAGTATATTGATTTACTTGGTTTATTTATTAAACGATCGTCATACCTACGACTATATCATTAGCACTTTTCAGTTGGCAGATACTTCCAGTGTGGGCCACGTCTTGGAATGGATTGAGGGCATTCAATCCATGTTCGACACTCCACTTGGCAGGGGCTTGGGCGAATCTGGTAGGGTATCTGCTGCATTGCAGGAAAATGTAGGAGGCGAAAATCAGTTCATCATTGTGGGTGTACAAACAGGGATTCTATCGCTGTTTATGTATGCATCCATTTACATTTTATTGTTGCGCTATTATTGGTTAGGATTCAAGAAAAACAATACCCTTGTACGCAAACTTGGGTTATCGCTTTTGTTAATGAAAATTGCGTTCATCATTCCTATGATGACTTCTAATTTTGATTCCTATTCGTATATTCTATACATCAGTTGGTTGTTGACAGGAATATTTATAACAGCATATCATGAAGATCAAACTAGCCATAGTAGGAATTGAAGGGCTGCCCAATAAATACGGGGGCTTTGAAACCCTTGCAAGCTATTTGGTTAAATACCTCAGCAGCGAATGGGATATTACTGTTTATTGTTCCAGTGTAGATCTTTTAACCAGGGATACAACTTATGAAGGAGCGATTTTAAAATACCTGCCACTCAGTTCTCATGGTTGGCAAGGCGTTTTCTACGATATACAGTCACTACGAGACGCATTGGCTAACAACGAGGTGGTATTGTTTCTGGGATTTGGAGCAGGAATCTATTTCCCATTTATTTCAAAGAAGGACCAAGCTAAAATTGTATTGAATTTTGGGGGGCTCGATTGGCAAAGAAGCAAATGGAATTTTCTGACTCGAAAACTCATTCAATTTTTTGAGGCGTTGATGGTAAAAAATGTAAACTGGGTGATTGCAGACAATAAAAAAATTGCCACCTACATTGAATCAGTATACCAGATAAAATCTATTGAGATTGGGTACGGAGGTGATCAGGTTGTAAAAATTCAAGCAAGTGAGGAATGGAGGATCGAATATCCTTTTTTAAAGCAGCACTATGCCTGTGCAGTTTGCAGAATTCAGCCTGATAATAACATAGAATTGATTTTGAATGCCTTTTCCAACATCGATTATCCATTGGTGATGATCGGAAATTGGAGTAGTTCCCCCTTTGGACAAAAATGCAAAGAAAAATATTCAACCTTTACTAATTTGTATTTACTCGATGCCATCTTCGATGCTGGAAAGCTCAATATGATCAGGTCGAACTGCAGCATCTATGTACACGGACATTCTGCCGGGGGCACAAATCCCTCATTGATCGAGGCCATGCACCTGGGGTTGAATATATTTGCGTATCAATCTGGGTACAACGAAATAACAACTCATCACCTAGCGAATTATTTTAAAACGGGTGAGGAGTTGACCGAGTTGGTAAGAAATTTTCGAGAACAGGATTTTCAGGAGAGAAGGAATAAGATGCAATCCTATGCGAAGCAACACTATACCTGGAGTAATGTTGCTGCATCGTACAAGGAGTTGTTTTTAAACGTCTATCATCAACAAAATGGAGCATAACATTCGACTCGGGGTCATAGGTTTAGGGAAAATGGGAATTTCTCATTTGGCGATAGCTGGTGGAAATACTGCTGTTGAAATTGTAGGCGTATGCGACACCTCTAAAATGGTAACGGGCTTTATAGAGAAACAAACACCTTACAAAGTATACGATGATTTTCGTTTAATGATAAAGGAAGCAAAGCCAACTGCTGTTATTATTTCAGTGCCTACGAAATTCCATGCTGAAATGATTCAAGAATTGATCGACAATAAGGTCCATGTTTTTTCTGAAAAACCTTTGACGCTTGATGCTGGAGTATCACATCAATTAGCAGAGAAAGCAGAAAAAGAAGGATTGGTGCACCAGGTGGGATACCACAATCATTTCATCGGAACGTTTATTGAAATGGCCAGATTGATCAAGAAGGGAGCATTGGGCGATATGTATCATTTTACTGCAGAGGCCTATGGTCCAGTGGTTACAAAATCAAAGGATTCCACCTGGCGCTCTAAGCCCGAAGAAGGGGGAGGGTGTTTGTACGATTATGCTTCCCATGTAATTGATTTGGTAAATTATTCTTTAGGGGAAATAGTAAAAGTTTCAGGGGTTGAATTAAAGAAAATATATTCAAAAGAGGTAGAAGATGCCGTGTATGGCACCCTGCATCTGCAATCTGGGTTAAGTGGCATCTTGTCTGTAAACTGGAGCGATGCAACCTATAGAAAGATGTCAACTAAAATTACAGTGCTGGGCACAAACGGTAAATTAATAGTAGATGCAACAGAATTGAAGCTTTACCTGAACGAAACAGTAAAAGATGAAACTTACGAAGCTGGCTGGAATACTCGATCGATCGGCACCTTACAGCATCCAGTTGATTTTTACTTACGTGGGGAGGAATACAGCGCCCAGCTGGATTATTTCGTAGATTCCATTAAGAGAAACAGAACTACTGGCCAGAATAGTTTTAAGGAGGCTGCTAAAACAGACCATGCCATTTCACTCATCAGAAAAAGCAATTGATCGAATGGAAAGAATTCTCTTTGGAGACAATCAGTTTTTTGGAGTGAACCATGCTTCTGACGAAAAGTCGCGCGAGCAATTGATGAAATTTAAAACGGATGCCAGCATTATCAAAACACTCGATATTGCAAAATCTGCCGGTGTTCAAACGTTCATGTGCACAACGCACGACAGGATCCTTCATATATGCGAGCACATTCGACAACATCCTGCTTCGTACGAAGGATACAAAATATATCCCTGCATGCCGTATGCACATAAATATGCCAACGCAGTCACTGAATTGGGAATTGTTGGTGCATTGAAAGCGTATATGCCAGGAAATATTTTTACAACTGCCTTCAAAGGCGGTATGGCCTACCTTTCGGATGACCACGAAAAAATGATGGAGTTGCTGGTGGATGCTGAAATGAAAATATTTAACGGCATAGATACCCCTGTGATTTTTTTACAAAATGTAGTAACCGATTTACTATTAGGGTTGAAAGCTTACGGACTATTGGCTTCTTTTCATGCCTATGTTAAGAAAAAGTACCGCGCTGAGGCAGGCTTCATTACCATGAATCTTCCTTTGCTATCAGATGTTTTGGAAAATCTGGGCATTGAACAACCGATTATTTGTGCCTCTATCAACAAAGAAGGATTCCGCATGTCTGGGGGAAGGCAAGCATATGAAAAAGTACTTGCTGAAAAGAAAAACAGAGTCATTGCCATGCAAATTTTTGGAGGAGGATTCATTTCTCCGAAAGAAGCTGTTGAGTATGTTGTTAATCTCGAAGGAGTGGAATCTATTTTATTTGGGGCATCATCAGCAGCCAATATTCAGCAAACCATCGAATGGATCAACAAACGATCGTCTGAATGAGAATACTAATGCTTCATGTTGCTACTGATTTGTATGGGTCTTCCAAGATACTTTTCTTGGTAGCAAAGAAGCTGCGCGAAGAAGGCCACGAAGTGCATATGGTTGTTTCGGAGGAAGGTCCGCTGCTGGATGTGTTCAGGCAAATCGGTGCAAAAACGAGTATAATTCGTTTAGGCGTATTAAGGAAGCGCTACATGAATCTTTACGGGTTACTGAATAGAGTCGGTGTGTTGTTATTGGCGCTCGTTCAATTGCGTAGGTTGATTCAATCAGAAAAGATAGACCTTATTTACACCAATACAACCCCTGTTATTATTGGAGGGGTATTATCGAAACTAACTGGAGTACCCAATGTTTGGCATTTGCACGAAATCATGGATCCTCCCCGTTCAATGGTGCATCGTATTTTTGCAAGCATCATCAAAGCAACTTCGAAAAAAGTGATTGCTGTTTCAGATGCAGTGTATCAAAACTGGTTGCCATCTATTGGATCCGAAAAATTAGTCAGAATTTACAATGGTATACCTATCGAAACCAGTAGTTCAATCCATTCAACCATTCGTGTAGAATTGAATGTAGCGAACAACGAGTTATTGATTGGAATGATAGGTCGTTTGAATTTACACAAAGGACAGTTTTATTTTTTAGACATTGCAAAAGAGCTGATAAAGAAAAACAATGCCTTGAAATTCGTAGTAGTCGGAGATGCATTTTCGGGGTACGAATATTTGTATGAAAAGCTGGAAAATAGCATCAAAAATGCTGGCTTGGAAAAACATGTGTTTTATCTGGGATACAGAACGGATATTTCTCAAATCATGAAAGGGCTGGATATTTTTGTATTGCCTTCTATAAAACCCGATCCATTTCCAACGGTTGTATTGGAAGCCATGTCGCTGGAAATACCCGTTGTTGCTACTGCACAAGGGGGTGCATTGGAGCAGGTACTGGATGGAGTTACAGGAATCCATATTCCAATCGATAATCCAAGTTTTTCAGCCGAAAAGATGGAACCCCTTCTCCTGGATGCTGCCCTTCGAAAATCATATGGTAAAAAGGGTAAAGAAAGAGTAGAGGAGCATTATGCGCTCGAGGTATTTGAAAAAAATATTTATCAATTGATTGAATCCATTCGTTGAAGACATCATCGTCATATAAAAGGGTAGGGATTGATTGCAGAGATCTATTCGTTGCAAAAACAGGATCAAAGACATATTTATCAGAGCTCATCAAGGCAAGTCAAGCACTCAGCGATGCTGAAATCGAATACATTCAGCTTTTTCCCTTTGTTCCGATTATCACTTTAAAAGGTAACATTGGAAAAATTATCAGGCACTTGCAATTCTTTTTTTGGAAGCAAATCAGCTTACCAATTCTTGTGCGACTGAAACGATGCGACGTGCTGATCTGTACAGATTATTTTCTTCCAACCATAAAAGGCAGCATGAAACATGTCGTGGTTTTTCACGATGCTTTTTTTTGGGAGTACCCCAACCATTACAATCGTCTTTGGTTAAAGTTGTTCCATGGTTGGGCAGTTCCTGCTGCAAAAAATGCAGATCGAATAATAGTTCCCTCTGAATATGTAAAGAACAAGTTGTGCCAATTCATGCATGTTGATTCTGATAAACTATCGGTTGTTTACGAAGCACCTAAAACTTTTGATAAAATAGAAAGTACAGCCATAGGCTCTTTCGATTTAAAAAAATATCGTCCTTATCTCTTGCATGTAGGGGCCATGAGTAAACATAAAAATCTTCCTTTGTTGATCAAGGCATTCAAGCTTGCACTAACTTCTTCTGACGAAGAATGGCATCTTGTTCTGATTGGTGGGCCTGGTAATTCAAACGCAGATGATGATTCCACCTTTGTAAGAGAAACTATTGTACAAGAAAATTTGAAAGAGCGGGTACATTTAGAAGGGTATATCGAGGACAAAGAGCTTGCTTTTTATTACGCGAATGCATCCGGATATGTATTTCCTTCCTACAACGAGGGATTTGGATTGCCGCTTTTGGAAGCAATGATATTTGGCTTGCCCATCGCAGCGGCAAATAATACTTGTCTTCCTGAAATTGGAAAGAATGCAGCTATCTATTTTGATCCTCGTAATATGAATGAGATGGCAAGTGCAATGACCGAAATTATGGGCAAGGGGAAAGAAATAACTGCAACCATACGTCACCAAACAACAGTATTGTCGGGGTACTCATGGGAAAAGGCTGCATTAGAAATTACTGCAATATGTAAGGGCATTACTGTATAGATAGTAACTTCAAAAAAATGATTTACATTTAAGGGCTAATTGATTGATTTATAAAGACTAACACTGGATGTTGCCAATACACAACAACCGCCGATTGGTAGATGCAATTTTATTGATGCTCACCTTTGCTGTTTTACAACAAACTGGGTTTGCTATCAACGAAAAGGTATTTGGGAATTTCTATTACGATCTGGTGATCTTCTGGTTTACTTGGTTTGCTGCTGCTTTTTTTACAAAGTTGTATAAAGACAGAAACACAAGTAAGTTCACGGAGGAGGTTATTTTTGTTTTCAATGCCCTGTTCAGTCAGTTTATACTGATTACTGCTATTTTGTACGTTTTTCTCGACGAAAAATCTATTTCTGCAGCATCGCTCTTGGCTTTTTTGGTCTCGTTCGGATTGATTCAATTATTGCTAAAGTATGTTGTGCGTAAAAGGATTCACTGGAGTTATTACAACGACGTAGCCCTTTCTCAACGCTTACTGATTGTGGGTACACCCGAAAGTACCAAAGAGCTTGCCGAAACAGTTAAGAAACATTTTTACTTGGGGTATAGGTGTGTAGGTTATCTAAGTGATGTTGATGCAAGCATTTCCGATGTGCCTTATTTTGGGCAACCTACTTTGTTAAAAGGAGTTATCGACAATATCGCGGTTGATAAACTGATTGTTGCAATGCCAGAGTTAAGTGAGTCCGATATCAGAGGATATTTAGATACCTGCGATGCCAAAGGCATCAAAACATACATCGTCCCAAATTATCATCAATTCACGTCCACTTCATTTGAAATTGATCAGATCGGACTTATTCCAGTAATCAATCTTCGGGCCTTGCCGTTGGATAAATTCGAAAATAAATTTTTGAAGAGAGGGTTTGATCTTGTTTTCAGCAGTTTGTTTTTATTGCTGATTGGAAGTTGGTTGTTCCCCTTGATCGCGTTGATGATCAAACTAAATTCCAGTGGACCTGTTTTCTTTGTGCAAGAGCGTTGGGGAATGAACAATACGATGATACGATGTATCAAGTTCAGAACCATGTTCGAGAATAACGAGGTTGGTGAAGTATTTCAACATACAACACGCAACGACCCCAGGGTAACTTCGGTTGGTAAGTGGTTGAGAAAATTGAATATCGACGAGATGCCACAATTTTTCAATGTATTGATGGGTTCTATGTCAGTGGTTGGTCCGCGTCCGCATGTTACTCCACAGAACGAAGACTTCATGCAAAAGATTGATAGTTATTTGATGCGGCATCTGATAAAGCCTGGTGTAACAGGTTGGGCACAGGTGAATGGAGCAAGAGGGGCGATGAGTGATTTGCAGCAGATGCAGACGAGATTGAATTACGATCTATACTATATTCATCGGTGGACTTTCTTACTCGATATTCAAATTATTTTACAGACGGTAGTTAATATGTTCAAAGGCGACGACCATGCGTATTAGACTATTCCTTGTTTTGCTTTTTGTTTCGATCAATGTTGCAGCGGTCTATTCTCAAGCATTTTGGGAGGATACGAGATCAATGGTTTATCCCTTTTTGACAAGAATGGCAGACAAAGGACTGATCGCGTTAGATGATATCATTCAACCCATCACACAAACACAGATTTTAGAGGCCTTGCAGCAGTTGAAAAAACAAGCGTCGGATTTGAATCAATTGGAAAAATCAGAATTACAGTTCTTTTTACGCGAATACGAATTGCCTTTTAAGACAATTGATACCTCTGCTCAATCATTGTCTTTATTTCGAAAAGATGCTCTCCAACGTTGGAGAGCCGCGTCGCTGGGGAATCAATCTTTTTTTATTCAAATAGATCCAGTTACCGGAGCAACTCTGTCGAGCGGCTCTCAAAAGGGAACGCATGAATACGGAAATGGCTTTCACACAAAAATATTCATGGGGAAGCGATTCGCTTTTCAGATGTATTACAGAGACATTTCAAGAGGAGGCAACGGGTTTACTATTGATCAATACAATACAGAGCAGACAGTTGGTTTGAAGTTGGACAGCAACCAAACCAAGAGCATCAATTTCACCGATTTAAGAACGGCAGTAGCATATCAGGGTAAAAACTATACACTTACCATTGGCAATGATCATATCAATTGGGGCTATGGCCAAAGAGGAAAAATTGTAATGGGCAATAAAATTCCAAGCTTCCCATTTATTCGTTTGGATTACAAGCCCGTAAACTGGTTTGTATTCAATTATTCCCATACATGGCTGCAATCAAATGCGATTGATAGCAACAGGATATACAATCTCGGAAATTCTATATACGGTGGAAGACGCGAGCAATACATCCCCTCTTATCTCGTAACCCATACTGCAACCTTGATACCTAGGAAAGGAGTTGCATTCAGCTTGGGAGAATCGATTGTGTATTCAGATCGCTTTTTTGTTCCTTACTTATTTCCGATGATGTTCTTCAAAGTGATTGATGTTACAAACCGAATGGGGTATAATAATTTGGCAAGCGCTAATACGCAATTATTTACTCAGCTTAGTTTGAGAAATATTGTTCCGCGTACAAATATATACGGGACGATCTTTGTAGATGAACTGCGACTGAAAGCAATTTTTAATAAAAATAAAAGCAGGAATCAGTTTGGCTTTACATTGGGAACTATTTATCATGATCTCATACCAAACTTGAGTATAGGAACTGAGTATACACGAGTGAATCCATTTGTTTACGCAAACTTCATCCCCGCTCAACAATACAAGCACGCAGGCTATGCAATCGGCGATTGGATGGGGAATAATTTTGATCGATTCACCCTGTATGCTAATTACAAACCTTTGCCCCGGTTGCTCTTAAATGCTCGAGTAGAGCGCATCCGAAAAGGTGGGGAAGGTTCTCTTTTGCAACAGTATTTTGCAGAACCCCAACCTCGCTTTTTATTCAATTCCCAATGGAATTCAACCGAGTTTTATGTTCATGGACGGTTTGAACTGATTCACCATCTATACGTAATTGCTTCATTAAACATGAAAAACAGGCGCGATCTGGTGAATAATACCCGAAACACCCTCCAACAGTCGCAAATAGGCCTTAATTTCGGGTGGTAGAGAAATTAGCATTATGAGGAAACACATATACACATTTTTGATATTACTGCTTGGTTTTCAAGGACTTGAGGCACAAGTAAATAGATCGACCCAACTCAGTGCCTTATCTGGGATGAACGAATCGCAATTGTTCCAGCTCTGGAGAAATGCCAGTAAAATGGGTTTAACTGAGGCGGAAATGCTAAAGATGTTCACCGAAATGGGTGTAAATGGTTCTCAATACCTCCAATTGAAGAAGCGATTCGAAAAGAAAGTGGAAGAAACCAGCGAGGCTGATTTAATTGAGGAAGAAGAGAATTTAAACCAATCAGAAGCCGATACTTCATATTTAAAATCCATCCCCACCAGAAGAAAATCCAATGTATTTGGTATTCAGTTTTTTTCGAATGCTAAAAACACATTCTCTCCTGGAATTAAAATGGCAACGCCTGCAAACTATGTGTTGGGTCCAGACGATCAATTGCAATTGATTTTAACCGGCATGAACGAAAGTGTGCAATTGCTGAAAATCAATGCAGATGGGTTTATAAATATCAAATACGCTGGTATTGTGCAATTGGCAGGATTGACCATAGAAAAGGCGGAACAGTTGATAAAGAAGAGGATGGCTTTGTTCTATCCGTATATTTCTCAAGGAAAAACAAACTTAACTGTAGTGTTGAGTCGTTACAGAACGATTCGAGTTGCTGTAATGGGGGAGTCCTATCGTCCTGGAAATTACCAAGTGCCAGGTGTGGCTTCACTTTTCAATGTGTTGTATCTAACAGGTGGTCCATCAGAAAAAGGATCCCTACGAAATATCCAGATCATCCGTGCAGGCAAGAAAATTGCTGAGCTTGATTTTTATCAATTTTTGTTGAAAGGTGCAATGCAGGAAAATTTTAGGCTGCAAGACCAAGACGTCATTTATTATCCTTTTTACAATAAGCACATTTCATTGGCCGGAGCAGTAAAACGTCCTTCGGTTTACGAACTAAAAGATAACGAGAGTTTGAAGGATCTTTTTTCTATTGCAGGAGGGTTTTCTGAAAATGCATATCAGCAACGTGTGAAAATATACCAAGTTGGTGCATTGCAAAGAAGCATCAAAGATCTGCTTGTTTCAGACATGCATACCTACTTGCCACAAAACGGTGATTCAGTTTTAGTGGATGCACTCAATGATACGTATTCCAACAAATTAAATATTCGTGGAGCCATTCGAGTGGCAGGAGATTATGAATTGACGCAGGGGCTGACCCTAAAGGGACTTATTGAGAAAGCGGGTGGTGTAAGAGAGAATGCTTATTTGAACAGAGGATTTATCAATCGTATGGATGATCAACTGCAGAAGCAGTTGATTGGATTTGACTTGGTAGAGCTGGGAAGAAAAAAAGAGTTGGATATTCTGTTACAAAAAAACGATTCCATCTACATTCCCTCTATCGAAAACATGAAACAGCAGCAATTCATTCAATTGGAAGGTGCTGTGAAAAATCCTGGCATCTATGAGTTCAGGAAAGGGATGATCTTGGAAGATGCCTTGTTGTTGGCAGGTGGTTTTGCACACGATGCTGATTATCGAAAAGTAGAGGTGTTGAGGCAGTTCAATCAAATCAGTGATTCTTTAAGAGACAAAATGTTAGAAAGTTATTTGTTTGCTGTAGATCCAGCATTGAAAAAAACTTCCAAGGAATTTTTGCTCGAAGAAAAAGATAAGATTGTGGTAACCAAATTATTGAATTCAGAAAATATCGGAACCGTAAAAGTGAGCGGTGAAGTACTGTATGCTGGAAATTATTTTCTGAACAGTCGCAGCGAAACTGCTGGTGAAATGATACAAAGAGCAGGTGGATTGACGCCTTTTGGAAACATTGCACAGATTAGAATTTATCGTAACGGCATATTGGTTGGAATCGATTTACAGGAAGAAAACTATCGCCTGAATGCGAATGATAGCATTGTGGTTCCGAAAGTGGAGCCATTGGTTGAAGTGGACGGTGCTGTATACAACCATCAATTTGTTCAATACGAATCACCCAATCTTCGGTATTACATTTCATCTTCAGGTGGATTGACGGATAAGGCATTGCTGAAAAAAGCATATGTTCAATATAGCAATGGATTGAATAAGAAAACCAAGCGCTTCTTGTTTTTCCGTTCATACCCCACCATCAAGCCGGGTTCTAAAATCATTGTTCCATCAGGGGATGGCATCATGAATAAGTTAATCAACTCCAATAATATTTCAGCAGTCTTATCTTCTATTACTGCTTTAGTGAGTTTATTTGTATTGTTGAAAAATTAATTGAATGTCCAATTCATCCGAAACTAATCAAGGGTATACGTTTAGAGAGCCGATCATTGCGGCGATCCAATCTCTTTACACTGTAATCGTCAGTCGATTCAGAAATTTATTGATGTTTGCCCTTGTAGGTGGCGTACTTGGTTTTGGGTATTCCCTTATTCGCCCCACGACATATAAAACACAGATTAAATTTTTTGTCGAAGACAGTAAATCTGCTGGGGGTGGTTTGATGTCGATGGTTGCAGGGCAAATCGGGATCGATGTTGGTGGATTGATGGGAGGAAACAGTGTATTGGCAGGCGACAATGTATTAGAGCTAGCCAAGAGTAAGATTCTATTGCAGAAAGCACTACAAACTCCTTATCCAAGGCCGGAAGCAAATTCAACTTACAGCTTGGCTGATCAATATGCAGAAGCGATGGGTTGGAAGGAGAGTTGGGCGGGAAGTAAAAAGGTTGGCTATGAGGTGTCATTTGCTACAAATAAAATTCAATTCAACAGGGTAGAAGATAGTCTTTGGCAGGTGATGTTTAAGCGAATCCTTGAAAAAGAGTTAGCCGTCAACAAACCCGATAAGAAGCTTGGTTTTTATACAATTGATCTTGAAACCCGGGATGAATTGCTCAGCAAACTATTAAGTGAGCGTATCGTTCAAACAACCACCAACTTCTACATAGAGGGGAAAATTGGAAGGCTGAAGAAAAATGTAGAGCGTTTGCAAAGAAGGGTGGATAGCATAGGATCGATGTTGAATTCCAAGACCTATGATGCAGCATCAGCAAATGTAGAGAACCAAATAGACATCAACTTGGCATTGGCGCAACCTATTGCTGCAGCAGAGATAAAATCAAAAGACAAGGCTTTTGCCAGCGTCATCTATGGGGAATTATTGAAGAATTTAGAAGTGTTGAAAACTGCTTTGATTCAGGAAACGCCTTCCATAATGATTGTAGATGAAAATAAAATACCCAAAAGAGACATCCTAAAATGGTACTGGGGTATATTTTTTGGAATGCTGCTTGGAGGTATTGCTGGAGTGCTCTACTATTTTAGATTGAATCGATAATGCAAATACAACTGACCTTGTAGTGTAAGGTAGTCCAATCCATTCTGAAAGTAATTTTGCCACGTAATTACTGGGTCTCTTTCAATATACCACCATTGATAGTTAAGTGTTCTCAATGTGGTGATGCTTCCGCCGTATAAAAAGTTTTTATAAGATCTGTTTACGGAAAGCGAGGCGATCAAATCTGTCCAATGTCTTCTGTAGTCTTTGATTCGCTCGAACGTATAATAGAAGAAATCGTTGTTGTGAATTCTTCTCTCCACTTGTAAGGAAATTCTATTCATTCCATTGTTCCACGCGGCCTCAAACAACTGACTATTCCCTCCAGGCCCTAATCCCGATCCAATTACTTGTCCTCTGTTGGTGTAACCATGGCGAACGGTATCGTCGAGGTACCAACTTTTTACATCTCTTATCAGCTGTCTGTCGTTGAAGCCAAGCTGGGTAAATTCAATTCCAAATTCCAGGTTCGATTTTTTTCTAAGCGAGACGAGCTTTCTGAAACCTGCAACAAATCCCGTTGGTTGTGGGTCTGAGACCAATAGGAATAAAGGGTTCATTGTTTTATCGTTTCTTCCGAATTCTGCATAGGCCTCTGCTTTCTCATTTTTCATGTAATACCTGAAAAAGATACTCCCCATCATTTTTTTTCTGTTCAGTTTTTCGGCATTGGTTACATTCCATCCATACAAACCAAACAAGGGTAAATAATCAAGTGGACTTTTTGCATCATTGGTATACATATAGGCTGCCTTCGTGAACCCAAGAAATAATCCCGGTACAGCCTTGGGTTGAATGGTCAGCATTCCACCAGTAATGATTCTTGTTTGAGTAGGTTTAGGATCATAGAGAAATTTTCCGTTGTATACCCTTCTTGATTCAACGGGGGGGAATCCTGAAGATTCTAGTCTTCCTGTAATAGCCTGCCATTCAACAGATCCGAAAGTTGTTTCCAAGGGTTTATTGCTTTGGAAATTCAAATGAAGAAATCCAGGTGCATTGTTTGTCATCATAAGCGATTGATAATAACCTGGTCCCCACCATAGGTTTTCTGTAGAAACACCAATAGAAGAATTGTTGAAATGATATCTCAAATAAGACTGACCAGCATAGGCTTTGGTAATGGTCTTGTAGCCAAATCTTTCTGGCATATCAATTCTATTAACCCACTCGTAGTAATCTTGCCAGTGAATGCCATCAAATTGCGTGAGGAAAGTTTCAAAATCTCTGTTCTCGGCAACTAGTAGTGTAGGTTTAAATTGACCAGCCCAACGATTTTTTGAGATATGAATCCCTGTTGTAAGCAAGCTCTGATAACCATTGGCAGGCAACATTTCTGCATCATTGATAGTGATGGGATGATGGGTGTTGTAAACTCCCCAGTGATACATTGGTAAAACTCTGAAATGAATGCTTGTATCAATTTTCTTTACAGTCAATTTATCGCCAAAAGAAAAGTCTGTTATCTCTTGTGGAAAGCTGTCTTTACCATTGAAAAAACTTCTTTGGGTAAAGCTTGCAGTTGAGTTGAACTGATTATTGAGTTGAAGTCTTCTAAGGTAAAGTACTTGGTTTTGATCGCTGATGGTTTGTGCGGAGATTTGAGCAAGTTGGATCGATGCTATAATCAGTAAAAGAATCTGTTTGGTCAATTTCATATCGATCAGTTAAAATAGATATTTTAAGCCTACCGAGGCAAATATATTGTTGATTGTTTTCCCCGCTTCCCATCCGTAGTTTTTCTGATGAGCCCATTTCAGGTTGGATTGAATCACGAGGTTTCCAAGCGTTCTATCGTGTGAAATTCCTGTAATAAAGTCAATCCATTTGTTGGTTGGGTAGTAGTGAGGGTCGTTGGAAATTCTTTCAAAGTTCAGCGCATATCTTTTCCAGCCTTTATGATAGGAGGTTAAAAAGTGGACAGTATTATTTCCTCCTCCAACAGCAGATCCTATGTATTGATTCATGTTGGTAAACGATTGTAAGTCGCCATGCCAATTCCAATTTCCTGCATCCCTTACTATGTATTCGGCAAGTTGCTGTCCACGCATGTACTCCAGTTCAACATTTACGTATTCGTTATTTTTTTTGAGGGGGACTATTTTTTTTAATCCTGTCAGATAAACAGCTGAGTGGCCAGGTCCCATGGCGAGATCTCTCATGTTGATAGAGTGATCATTCCATCC
>Ga0222712_10003912_pt1 | contig 15938 bp, 15 predicted proteins | sample C33_657DmetaG_FD_165043 | JGI IMG/M metagenome (GOLD analysis project Ga0222712, IMG submission 165043) | Estuarine water microbial communities from San Francisco Bay, California, United States - C33_657D | ecosystem: Environmental > Aquatic > Marine > Unclassified | place: USA: California... | reverse complement strand
TTGCCTATTCTAATCTTTTGCATTTTGTAGATAAGTATGTCAATAAGAAATGCTAAAATAGCTTTTTAATCTTAAGATTTTGCATTAGTTTCGTTAGTGTTATTTAAGGTTATTTTGGTCGGTCAAAGAAACCGTTTTCAAACCCTTTTCCGCGCCAAAACCTACTAAAAAACAAAATGTATTATCCTATGAAATTCATCGTTTCTTCTTCTTCGCTTTTAAAACACCTACAACAAATTTCTGGTGTTATTAATACCAACACAGTGCTTCCTATCTTGGAAGATTTTTTATTCGAAATCGAAGATAAAAAATTAAATATTGTGGCCACCGATTTAGAAACGGTCATGCGCGTTCAAATGGATGTGGAAAGCAAGGCCAATGGCCGTGTATGTATTCCCGCTAAAATTTTAATTGATTCTTTAAAAAATATTGCAGACCAGCCCCTTACTTTCAATATAGATAAAAACTATAGTGTAGAAATTACCAGCGATAATGGTAAGTATAAAGTGATGGGAGAGAATCCAGATAATTTTCCAAAAGAGCCTACAGCCGATGATACCACTGGCTTTAACATGACTAGCAGTAGTTTGTTAACCGCTATTAATAAAACTTTATTTGCAGTGAGTGGCGATGACTTACGTCCTGCGATGACCGGAGTGTTCTTTGAATTAACCAAGGACAGCGTTCAATTTGTAGCGACCGATGCACACCGTTTAGTGCGTTATAAAAGAACCGATACCAAGGCAAAACAAAACGCCTCTTTCATTGTGCCTAAAAAACCTTTGAACTTATTAAAGAATGCTTTGCCCGATAATGAAGACCCTATTACTTTAAGCTTTAACAATAATCATCTTTTTGTAGACCATGGGTCTACTCAATTAATTTGTCGTTTAATTGATGCAAGGTTTCCTGATTACAAAGTGGTTATTCCAGCCGACAATCCTTACCGCCTAACAGTAAACAAGCATGATTTTCAAAATGCACTTCGTCGTGTGAATGTATTTAGTAATAAAAGCACGAATCAAGTGGCATTAAATATTACGGGTAATGAATTGCAAATGGCTGCTCAAGATATTGACTTCAGTTTTGAAGGAAATGAGCGCATGAGTTGTGAATATAAAGGAGAAGATATTCAGATTGCTTTCAATGCTAAATTTTTAATTGAAATGTTATCTGCTGCCGATACCGATGATGTATTTTTAGAACTCTCCACACCTAGCAAAGCGGGTCTTATTAAGCCTTCTGAGCAAGCGCCAGGAGAGGACTTGCTTATGTTGGTCATGCCTTTAATGTTAAATAGCTAATATAATCCCTACCCTATAAAGCGTTTATTATTACACGCTTGAATATTCAAAACCCGGTGACCTAATCAATGGTACATCGGGTTTTTTTATTTACATTTATACTATAAAAAAACAAGCATGCTGGAGACTATAAAAAACTATTTTGAACATATACCAAGCGCCCATAGAGCCTTGTTATTAGCAGGCGGCATTACATTTTTTTGGTTGGTAGAAATTGCAGTACCTCTATTTAATTTTAAATACAATAAGTTTAAACACGCAGGACTAAACTTATTTTTTACATTCACCACCATTGTCATTAATTTTTTATTCGCACTTGTTATGGTGAAGGTGAGCGATTGGACAGTTAACCAAAATTTTGGTTTACTACATATTATTCAACTAAGCCCGTGGGTGGAAGCTATTACAGGTTTATTATTATTGGATTTTATTGGTGCTTATTTAGTGCATATGATAGAACATAAAGTAAAATTTTTATGGAAATTTCATATGGTGCACCACGCCGATACACAGGTAGACACTACTACTGGCAATAGACATCATCCAGGAGAGTCGGTTGTAAGAGCGGTCTTCGCTATTTTGGCTGTACTTGTTTTAGGCACGCCAATGTGGATGGTCATGGTTTATCAAAGTTTAAGTGTAGTCTTAACCCAGTTCAATCATGCGAATATTAAAATACCAAAATGGTTCGATCAAAGTTTTGGATACATAATTGTCTCTCCCAATATGCACAGAATTCATCATCATATTACGCGTCCTCAAACCGATAGTAATTATGGAAATATATTTTCTTTCTGGGACCGTTTATTAGGCACCTATAACTATACACCTATGAGTGAAATTACTTATGGGCTTGATGTCATGGACAATTCAAAAGACAAGTCAATTGCTTATCAACTAAAAGCGCCTTTTGATAAATCGATAAAATCAGATTACTAATCTAGTTTTAAAAGATAAATAAGATAAAAAAATAATGACTAAAATTGGAGCCTTTATTCCTGCCCGCTATGCGGCCACCCGCTTTCCAGCAAAACTAATGCAGGCCCTGGGCGATAAAACAGTAATTAGACATACCTACGATAATACAGTGGCAACGGGCCTCTTCGATGAAGTATATGTAGTAACAGATAGTGAAATTATATTCAATGAAATTACTTCACACGGCGGTAAGGCCATCATGAGTAAAAAAGAACATGAAAGTGGATCAGATAGAATTGCTGAAGCGATAGAACATTTAACTATAGATATTGTAGTGAATGTGCAAGGGGACGAACCCTTTGTAAAAAAAGAACCTCTTGAAAAACTCATTGCTGTTTTCAAAGATGATAAAGTGCAGGTAGCATCACTTATGCAGGCACTAACAAATACCGAACTAATTGCCGATCCTAATTATGTAAAAGTAGCCGTAGATAAAAATAGCAACGCCTTGTTTTTTTCACGCAGCGTTATTCCTTATGCAAGAAATACAGAACTTGCCATTACTTATTACGAACATATTGGGGTGTACGCCTTTAAAAAACAAGCCCTACTTGATTTTACTAATTGGCCCATGTCGCCACTAGAAGCTGCGGAAAAAATAGAATGCCTTCGTTATTTAGAAAATGGGGTTGCTATGAAAATGGTGGTTACAAGTTATATGGGTGTAGAAATAGATACCCCAGAAGATTTAATAAAAGCAGCGAAACTTTTAAAATAGTTATTAACAGAAACCTTCTTATTAATATTTAACTATGAACAAAGGAAAATTATTTCAATCAACTGTAGTGGCCGCATTAGCTGGTTTTATTTTTGGCTTTGACATGGTAGTTATTTCTGGTGCCGATAAACCTATACAAGAGCTTTGGCATACCACCCCTTTATTTCATGGATTTTTTATTATGTCCATGGCCTTATGGGGAACCGTTATTGGCTCTGTGTTTGCGGGCGCCCCCACTGAAAAATATGGCCGTAAAAAAGTATTAATATGGTTAGGTATAATGTTTATCGCATCTGCCATAGGATCTGCTTTTGCACAAGACCCTTATACCTTTTCTTTCTTTAGATTAATAGGAGGTATAGCTATTGGCGTTTCATCTGTTGCAGCACCTACTTATATTTCTGAAATCTCTAATAAAAATAATAGAGGAAAGTTAGTAGGTATGTACCAGTTCAATATTGTCTTTGGTATTCTAATTGCTTATTTATCAAATTATTTTTTAGCTGGCGTTGGTGGAGCCAACGATTGGCGTTGGATGCTCGCAGTTTTATTAATTCCATCTACTATTTATACAATTATGACCCTGGGTTTACCCGAAAGTCCAAGATGGTTATTCTCTGTTAAAAACGACGAAGCCGGTGCTAGAGAAACCTTGGCCATTGTGGGTGTAGAAAATATAGATCAAACCATTCAAGAAATAAGAACTGCTTATGAAGAAGAAAAAGCGCAAGGCAGTATACAGTTATTTACTAAACATCACCGTAAAATAATTTCTATTGCATTTTTTGTTGCTTTTTTTAATCAGGCTTCAGGCATAAACTTTCTTTTATACTATGCTCCTAGAATTTTAGAAGAAGCAGGCTTTGCAAAGAATAATTCTTTATTAAGTTCTATCTCACTTGGTTTAATGAACTTGGTATTTACATTTGTAGGTCTTTGGTTAATTGACCGCATAGGTCGTAAGACTTTATTAATTATTGGATCATTTGGATACATTATAAGTTTATCCATGGTAGCCTATGGCTTTATTAACCATAGCGCTCCCGAGTTCATGCTTAGTTTTTTATTATTATTTATAGCATCACATGCTATTGGACAAGGTGCGGTAATTTGGGTATTAATTTCTGAAATTTTCCCTACTCAAATAAGAGCCAAGGGACAAGCCTTCGGTGCTAGTATACACTGGGTATTTGCTGCACTTATTACCTTGATAACGCCTGTATTTTTAGATAGTGAAAATGGTATTTTCAAAGAGAATCCTTGGCCCATCTTTGCTTTTTTTACAGTAATGATGGCTTTGCAATTAGTTTGGATTATCGCTAAAGTGCCAGAAACCAAAGGCGTTTCCTTAGAAGAACTACAAAAGAAATTAGCACAGTAAATATTAATAAGATTGTAACTTTGATACTAGTAAAAAAATAAATATGCAGTTTCGTAATTTTAAAATGGTTGATTATGTAGTGTTTGGCCGTGGCTCTTTCAATCAAGTAGATGAAATTATTGCCCCACATCGTAAGGGCGATTTTCCAATGATATTTTTTTTAGATCATTTTTTTGTGGGTAAACCACTTGCTAGTAGAATACCCTTAAGAGGGAAAGATAAAATTGTATATGTAGATGTTACGCATGAGCCTAAAACCAAACAAGTAGATTCGCTTGCTGCAGAACTAAAAGCAGAATTTGGAGAAGTAAGCGGTATTATAGGTATTGGTGGTGGCTCTACCTTAGATTTAGCAAAGGCTGTTTCATTAATGATGACTAATCCCGGTTCTTCTGCAGACTATCAAGGTTGGGATTTAGTAAAACAAGCAGGTGTATATAAAGTAGGTATTCCTACCTTAAGTGGAACGGGTGCTGAAGTAAGCCGCACTACAGTGCTTACAGGGCCTACGCGTAAACTAGGTATGAACTCAGACTTTACACCCTTTAATCAAATTGTATTAGATCCAGAATTAACGAAGAACGTTCCAGCAAATCAACGCTTTTATACAGGTATGGATTGTTATATACATTGTATTGAAAGTTTAGAAGGAACTTTTTTAAATGAGTTTAGTAAAAGCTACGGAGAAAAAGCATTGGACCTATGTCAAAAAATATTTGTGCATAAAGACAAATGGGATGAAGAAAGTGACGACCAATTAATGATGGCTTCTTTTGCAGGCGGTATGAGCATTGCATATAGCCAAGTGGGAGTGGCACATGCAGTAAGTTATGGTCTTAGTTATTTATTAGGTACCAAGCATGGTATTGGTAATTGTATTGTGATGAATCATTTATCGGAATATTATCCTGCTGGGGTAGAAGAGTTCAAGCTAATGGTAGAAAAAAACAAAATTGAAATACCAACAGGTATTTGTGCTAATTTAACAGAAGAGCAGTTCGATTCAATGATAAATGTATCTATGGGCATGAAGCCTTTATGGGAAAATGCTTTGGGCCCAAATTGGGAAAGCATTATGACTCGAGAAAAATTAAGAGATCTATACGGTAGGTTGTAAAATAGGTTCGAAAAATTATAACCACTACTCTGCTTCAGCTACTACTTCTTTTACTTCAGGTATCATGCGCTTCATCATGCCTTCAATACCTGCCTTTAAAGTAACCATGCTAGATGGGCATCCGCTACAAGAACCTTGTAACATTAAATTTACGATGCCCTCGTTATAACTTTTAAATTGTATGGCACCGCCATCCATCTCCACTGCGGGCTTTACATAATTTTCTAATAATTCTTTAATACGCTTCACGATATCATCATCATCTGCGTTAACAGTGTTGCTCGCTTCCTGCTTCATTTTAGCCACTTCTTCTTCATTCACTACCACACCACCATTTTCTAAATACTCTTTCAAGAAAGTTTTAATAGTAGGAATTACATCCTGCCAATCATCTTGTTCTGTATTTTTTGTAAGGGTCACAAAATTGCTAGCTATAAAAACACTTTTAATAAAAGGGAAACTAAATAATTCTTTAGCAAGAGGTGAGGCGAAGGCTAGGCTTTCCTCAGCAATGTCAATACTTTTTCCAGGATACAAAAGTTTGTTGGCCACAAACTTCATGGTTTCTGGATTAGGGGTCATTTCTGTATAAATACTTACAATGGTATTGCCTGTGGTAATCATAGTTTCAATTTTAGTTCAATGCGTTTTAAAATTCAACGCGCTACAAAAATAATCAAAAAGCTTGCAGGAAGAGGGCTTTAGGCTAATTGGACCTTTATTTTTCCGATATCGAAAGACTTTTAGGGTACAATACTAAGCTTGGCGTAGTTCAGCATGATCTTTTTCTCGCCATTTTTATCAAAAAGGATAATGGCAATGGGGTTATGGGCCGAGCCCTCAATTTCTTTAATCACCCCAAACCCAAATTTTTGATGCTCAATTTTAGCACCTGCCTCTAGTGCCGATGGATCACAGGCTGTGAAATTGGCCGATGGAATATGGTTTTTATTTAAAGTATGGGGCGCCACAACTGGTAAGTAACTAGGTTTAGACCCCTCTGTTTTTTTACTAGTAGCCTTTTCTGGATCGATCCAGCTTTTGTTACTACCGCCCTGCATTCTATCATAGGCCGATCCCCATCCACTAGATTGATTTCTTGCCCCACCGCCAGAACTGCTTTTATCAATTTGGTCTTCTGGCATTTCATCTATAAAACGGCTAGGATCGTTTTGTACTAATTGACCATATCTATAACGCGTGTTGGCATAGGTTAACCATAAATGTTTTTTAGCTCTTGTAACTGCGACATAAAATAATCTTCTTTCTTCCTCTAACTCTTCTCTTGTGTTTACACTCATTCCACTAGGGAATAAAGATTCTTCCAACCCCACTAAAAACACACAGGCAAACTCTAAACCCTTAGCCGCATGCACAGTCATTAATTTTACCGTATCCTCATTGCCGTTATCATTATCGGCATCGGTGATTAAAGTAATTTGTTGTAAATAAGATCCTAAACTTTTATCACCCAATTCACCATCGTCATTGCTAGGGCTTTCTGTCCACTCTTTAATAGAGTTTAATAATTCTTGAATGTTTTCATATCGCGCTAAACCTTCAGTAGACTTATCATTAAATAATTCCTTCACTAAATTGGTATGCTTGCCTACTTGTACCGCAACATCGTAAGCATTGTGTTTAGTAAGTTGATTTTGAAAGTACTTAATCATGGTTACAAACTCTTCAATAGCTGTCAGGGTACCTGCTTTAAATCCAAAGCCTTTTGCTTTTTCTAGTACTTCAAAAAAAGTAATATTTTGTTCACCTGCTATCACCAAACATTTTTCCATGGTGGTTTTACCAATACCTCTTGCAGGATAATTAATAATTCTTTTAAGTCCTTCTTCATCCTTGGTATTGGCGATAATTCTTAGATAAGCGATATAATCTTTTACCTCTTTTCTTTGATAGAAGCTAAGCCCACCATAGATCTTATAAGCAATGCCCGTTCTTCTTAAGCTTTCCTCGAAGGATCTACTTTGTGCATTTGTTCTATATAAAATAGCAAAGTCTTTATTATAAAAATGATTTCTTAATTTATTTTCTTGAATGGCGTCGGCTACAAATTTACCTTCATCGTTGTCGGTCATGGTGCGTACTAGCTTAATTTTATCGCCCGCTTCATTTTCTGTCCATAACTCTTTAGGTATTTGTCCAACATTATTTTTAATGACATAATTTGCTACACCAATAATAGACTGACTACTTCTATAATTTTGTTCCAGCTTCACTAGCTTCACATCGTCGTAATCTTTTTGGAACTGTAAAATATTTTCAATGGTAGCACCGCGGAAACTATAAATACTTTGTGCATCATCACCCACCACGCATAAATTTTCATGCACAGCAGCTAGTAATTTAGCAATTTGATATTGTACGGGATTGGTATCCTGATACTCATCAATTAAAATATATTTAAACTTGTGTTGGTACTTATGTAAGACTTCTGGAAAATTTTGTAGTAGCTCATGCATTTTGAAAAGTAAATCATCAAAGTCCATGGCTCCATTTTTAAAACAACGTGCTGCATAGCTTGCATATATTTCTGCAATGGCAGGACGGTTCGATCTTGCATCCTCTTGTTTTAAAAAAGTATCCATTGCATATTCCGAGGGCCCTACTAATGCATTCTTCGCACCCGAGATACGATTATGTACAATATTGGGTTTGTATAATTTATCATCTAAACCCATATCGTTCACTACTGCCTTTATCACAGAGCGTGAATCATCGGTATCATAAATGGTAAAACTTTTTGGATAGCCTAACTTATCTGCCTCGGCCCTTAATATTCTAGCAAAGACACTATGAAAAGTACCAATGTATAAATTTCTAGCATCGGTATTGCCTAGTGCTTTTTCAACACGCTCCTTCATTTCAGCTGCTGCCTTATTGGTAAAAGTAAGCGCCAATATATTAAATGAATCTACCCCGCTATGCATTAGATGCGCCACACGGGTAGTTAAAACCTTTGTTTTACCACTACCCGCCCCAGCAATTATCATTAAGGGGCCTTTAATATGTAATACCGCCTCTAATTGCTTTTCGTTCAACCCATTTAAATACGCATCTTGCATGCAGCGAAGATACGGGCAAGAACTTTCATTCTACCAAGAGGTGGAAAACTAAAAACAAAAACTTTCTACAAAAAATAAACCCCTCCCGAATGAACGGGAAGGGTTTTCAATATTTTAAATAGAGAAAAGAAACTATTTCTTCTCTAACAATTGGAAGAACTGATCTAATTGAGGAAGAATGACAATTCTTGTTCTACGATTCGCAGCTCTATGTTCTGGTGTATCGTTTTCTGTAACAGGCATATATTCACTTCTACCAGCCGCTGTCATACGCTTAGGCTCGATACCATAAGTATCTTGTAATATACGAACGATAGTAGTTGCTCTTTTCACACTTAAGTCCCAGTTGTCTTCCATTAAGTTACCACCGCTAATTAATTGCTTAGAATCGGTATGGCCTTCTACCATAAATTCAATAGAAGGTTGAGCAGCCAATACTTTAGCTACTTTACCTAAGACCACTTTAGCTTTATCAGTAATGGTGAAGCTGCCACTTTTAAATAATAATTTATCAGAAATGTCAACATAGACAACACCTTTATCCACTTTTACATTGATATCACCATCGTTTAAGTCGCCAATCGCACCTTTCAAATTCATCACCAAGTTCATGTTGATAGAATCTTTACGGGCCATTGAACTTTGTAAACCTTGGATGTATAAATCCTTAGCACCAATATTGTCTAAAGACTTTTTAATACTTTCTGCTTGTGCACCTGTCACTACAGATAAATCTTTTAACTGACTTAAAACAACATTGTTATTTGATTTTAAGAAATCAACTTGTTTGTTTAATTCGTCAATAGTGCTTTGTAATGATTTTGTTTTATCAGAAGCTCTTTCAGCATCTGTTTTACTTTTAGTGATAGCATCTTGTGCATCACGGTATTTACCTTGTAAATCGGCATAAGCTCCATTTAACTGGCCGTATTTAGCTTCTGCTTCCTGCAATTTCTTAGGACTTACGCAAGAATAAGCACCAATGCTAAGAACCGCAAGCGCTAAAAAAATTTTACTTTTCATACTGTATCTGTTTTATTTAAAATGAATATAAATAGGTCTAGAACAAAAATACTAATATAGTTAATAAGGAAAAACAATATTTTGTTAAACAACAGGCTAATTTTCAAGGTCCTCTGTGATTCCATATTCGGGGATATAGCCCTTAAACTGCTTGAAAAACTGCACAATTTTGTATTTATCCGCTTTTTCGTCCGCTGAGGCAAAAAAGGGCTCGGCAAAAACCACCCTTCTTTGAGCAAAATCAAAACCCACTGTCACAATAGGAATATGAGCATTTTTGGCAATATGATAAAACCCAGATCTTAGCTTTGTAACCTTTTTTCGAGTTCCTTCTGGTGAAAGGGCTAAATGAAAACGCTCTTTTTTATTAAATATTTCCACGACCTGGTCTACCATATTGTGTTTATGATGCCTGTCTACCGGGTAGGCGCCTAAGGAGCGTAAAAACCAACCCAAAGGGGGCCAAAAAAGTTCGCTTTTGCCTAAAAAATGCACAAATTCAAAATGCATTTTTTTACGAACAGCTAGTCCTATAAAAAAATCAACCCAATGTGTATGAGGTGCCACTATCATAATGGACTTAGGCAATTCAAAATGAAATTTACCTTCAATTTTCCAACCCCTAATATTGAACAGCCACCAAACAAGTAATTGTTGCATAATTTATAAAATTGAAGATAACCAATTAATTTAATTATTGAATAATGATAAGCATCATTCATTTATTTTTCTAGCAAACTTGCATTATATTTTGGATCGACTATTTCAGACAAAACGGGAATTAATTCTACTTTAGGCAGCACTTGATTTTGTGCATTTTTTTCATACCATTTGTCATAGTACTTTAACAAAATAGAAAAAGCTTCTTTCAATTCGCCTTGCATAATATGTGCTACAGCGTTTTTAGTTTCTAAACCTCCTAATCTTTTTTGAATTCTTTCGGTAGCTTCTATTAAACTTTGCGCATCAAATTTGCCATAGCCCTCTAGAATAAAGGCCAGCCTTTGTTCAAAAGGAATTTTCATAAAATAACAAGTACTGTTTCGCATTAAATGAAATAAAGGGGTAGGAATTAAAACGGTTCCTATTCTTTGACTTTCATCTTCTATCCAAATAGGCTTATTATTTTTATTGACATCAAATAATTTTTTAGCTAAAATGTTTTCAAACATTTCTTGACTGGGTTGTGGTAGTTGTCCAATGGCACCAAAGGCAGAACCCTTATGATGGGCTAGTCCTTCTAAATCTATCACCGCATAATTTTTTTCTTGCAATGCCTGTAAAATTTCTGTTTTACCAGAACCCGTGTAACCTCCTAAAACCTTTAGCGAATAAGGAATATTAAATTGAGCTAGCACCCAATTTCTAAAAGCTTTATAACCCCCTGTTAATTGAATTACTTTATATCCATACAAATCTAATAGCCAGGCCACTGCAGCACTGCGCATGCCTCCTCTCCAACAATGAATATAAATGGTGGGCTTGGTTAAAATCTTGTCTTTTTGTGTAGCAGCTATCCAGGTTTCAACGGTTTCAATCATGGAGAGCATTTTATTTGCAAATAATGGCAAGCCCGCTTTAATAGCCGCCTCTCTACTTTGTTTTTTATAAGTAGTTCCAATCATTGCGCGCTCTTCGTTATCAAATAAAGGAAGGTTCAGGGCAGCAGGTATATGTGCATGTTCATATTCTGCAGGACTTCGTACATCTATTATAATGCTTGAACGAAGACTTGAACCAATGCTTGATCCTGCTTCCATTATAAAATCATCAATATTAATTTTTTGAACTGCCATAATTATAAAGTTAACTGCTTTATGGCAGCTTCTAGCGCCTCTATGGAAAAAGCTTTAAAGGGAGCTTGTTTAAAATGAAAACTTTTCGCTTCTCCCAAAGCAATATTTAATTTAAAATTTTCTTGCGAATAGCAAAGGGCCCAATTTTTTTCATTCCATAATTTTCCTAAATACATTTGTTCTGTTTGACCAGGCGTTGGAATAAAAATTAATTTTTTTTCAAAAGGTATTAATTCCATTAAAGTGGTATAGCCGCCCCTGCAAATAATATATTTGGCACGATTAATTTCCATCACTAATTCGGGCGCTGCTAAATGTGCATATAGTTTTGCATTTTTATTTACCTCCAATAATTTATTGGGCTGTTCTTTAGAAGGCGTGCCGGCAATGACTACAAAGGGGATATCTAAACTATTACCCGCTTTCCATAATAAATTTTCAAGCAAGGTTCGTTGTGGCTCTGGTCCAGAAACAATACCTAAAAAAACAATGGGTTCATTATTAGTAGCTTTGTCACTATTATTATAGCTAGTGCCAGTAGCCTTATTATTAATAGCTGTATCTATAAGCCTAGACAAGCAACCCATATACCACAATGGAATACTAGGCTTATGTTTAGGGTTGGCTAATACGCCCGATAAATTATTGCTGCCTTCCATATCGGGAATCCAACAAGCAGTAAAACGTTTAAGCCATGCATATTGTATTTTTTGAAATAACCTTGTAGCTACTTCAAAATGCATTTGTAAATTTAATTGATGGGTAATAAATACAGAGGGCACCGACTTATGATAAAATCCAAAACGATTATCCGAAACAATTAAATCAAATTCATATTGCGCCTGTGCTTTTTGTAACCATCTGTATTCATATATTATACTATATAAAATTTTAGGTAATTGAAAAAGCAAAACAAGGGGAAGAATAAATCCCCATTTAGCATATCGAATGCGGTAGCCTCTTAAGGGTAAAAAATGACAAGTAGGAAGGGCCTCTTTTAAAATAGCCTCATGATAGCCCTCTGTTGCTATATATACTTGATATCCTAATTTTTCAAAGCCTTTGATAAGTGTAATGCACCTAGTGGCATGGCCAAGGCCCCAATCAATAGGAGAAATACAAATAGAAGGTCGTTTCATAAAACACTAATTTAGTCAATATTATACATGTTTAAAATGTAAATTTGAGATACCATTAAAAAAGATAAATATGCCATTACTGTCCAAAGATAAATCCATTGCACTTTATGCAGCACTTGTTTCTTTTGGTACTTATGTATTTGTTTTTGGATTCAGAAAATCCTTTACTGTTTGCACATTTGATGGACTTACCCTCGGACCTATTGCTTATAAGACCGCACTAGTCATTAGTCAAATGTTGGGGTACATGTTGGCAAAATTTTATGGTATTAAATTTATCTCAGGACTTCAAAAAGTAAATAGGTATAAAATTATTTTTTTATTAACGGGCATTTCTTGGATGGCTTGGTTATTATTTGCTATTGTGCCTGCACCTTATAATGTAGTGTTCTTATTTTTAAATGGATTTCCATTAGGTATGTTATGGGGTGTTGTCTTCTCTTATGTAGAAGGACGCAAGAGCACCGATTTTATTGGCGCAGCACTTGCTGTAAGTTTTATTTTTTCATCGGGATGGGTAAAGTCTGTAGGGGCTTGGTTAATAGAGCAGTATCATATTACTGAATTTTGGGTTCCTTTTTGTACAGGATTAGTTTTTGCATTACCGCTTATTATTTGTGTCTATGGATTAGAAAAAGTACCGCCTCCTTCCGAGGAAGATGAAATGCTTAGAACCAAACGTATTCCCATGACAGGCGTAGAGCGAAAGTTTTTATTGAAACAATATTTACCAGGCATTATCGCCTTTGTAGCTATTTATTTATTCGCTACTATTTTTAGAGATATAAGAGATAATTTTTCTGCTGATATGTGGAAGGAGATGGGCTTTGGTTCAAGACCTGCTATTTTTACGCAAACAGAAATTCCCATTACTATTTTTATATTAATTATTATGGGAGCGGTGGTGCTTATTAAAAATAGTTTCAAAGCATTAATGGTAGCCCATGTATTTATTTTACTGGGTTTTATTATTGCAGGTGTTTCTACTTATTATTTTTCACATCAACTATTAGATTCTTTTTGGTGGATGATATGGGTAGGACTTGGTTTATACTTAGTGTATATTCCTTTTAATTCTATTTTCTTCGATCGCTTAATTGCAGCCTTCTCTATGAAAGGCAATGCGGGCTTCTTTATTTATGTGGCCGACTCTGTAGGTTATGTAGGAAGCGTGAGTGTGATGCTTGCCAAAGAAGGAATGAGTCTTAAAATAAAATGGACGCAGTTTTTTTCACAAAGTGTAATGATACTTTCTTTTGTAGGCGTATTTATTACTCTTTATGCAATGTATTATTTTACAAAAAAATATAAAGCAAGTGTAGTGACTGCTGGCTAAATAAGTTTACTTATTAATAGTTGTTTTAATAGTTGTTTATTTTTCTAAACTTAAAACCACTCCATTAATGCAGTAACGAAGTCCTGTGGGTGGAGGACCATCTTCAAAAACATGGCCTAAATGCGCCTTACATTTTCCGCATTCAACTTCGGTACGGCTCATACCATGAGAGTTATCGGGTATATATATTATAGAGCCCTTCGTAATAGGTTCAAAAAAACTTGGCCAGCCACAACCACTTTCAAATTTGGCAGTACTTTTAAATAAGGGATTGCCACAGGCAGCGCAATGAAAAGTACCCACTTCCTTGCTGGTTTCAAAGGCACTACTAAAAGGCCTTTCCGTGCCTTTCTGTCTTGCAATCTGATATACTTCTGGAGACAATACTTGTTTCCAAACACTATCTGGAAGAACTAATTTCTCTTTACTGGTAGTAGAATAGTACTTGTTTTGGCTATTTGACATAGGAGCTTTTTTTAAAGGGTTATTATTTGGTGACTGAGAGCAGGCCCCCGTACTTAATAAAAGGAAACAAAAGATGATTTTATACATATTGCTTATTTCGATGATAAAAATACTAACAAGTATTCATCTATTTTGTTTAGATACTTGTAAAATTTTAGCAATAATATAATTTTCAAAAATGGGTAGAGATTGCTAGTTAAAATCAATTAAAATTTAAGCCAGTTCTGTATCTTTGAACTCAACCCTAGACTATGTTTAATTTAATCTTATTTGGCCCTCCGGGCAGCGGCAAAGGAACCCAAAGTGAAAATATCATTGAATCTTTTGGCTTACAACACCTTAGTACAGGGAATTTATTAAGAACAGAAATTGCCAATCAAACTGAATTAGGCATGGAAGCGAAGCGTTTAATGGACGCGGGTCAATTGGTACCAGATGCGGTAGTCATTGGCATGGTAGGAAATTTTATGGATGCGCGTCCCGATGCCAAAGGATTTTTATTTGACGGCTTTCCGCGCACTACCGCTCAGTGTATTGCCTTAGACGCTTTATTGAAAGAAAAAAATAATGAGATTAATGTGGTGCTAGCATTAGAAGTGAGCGAAGAAGAATTAGTAAAAAGATTATTAGGCCGTGGTTTAACATCGGGAAGAAGCGATGATACCAACGAAACTATTATACGCGCTAGAATTAAAGAGTACCATGATAAAACAACAGCGGTTGCTACTTATTATGCACAGTTTAATAAAGTAGTAGGCATTACCGGAGAAGGTTCGGTAGAAACTATTTATGCCGATTTGAAAAAAGAAATTGACGCAAGAATCTAGAAAGTTTAATTAAATATTCAAACCACCACAAGCACTTATTACTTGTCCTGTGATATAACTACTTAAATCACTTGCTAAAAATAAAGTGGTATTCGCAATCTCTTCTGCTTTACCAAAACGTCCCAAAGGAATTTTATCTAAGAAAGCTTTACCAGCATCGCCTTCATTTAAATAATGAGTCATATCGGTTTCTACAAAACCAGGCGCAATGGCATTGCATCTAATATTGCGACTGCCTATTTCTAAAGCAATAGACTTTGTAAATCCAATAATACCAGCCTTACTAGCTGCATAACTACTTTGTCCTGCATTGCCACGAATACCAATAATAGAACTCATATTAATAATACTTCCGCTCTTTGCTTTCATCATGGGGCGTATCACTTGCTTGGTCATATTGTATACGCTTTTCAAATTTGTATTCATGACATCATCCCATTGTTCTGGGGTCATGCGTAATAATAAATTATCTTTTGAAATACCTGCATTGTTCACACAAATATCTACCGTACCAAAATTGGCTACTACATCATTCACAAAACTTTCACAGGCTGCAAAATCGGCTGCATTGGCTTGATAGGCTTTTGCTTTCACACCTAATTTTTCTATTTCAGTAACTAGTTGGTTTGCCTTCTCGGTACTACTACCGCTCACATAAGTGAATGCGATATGGGCGCCCTGTTCTGCTAATTTTAAAGCAATGGCTGCACCAATACCTCTAGCGGCTCCGGTTACAATGGCTACTTTTCCTGTTAATAGTTTCATTATTTTTTA
>Ga0222712_10003911_pt1 | contig 15939 bp, 19 predicted proteins | sample C33_657DmetaG_FD_165043 | JGI IMG/M metagenome (GOLD analysis project Ga0222712, IMG submission 165043) | Estuarine water microbial communities from San Francisco Bay, California, United States - C33_657D | ecosystem: Environmental > Aquatic > Marine > Unclassified | place: USA: California... | reverse complement strand
TGACACGATAAAATGCTGTTTGTAGTTGAGCGTTAGCAATTGACCCATACTTCACTTTAATAAAATCAGATAGGACGCTTTCCGTCTTTGGCCATTCGTGATAAGGATCAATGATACCATTACTCAAATAAACAAGCCAATCTAATGATGAATCTTCGTAGTAATTTTCTGCAATTTGATCAGCTCGTTCACCCTCTGTTATAGTGTATGGATAAAATACAGCAAGATTTTTTGCAACGCTTTCTTCAAAGCGTACTTTTGCTATGATATTTGTTACAGCTGTGTTGCTGTATATCAATGAGGGGAAATAGTTGAAAAACATTGACATATTGTTACTGACCTAATGCTTGACCTTGATTGTTTGTTGAGCCAGCGATTGCTTCTTCCGCTGTTAAAGTGCTTCCTTGTGAGACATATCTTTCGTTTTTGTCTCCCATATCTCTTCTTGTGAATGGAGACATCTCTTTGAAAGTCATCTGCAATTCAACAACTACTGGGTCTCCTGTTTTGAAAAATGCTGGTCCATCAGGAGCGTAGTTTACTGACATAGAAGTCATTACACATTTCTTTATTTTAAAAGGAACTTCCTTGTTTGGACCAAAACTAATATCACACGTATCAGGAAACGTGAAAAGCATATCTGAGCCTTTTGTCATTCCTGGCAGCATTCTTGTTTTTAGTTGTTTTATAATATTTTTCAGCTGCGTAAGCTCCTTACTACTTTGTGGAGCAAACTTATAACTAAATGTGTGTTCGCGTAGATTCATGTTCCTAAAAAGAACAGCTAGGTGTGGATTTGGCACGACACCTGTTGCAAGACTAGCAACTTGCGATGCTGTTTCACCAGCTGATCCAAGTGCTTTTTTTAACAATCCCGTCGTGCCTGCATATACTGTAGCAGCTGCTGTACCTCCAAGAGTCTTTTCTGTATTTGAGCCTTGAGTTGTAGGAGCATCTTGTAAGTCACGTGCCATTTTAATTACGCTTTCTGCAGCTGAACCAATAATTGGACCTAATGCTGGTGTATCATAATCAACGTTGAAATTCTCATTCAAATTTGCTGGCATTGGTAAAACAATCGTAACACTTGTTTTTTCTCTAGGAGCCTCGTTAGCTACAATTCTTTCATACTCATTAAATACAAACATTGCATAATACTTTGCTACTGCAGGATAGAATAATGCACCAGCTGGAAGGTTTGGTTTTGAAGCTTCTGGTGATGTTTCAAATGAAGCTTTTGCAGCTCTTCCAGGAAAATCTTTCTTTTCAAAAAAACTTTTTGGACTAAACGAAGCACCCGAGAACAATCCTTGCACTGTTGAAGACACCTTATTAACACCGCTGTTAATTAAAGCTTTTGTGTCTTCTACAAGCATCTTTGCACGAACATCATGACGTTGACTATACTGCAGATCGATATCTGGCATATAAATATTTCCTATGAGTTACTCACGTTTTAAAGGCCTCTTCAAACCAACAAATCCTACCAAGTACAAAGGGGATCCATCAAATATAGTTTACCGTAGCCGTTGGGAATTAAAGTTTATGACCTATTTAGATTCACATAAGGACGTTCTAGATTGGTCTAGTGAGGAGTTCTCTATTCCTTATCGATCGCCAATAGATAATAGAGTTCATAGATACTTCCCCGACTTTCGAGTGAAAAAAAGGAATCCACAAGGAATAGAAGAGATAGTTGTGGTGGAAATTAAGCCTTTCAAAGAAACAAAACCACCACCCGTGCAAACTAAGAAAACAAAGCAGTATTTAAAAGAAGTGTACACATGGGGTATAAACGAAGCAAAATGGAAGGCTGCACAATCATATTGTGCAGACCGTAAGTGGAAGTTTATAATAATGACAGAACACGATTTAGGAATCAAATTTTAATGGCAACGGAACTGTTTACTGAAATTTTACGTAACGCGCCAGATATGTCGCAAAAATCTGTCGCAGCAAACCTGTGGCTAAGAGAGCAGGCTCAAGGTATACGTACTGTATCTAATCCTAAAACACTGGTAACTGCACAGAGCGATAGGCTCGTTACAGCTATTACCGTTGGCCGTATGTACTTGTTTATGTACGATCCAAAAATGAAACAAGAGTTACCCTATTACGATCGCTTTCCTTTAATATTTCCTTTCAGAAGAGTACAAGGTGGGTTTTACGGAATCAATATGCACTACCTACCACATATTCTCCGTGCTAGATTAATGGATAACCTATATTCGCTTGCAAACAACAAAGCAAACGATGATACGACAAAATTACGTCTGTCCTATCAACTACTAAATGCATCTGCCAAGTATCGCTTTTTTCAACCATGTGTGAAACACTATCTAAATAGCCATGTCAAATCTCGCTTCTTGTGGATCCCCTCACAGCAATGGGAGACAGCTCTTTTCTTGCCATTAGAGAGATTTGTGGGAGCAACAAAACAACAAGTGTGGCGTGACAGTCGCAGAATGGTACGATAAATGAGTGCGCTTAATACAGCAATAAATGTTCTTGGAACAGCAGCAACGCTAAAATCACTTTTTGGCGGAACTTCCACAAGCAGTGGAAAGATGAATAACTTCATCTCTGAAATTAGACAAAACTCGGTTGCAAGAACAAACCTTTTTGAAGTAATGCTTTCCATTCCCACTGTAATGGGAAGTAGTTCGGCCACGACTCAAAAATTATCTCTCTATGCTGAGGGAGCACAATTACCGGGATTGAATATACAAACAGACAACATTAAAAGATACGGTGTTGGCCCAATGGAGAGTGTTCCTTATTCGATCCAAAACAATGACATTACCGTAAATTTTATTGGTGATGGTAAGGGTGAAATATACAAATATTTCTATAACTGGATGCACAGCATTGTCAAAGGTGATTCTTTTATTACGAGCGGTGGATCATCTGCCTCTGGTTTAGCGCCATACGAGGTTGAGTTTAAAGAAGACTACCGCTGTACGCTAACAATACTAACGTTCAATGAGCAAGGGCAAAATGTCCTTGAATATGAGTTGTATGATGCGTTTCCCAAGAATCTACCTGACATCACACTCAATTGGTCCGATAACTCAACAATGATGCAATTTGGTGTGACGTTTGGTTATATGCAAGCCAAACTAAAGAACGCAAACAACCCTCTTCAAGTCACACAAAATGGTATTGGAGAGCTGTCAATGCTACAAAAAGCAATCAAAATTGGTACAGCTGTTCAAGCAATTTCTTCACTCAAGCGTCCACGCAACATTCAAGACATACTTGCATCTTCTACGACTGTGAAAAACGTGACAAGATCATTCTTTTAATTATTAGGAGTTCATTATGGGCCTTCCGGTCATATCGCATCCAACATTTTCTTTAAATCTTCCTTCGACACAGCAAAAGATTACGTTTCGTCCGTTCCTTGTCAAGGAAGAGAAAATTCTTTTAATTGCTCAGTCAAGTGAGGATCAAGTTGATATTATAAGGGCTGTCAAACAAGTCGTATCAAACTGCATTACAGACTCTTCTATAAGCGTTGAAGATTTTACAACGTTTGACCTTGAGTACTTCTTCATCAAGTTGCGCGCAAAGTCTGTACAAAATATCATCAACCTTTCTTACCGCGACAATGAAGACAACAAAGTATATGAAGTTGCTGTTAACTTAGATGAAGTTGAGGTCAAGCAAGAAAAGGTAGTTAATAACAAGATAGAAACAACACCAACATCTGGTCTTTTTCTACGCTACCCTAGAGTAAGTATCATGAATGCTGCTGAAATGATAGATGATGCTGTCGAATTCAACTTCTTTATAATGCAAGCATGCATAGAAAAGATTTACAGCGACGGTCAGGAGTACAATCCTGATAATTTTTCTAAGGAAGAGGTGCGTGAATACATCGACTCTCTTGATGTTACAACATATCAAAAGATTCAAGAATTCATTGAAGCAATGCCTCGCCTCGAGCATACGATATCATACACCAACTCTAACGGTAAGAAAGTTGATATAGTTTTAAAGACGCTAACTGATTTTTTTACGTTGGGCTGAGCCACAATAGCATAGCTAACTACTACCAAGTTTTGTTTAGCATGGTTCAGCATCATAAATATTCGTTATCTGAGCTTGAAAATCTTTATCCATACGAACGTGATCTTTATGTTGATATGCTCAAAGATTATCTAAAAGAAGAACAACAAAGAATAGCGCAGAAGCAATAATGGCAAGTTTAATATCTGACGTTGGTAAGCAAGCAAAACGAAACATCGTTAGATCGGTGCTCGGCTCTAGTGCCATTGGTCGAGCACTTTCTAAGACAGTACTTAAAAAAAATAGAGACGATGAGTCAGCTGTCGAAGAGGCCCTGCATGAACAAACGCAGGTGCAAGAAGAGAACAGTGCAACCGTAGTTCGTATTGAATCTGTTGTATTAAATATTGCTGATAACATTTATAACATTGCTGCTGTTTGGTCCGATCACGTTGTTTCAATGAAGGAAGCGAATCGTCTGCAGCAGGAAAGAATATCAAAAGAGCAAGCGCTAAAAGAAGAGAATGAAAACGAAGCAGCAAAATTGCTTGCTCCTTTGCCAAGCGGTACAACTCCAACAGAAACATCAGGTAAAAAGGGATTGTTATCTGAGTTAATGGGTTCTGTTGGTGGAACAAAAAATATGCTCCGCGGACTAATGAAAAAATTTGCTGTACTTGCTGCCGGTGTTGTTGCAACAGGTGGATTGGTGGCTGGTACCGCGGCAATGGCTAATGAAAACCAGCCTAGTGAACAAACCCAGGAAGAGCAAGTTGCTGATAAAAGCAACCAAGATGTCGTGTACGATGAGATGGGTAACCCTGTTAGTAACTCATCAACTCCTCAACCACTACCTGTTACCGCGCAACCTCCATTGCCCTCACCAACGCCTGTACCGCCTACTGCAGCAACTGCTACAACAAGGAATACTTCCGCTAGTATCCCTCCTACACCTGTTTCATCGCCTCTAGTGACTAGCACTCAAAGCACAACAACGCAGACAGGTCAGCAGTTTATTGTAAAAACACCTAATGGACCGTTGACGTTCCAAAACGAAGAACAATATAAGAAGTGGAACAATGATCCTAGCAAATTTGCAATATCAATCACTCCTGAATCTGGCGGCACACGAAGTGTTGTCGTTCCTCTTACACAACAAATATCTCCACAGATTATAAACAATCTCCAAGGTGGGGGTAACGCTCCGGCTGATGTTAAAAATATCTTCAGTCAAATCCAAACAAATCCTGTTACACCTCCACCTAGTGGCGTATCAAGTGGGTCAACATCTAATGGTTCAAGCGACTCTCCACCACCTCCATCCTTGATGTCTATCCCACCTTCAATAGGAGCCGAACTTGGAAGAGCAAGTACAGCGCTGGATGCAGCCTTCTCACAAATGAAGGAATCTTCCAATCAAATTATCCAAACGAGTACGAACTCTCAGTCTCCAGATAGCATGGCATCGCCAACACCAATACCTTCGCCTATTGCAAATAGAGGAACATTGGATGTTGGAACAACGTTCACAACATACTACTGATTATGGCATCATTCCTCAACGATTTTAGCACCGAAGCTAGAAAAAATTTGCGAGAAGGGTTTGAGCAGAACACAGGAGTACTAGGACAGGCGCTTCGTGAAAGACGCATGCGTGAAGAACGTAAGAAACGTATTGAAAAAGAGGTTGCAAGTATAAACGATAATGTAAGCAAGTTGCGACTTACGTCAAATTCACTCCTCAACATAGAAAGATCCTTCCTCCAAATTTCGCGAAATGTTCAGCTGATTGCTAAGGCAATGGATGCTACTGTTGTGTTGCAAAAAGAAAGCGATAAACTTGCTAAGCAACTAGCAAGTATTGGTCAAACAAAACAACAAACAGCAAAACCTGAACCTAAACAGCAAGCCGTTATTGGAAAAATAGCCGATCAGAAAGAAGAACAATCACTGCTAGGTAAAATTGGTGATCTCGTTGATACTTTTGAGAGAAAACGTGGCACTCGCCGTCCACCTCAAAAACGTACACCACGTGGTCGTAAAAATCGATTCAAACGTCAGTTAAAAGTTAACTTAGGTAGAGCTGCACAAATAATAGGACGAGTGGGTACGGCTGCTGCAAGATTTTCTCCCGTTGCTAGTGCAGCAGCTTATGCATACGGTACATACGAAGCATCTAAGTTTTTGGAAAAGACAAACTACGGTGAGTCAATGTCACTGGGATCAGGTCAAGCGGCTGAACTTGCTTTTCGTAAAAAAAATACATCATACGGAATAAAATTAACAAAAGATGAAGCACGCGCAATTCTTGAACAACCTGACTCTGATGCAAAACGAAGAGATATAGAAGCATTTGGTGGATTAGAAAGAATACAAGCAGCTGCTGATATTCAACCAAAGCCAGAAACAAAACCAACATTCCCTGTATCAAGTGCCGGCGCCGGTAGAGGTGTTGTTAACCCAGCTCTTGTAAAGCCTCGTGAAGAGCAAGTACAACCAACAACGGTTTGGGTCGATAGCGAAGGACGTCCCATCACAACAGGGACAGGAGAGACTATTCAAGCTGCGCCAGCAGCACAGCCTGTTAAACCTATCCCACCCCCACCTCCACCAGCGCCAGAAGCTAAACCTCAAGTTGCAGCAACACCAACAACGACGAAAGCTCAGGGTAACGGTAAATTTAGTAATCCAAAAGATTTCGTCAATGCATTGTTACCCTATGCTGAAAAAGTAGCTAACATGATAGGTGGTAAAGTCCCTCCTTTAGCTATTTTAGGACAGTGGGCTGGAGAGTCGGGTAGTGGATCAGCACTTCCGGCTGATTATAACTATGCTGGTATAAAGGCAGGGACACAATTTACAAAAGGTGATTTTGTCCTTACCGAAGAACGTTACACAGATAAACAGTTAGAAAGAGCAAAAGCATCCGGTGAAGAGCTGGCATCCGTTCTGGGACCAAACGATACAATACAAAAGAAGGGTCGTGCTGTTACTGTAGATCAGTGGTATGGCAAAGGAGCTTGGCAAGCAGCAAAGGATGAGGGTAAGAATTGGGTTCAAGTAAAAAGCTATTTTGCAAAGTTTAAAAATTTTGATGATTTTGCTAACAACTTTGCTAAATTCCTCATGTCACCTCGTTACGCCAAAGCACGTGAACAAACAACACCAGCGGGGTTTGGTTTTGAAGTTGCTAAAGCTGGATATGCAACAGCATCGGCAGAAAAATATAGTACAAAAATTGCAAACTTTGCTAGTAGCCAAGGTAGTGATCTTGGTCAGATGAGTACAAACGTTGCTGCTGCAAAAAGAGATACATCCGCAGCACCTAGTGTAACTGTGATTGCTGTTACAAACCAACAGACAATAAAAAAGCCGGCTGGTATGCCGGCTCGCAATGAATATCCTACACTAGTAGCTTCTTAAGACTGAGCTAGTTTCTGAAACATTGCTAGATCATCATCCTCTTGATCGTCCCATGGCACTTCAGCCTTTGGAGCAGCCTTAGGAGCAGCCGCACGTGCAGGAGGAGCATCCTCTTGTTCCCACATTTGCTGACGAGCTTGAGGTTGTGCAGCAGGTGCACCTTCAAGTACCAGAACTTTTTTCAGACGACTATAGACTTCATCGTACGTTTTGAAGTTTTTACGATCGAGGAATGCAGTAAGCGAGTACTCACGCTTCCAGATTGCTTCCATCTGATCATCATCTTCAAGCAAAGCACTAGGTGTCTCAAATTCAGACTTATCATAGTTTGAGTATCCATCGACTTTACGAATCTTCAATTTAAAGTTAGCGCCAGTCCACAAGTCAAATGGGTTGAGAGGCTTCTCATCTTCGAATTCAGGATTCATTGCTGCATTCAGTTTGTCGAAGATTTTCTTGCCATACTTAAACAGCATTACTTTACCTTCATTTTCTGGATGAGCAGGATCCTTAACAACATAGATGTTGCTAATAAAAGACAGTTTACGCTTTTGAGTGCGTACTACATCTTGATTTTCCTTTGTACCCGTGTTCCACAAAGCACTGTTATGCTCGCAGACAGGGCACTTCTCACCAACAGACGTCAAACATCCATCAATCAGCCAACCACCAGGACCTTTGAACGCATGATCAAACAAACGAGCAAAAGGAACATCCTCACCACCAGGAGCTGGCAAAAAGCGAATAACAGCATAGCCATTACCTGCTTTGTCCACTTCTGGACGCCACATGCGATCGTCGTCTTGAGGTTTGTTTGAGGGGGCTGCCAGTTTGGTTAGCTCGTCATTGAGCTTGGCAATAGATGAAGAACCGCTGTTCTTTTTAAGAGATGCAAAATCTACCATATGTATTTCCTTGTATAAATTGTATTAAATGTATAAATCGTATCCACAGTATCATAACAATACTAGTATTTATCTTACCTTTTCAAGTCGAACTTGTCAACAACAATATTTTTTAATTTATCTCTATCGTACTCCAAGAACGGATGATACTTCTTGCATTTCAATCTAACTTCAGGCCAAATTGTCTGCTCGCTGATCTCTCTGTTCCACATAGAAGTAAACCTCATAATATCATTAAGGATGATAAATGTCTCAATGTGAATTTCTTTACGCAATAGCAGATGTAGTGCATGAGGATGTTGACCATTCTCAACAACAAAACTGCTAACCAAGTCTTCATTGAACTTTTCCAAGTCACTCATGAAGACATATGTGAGCGACTCCTTCACCTTTAGCCACTCACGGTACAGTTGATCTGATTCCTCGTTACGAACAAGGTCACCAACCCACTGATCTTTTTTACCATAGACGAACAAAGCAACAAGAAAGTTAGTTAAGTCTTTATGCTTTGACAGTTTATGAAAAAAATATTTGTCTTTTCTGACATCAAATTTATCTCGCTTTGCATTTACAGCACCGTTGTATTTAAAATAGTCATACGTCTTTGTAGTAAAGTGACTCTTTAACGCAACGTATTGCTTGTAAGCTTCAAATGCGTCCATTCCGAAAAAATAAGCCATGTTGTCGTATAAAAAATTGTTTCATTGTTGATGCATGTCGAATAGCTTTTGTCATTTCAAGCTCAAATATGAAACCAGCCTCTGACATCTTCTGAACCCAGTACTCCGATGGCTTTTCATTGACATGATGATGACCACCTTGACCTGGAAACGCATGAGTCATCATTACAAAACGACACTGCTGAAATACTTTGATAAAATTATCCATGTATTGCTCTTCAATGTGCTCTACAAACTCAACACACCAGCATAGATCGTATTGGCGCTTTAAGTCAACATGCCCTGTTGTAAAATCATGTATGTGTACGGGGACATTACGAGCAATAGTGAAGTCGCCATCAATACCAGCAGCTTTCATTCCTTTGCTTAGAGCATATTCGACCATCCCACCCGGCCCACAACCAACATCAACCATCGACGTTGATCCCGTTGCGCCAATGATAAAATTAAAAGCGCCCTCGTCAATATGCGTCTCACCTTCAGAGCCACCAAGATGAGGAGGTAGTGGTGTATCGGATATCATATTCATAATGGCAACTTTGTCGTTTTAGGAAAATAATTAAGAGCCTCAGCTTCGTCTTGGATACGAGCTTTCATCTTTGCACTTGTTTTAATTAGGCTACCAGCTGATTCAATCTCCATACCAGTTTGCTCACAGTATAGTATAACAGCCTCCATAAAATCTATTCTTTTCTCAAAAGCTAACTGCTCTATCTCTCGCTGAAAGTCTTTTAAGTTTTTAACTGGACTGAATTCCATTTGTGCTTTCTTGATATCTGGTAAAGTTTGGTATAGCACCTTGCTCATAGGGTGCATAGAAGACTCGCTGCCGAGTGTTTCTGTATAAAACATCATATTCCAATTCTTGAAACTCAAGAAGCGATTGCAAGTCACTTTTTGGTAAATCTTTATAAACATGGACACGGTGGGTGTTTTGATTAAACAAACCTAATGTCCGCTTCTCATCACTATTATAAGCGACAGCCATTCCCTTCACTGTACCCTTTAGATACTGTTTCAAAAAAGGAGCAATTACTGCACCAGCAATCGGTTCTATTTTTTTGGAATGCTTTATATATCGCGTACCTATAGCCCATTCATTATACAATGAAAGACCGAAAGAAGCAACAACCTCCCCGTCTCTTTCAAAAATAAAGAAGCCAAGATTGAATCTCTGACCTTCAATCAATCGTTTCAACACATTAGGCGTGTAGTTTTGTTTTAACCGAGCGCCCTGATACATACTCCAAAGCTGCTCAATACGTTTATTGTTTACTTCATTGAAATCTGTAATGATGGTGATAGTATATACATCACCCAAAGCGTCAAACGAGACGATTTTATTTTTTAAAGTATCGCTGGTCATAATATTGATCTAGATTTTCAGGTAGTAAATTTGGATTGCGATATATTACTACAGAGCCAAGGTTATTGTAAGAGTCATTACCTGTCCATGGTGCACCTACTGCTACTGTATACTTCTCACCAGAAGTGAAATTGTACATACCATGCGGCCAGCTCCCATCCATAATGAACGGATCTTCCGTGTCAAACAATTTTACATTACCATATCTCGTTACAAAGTAAAGACTATCTGTCCTACCCTGTAATACGACACGAAATTTATCTTGCTGACTACCAAAAGCTTTTGGTGAACAGTCAATGTGCTCGTGATTACGTTGGTTAGATTGAGTTTTCAAAACACTTATTCGAGTTTTCATCCCCATCCATGGAAAGATGTACTCCTCAAACCATTGCTTAAGTGTTTCAGAAGCATAAGGGGTCCACATATACTCTTCTTTAGTACGAAAATTGGAAGCACCCTCCTCACCAATCTTGCCACCCATAGTCATAAGAGGCATCATGTTTGTGTGACGGTACTCATCATAAAACCAATATTTCGAATCAACAGCTTTAATTTCCGCAACCGACTTTTGTTTGTCGAGTTGCGGAAATATCAATGAAGCGGCTAATATTTTCATGCAGCTAGTACGTACTTTAGTCTGTCTGCGGCATATGAAGCAGCAAATGCTTTTGGTTTAACCATAGGAACAACATTGCATGTTCCTTTGATGTAACCAATTGCCTGCTGTACAACACAACTAGAACCGTATAACTCATTTGGATTGATATCTAAATGAACCTCGACGTATCTATCTTCCAATACATCCGCAAGGTCTTGAAACAGTTGTGAAACTTTATAAACTTCATTCATCAAACGCATAGCTGGTTTGCTTTTCTTTTGATCGTAGTCAAATTCTCTTTGGATTTCTCCAAAAATTTTACATCCATGACATCCATCAATATGAACAACAACAGCTAAAGTATAATCAGCATACCACTTTCCGTCCATTCTAAAACGTTCGGAATCAGCGCCGATGTAAATCTTTGTAGATGGTGATTGAGCTTCAATGAATTGCTTCACTTCAACTAGATCTAATTTTTTCATAACATGCCTTAGGATATGGTGCGGGTGGAGAGAATCGAACTCTCAACTAAACGTTGGCAACGTTTGATTTTACCATTAAACTACACACGCGTTTTGGTGGTTGTGGTTGGTATCGATCCAACCTCCTCGGCTTATGAAGCCGGTACGCATCCATCTACGTCACACAACCGTGGATGCAGGACGTGGAATCGAACCACGCTCGGTACAGCTTATGAGACTGTCCGGGTCACCTGACCTTCCTGCGCAAACATTATACATCATTCCTTAGCCGTTCATCAAATATAATTATGACACGGTCATTGTCACCAACGTTATGTGACCAATGCATGACATGATTATTAAATGTAAACAACATTCCAGGTACACCTCTTACCGTTTCATCCCCAACAAAATAATCATACTCTCCTTGAATAACAAGGTGATAACGTTTGTGTTTATTGAAGTACTCACCACGATCAACATGAGGTGTCACTTTATTACCAGGACCGAGCTTGACCAAACCAACTCTTCCAAGGTTATTGAACTGATCTGTTAAAATTTTAACGGTCGCTGGAAAGAGGGAATAGTATTTGGTTGGACGATATTCATTTGACAAAAAGAAATCATCATGCGTATCTTTTTTATTGTCAACGTTACCAGGGCCAATGATAGCAATACTTTGAGTTTGCATGAACGGTATGGGAAGAGCTGGAGTGTAGTCTTGCCAACACTGTTTATTCAACTCAACCTCACGCTGAATTTCAGAAACATCAATCGAAGTAGTAATTACTTCAATGTTTTTCATCACACGGGTATCCAATGGTTCAAAAATTCTTCCGGGTCAACATACTTTTTTGGTATGATGACAAAAGGAATTGTTATTCGTGGTTCTCCATCGTGAGGCCATGGCCAGGTCTTATGAACATCGCCAACATCTTTGTGCATCATCAAAACATTATTACCACGACCAACCTCAACTGTCTCACTTGATCCGTCACTATTTTTACAAATGTATGTCGTCTTGCTGTTCTCACAGTTTATACCGTAGTATCCAAGGTAGCCCATGTTGAGTGAGGATTTATGCATGTGCCAATCAATGAATTCACCTTTGCGAAAAATGTTTACCCATGCTTGCATGTAAAAAGGTCCTTCAACATTGAAGGTTTCTCTAAACATCGTTCGTACTTCATTGAACAGTTCGTGAAACCCATCATAGGGATACAAGAATATGTTGTACGATGAATAATAGATTGTTGTTGGATTAATCGCATACGTCGATGCTCCCTCATCAATTTGAGAAGGATTCATTTTTCTTCCAACTAAGTCCTCCATTTGATAACAACTTTTTTTAATCTGTTCCAAATCGAGGGAGAGGGGTTTGTAATAAAATGTAGCCACGTTAACAATCTTTCTTTGCTTGCAACAATTTGTTTTGTATTTGATAGAAGGTTGGATTTCCTTGAAATCTCAATGATGTAATAATACGGGTATCGGTAGGATTACATATTACTTGATGAGGTGTAGATGTATCTATAAAATGTGAATCGAGTAATTCTAAACGAGCTTTTATGTAAGGCTCATTTTCCCATTCTATTTTAAAATATGTAGCTGTTGTGTTTGTAGGAGTGATGATTGTCGTTGGAACAGCTTGATGCTGTCCACCGTACCATAACATATCGCTGTTTACCGTTCCAACGATAGGAATATTGAATGCACAATGATTTGCAGTAAAGGTTTTTGTCTTTTTTCTAAGGACATCCCACGCATAAAGATCAGTGTGCAACACTTGTTCATATCCAGGTGGTTTTTTCCACACATTTATGTTTGCTAACGGCGGTATACCATGATCTTGCAACTCCTCATCAACTACTTTTCGTAGGTTAAAAGGAATATTGTCATGGAATACAATTGTTGCTGATGCGCTTGTAATACTACGCATATGTTCAATTGTAAAATCTTTTACATATGATTCAAATTCAAACGTGAAAGGAAAATAACAATCTTGCATATAAATGAGATTATTTATTGGTGCCTTGAGAGAGAATTGAACTCCCACTCAATCGATTATGAGTCGACTGCTTTACCATTAAGCTATCAAGGCATTGGTACGGATGGAGGGACTCGAACCCTCAAAACTCAGATTTTAAGTCTGATACGTATACCTATTCCGTCACATCCGCAGAGAGAACCAAACCGTACCTGGGCAGAGGGTTTGGCCGTGTTACATCGTTGGTCCGTTTCCGTTTTTGAAGCCAATTACACCACCCTCTTCCTTGATTCGTTTCATAACATCTTCGAAGAGAATCGGTCTAAAATCTGTTTGTTCAACACAAACACAATGATACCTGGGGTCCACGACAGGAACTTCGTATCTACCAACAGGCTGCATCTTAACACGATTGGCATGGAGATGACCATGAATGTTTACACCAAAACGACCAAGACTTTCTGTATGAATAGGAATATGTGACAGAATCATTCCGTTCAGTACATGATAAGCACGCAATTCACGAAAGTGTCGCCTGTATTCTTCATCACGGAAGATGTCATGATTACCACGAATCAGGACTTTGTCACCGTTAAGTCTATACAGAATGCTTAATGCTTTACGGTTAATTACAACATCACCAAGATGATAAACTTTATCTGTTGGTCTGACAGTTTCGTTCCATCGCTTTACCATTTCTTCATCCATCTCTTCTGGATTGTCCCATGGCCTGAGCTTTGTCACACCGTCCTCACGGAGAAATCTACACACACCAGCGTGACCAAAGTGTGTGTCACTGACTAAAAATACTGCTGGCATTATAAACTCCTTGTTGAGTGGTCCGGCGTAGAGGAATCGAACCCCTATTCGCACTTTAGAAGAATGCTGTCCTATCCATTGAACGAACGCCAGAAATAAATACTTTCATGGAAAAAAATTACGTCAAAGAACTTTATAGAGTATTTAATGACTTGCCTCCGTACAAAATTACGAAGAGTTATGTAACTACAAATAATTTTACTCTTTCTCCATTGGAAAGACAAGCTCTACCCTTTGTTGAAACACCTATTATGGTGGAAGACGTGGGAGTCGAACCCACTGACCCAATTCCTTGAATCTACAGTTTAGCAAACTGCTGCATTACCGTCCTGCCCGTCTTCCTATTATTGTTTTGTAAAAGGGGCTTGCTGTTGGAATCGAACCAAACTGTTTAACTCCATATCTTCCTGGTGGCATTCACCTTTAGTCGACTTCGGGCTACCTGACATGATCCAGTGTAGTTAAACTTCAGCAAGCATAATTGGTGGAAGCGGTGAGATTCGAACTCACGGGCCCTTTCGGACCGTCTGTTTTCAAGACAGGTGCAATAAACCGGACTCTGCCACACTTCCATTTTTTTTGGCATCCCGCCAGGGACTCGAACCCCGACCAACAGTTTTGGAGACTGGTATGCTGCCATTACACCAGCGAGACACATTTTGGTGCTGCCTAGAGGAATCGAACCTCTTTCACTGGTTCTTCAGACCAGCGCTATGACCACATCAGCTAAAGCAGCATTATAATTCATATTGAAACACACTCTCGTCGGAATAGGGACTTTTCATCGCGCTAGTGAAGCTACTTCGTTGTGTGGCCAAGATCACAATCCTCTTAACTGCCAACAACCAATGATGAATGTGTTTCAATATGAATTTGAGAGTAGTTGCCCCATCGTTATAGCAACCATTCACCCGTGTAATTAAGCCGGCCGGGACTCGGTACGTCACTTGGGATACTTAACACACAGATTGATTACTTAGTTTTGCACGGAATCACGCCGCCTGTGCTTTACACTAGGTTGACCTTCGAAGAATCTTCCTAGCGTGTCTTTCTCTTGCTGACACTCTCAAAACTTGGTACCTTGTGACAGGATCGAACTGCCGACCTTCTCCTTGTAAGGGAGACACTCTACCGCTGAGTTAACAAGGCAAAATTATTTTGGTTCCTGTTTTGAACCAGATTCAATGAATCTATATTCAGGAAACGACCATTGTACTGGCTTCCAGTACTTAGAGAAAAGATTATTGATTATAATAATCACTGTACATATAACAATGAAACCAATACCTATTAAAACAGAACCGGCTAAAAAATTAGCTGCTTGATCAATATCCACGGTCTTCCTTTCAAAAAACTTGGAGCAGGTAGGGAGAGTCGAACTCCACTCAGCGCAGCTTGGAAGGCTGGCGTCCCACCTCGGGCTTACCTGCATGTTTGGACCGCTCTGAGGAATTCGAATCCCCAACCGTTTCGTTCGTAGCGAAGTGCTCTGATCCATTGAGCTAAGAGCGGAAAATTCTGGTGGACCGATGGGGAATCGAACCCCAACTAAAGGCTTGCAAAGCCCCTGTGCTCCCGTTATCACTATCAGCCCAGACAACTAGTATTTTATCCTATTATACGCGACTAGTCAACGCGAGTGTTGGTGCCCTAGGAGAGACTCGAACTCTCAGAACCTGGTTTCTA
>Ga0222712_10003909_pt1 | contig 15941 bp, 14 predicted proteins | sample C33_657DmetaG_FD_165043 | JGI IMG/M metagenome (GOLD analysis project Ga0222712, IMG submission 165043) | Estuarine water microbial communities from San Francisco Bay, California, United States - C33_657D | ecosystem: Environmental > Aquatic > Marine > Unclassified | place: USA: California... | reverse complement strand
CAGAAGAACTGGCGCAAGGTCATCGCCCTCGCGGTGAAGCACGGCATCCCCGTGCCGACCCTCGGCTCGGCGCTCTCGTACTTCGACTCGTACCGCACCGAGAACCTCCCGCAGAACCTGCTCCAGGGCCAGCGCGACTTCTTCGGCGCCCATACCTACGAGCGCAAGGACAAGCCCCGAGGCGAGTTCTTCCACATCGACTGGCCGGATCCCAAGCGCCCGCAGATCAAGGCCTGAGCGCCTTGGCGGGAACAGGAAGGGCGTCCGCAAGGACGCCCTTCTTCTTTGGCCCGGTCACTGCGCGGACCAGCCGCCGCCCGTCGCCGCGGCGAGCCGCACCGCGACCTGCCGGCGCTCCCAGATCACCATCGAGAGCGTGCGCGCGGCCAGGGCTTCGTCGCGACGGGCCAGCGTGAGCTCGTTCTCGTTCGCCAGCCCGGCCTGCCGACGGTTCTCGGCGTTGGCGAGCCGGACGCGGACGGCGACGAGCACGCGAGCCGTGAGGTCTTCCTGCTGCGCGAGTTCGCGGAGGTCGGCCAAGGCGTCCTCGACTTCGCGGAAAGCGCCGAGCACGGCCTTGGTCCACTCGGCGCCGGAGCCGTCGATGCGCGCGCGGGCGACCTCGAGGTTCGCCTTGCGCAGGCCGGCGTCGAAGACGGGCAGGTCGACCGAAGGCGTGAGCGTCCAGAAGCTGGACGAACCGCGGCCGAGGCGCGAAGCCGGATCGGCCTGCCAGCCGGCCTGGCCGTTGAGCGTGACGGAAGGATAGAAGTCCGCGATGGCGGCGCCTTCGCGCGCGAGCGCGGCGTCGAGGCGCGCGGCGGCGGCCGCGAGGTCCGGCCGGCGGAGGAGGAGTTCGGACGGCACGCCGGCGCCGAAGGCCGGCATCGCGACGGACCCCTTCGCCTCCGGCAGCTTCTCGCCCGGCGTCGCGCCGATGAGCGCGCGCAAGGCGTTCTCCGCGGCGGCGAGGCGGCGGCGGCCGAGCCCTTCGTCGACCTTGGCTTGCGCGGCGGCGAGACGGGCGGAGGAAAGCGGGTCGGAATCGACGAGCCCGGCGGCGACGGTCTGCTCGACGATCTCCATCTCGCGGAAGCGGGTGGCGAACTCCGTCTCCAGGTAGGCGAGCTGCTCGCGGGCGCCGCGCACGGCGAACCAAAGACGGGCCACTTCGGCGGCGAGCGCCAGCTCCGCCTGGGCGGCGGTGAAGCGCGCCGCCCGCGCATCGGCGTCGGCGGCCTGGGACTTGGCGGCCTCGCGGCCCCAGACGTCGAGCTCCCAGGAGGCTTTCACGCCGACGGCGCCGACATCGGTGCGGCGAGGGATGCCCACGCCGAGCGGCACGCGGCCGGTCTCGAGCGAGATGCGGGAAGATTCCAGGCCGGCGCCGACGGAGACCGCGGGCTGGTCGCCGGCGTTGGCGGCGAGGAGCAAGGCGACGGCCTCGCGTTGGCGCGCGCGGGCGATCACGAGATCGGGGCTGTTCTTCCGCGCCTGCGCGATGAGCCCGAGCAAGGCCGGGTCGCCGAACGACTCGGCCCACTTCGCGTCGGCGGCGACGCCGGCCTGCGAGAAAGCGGCCGGCACGGCGGCGCCCGACGGCTTCGCCGACGGGTCATGGGCGCAGCCCGCGAGGACGAGCGCCGCGAGGAGGAAGGTCTTATTTGCCCGAAGCATCTTTGGAGGCGTCGATGTAGACATCCATCTGCTGGCCGACGAAGAGGGCGCGGCCGGGGGGACGTTCGAACTGGTAGATCACCTGGAGGACGCGGGTGTCGACGCGTTCGACGCTCGCTCCCGTGAGGGAAGTCTTCGGGATGACGAACGGTTCGATGCGGACGAACTTCAGGGCGATGGAACGGTCCGTGGCGCCCGCGAGCGTGCTCTCGCCCTTGAGGAAGCCCTTGGCCGGCAGGCCTTCGCGCATGCGCGTGGCCAGCTGCTCGTCGACGTCGCAGCGGATCTGCAGGCGGGAGATGTCACCGAGGACGATCGGCGCCTTGGCGCCGGCGGCCACGAACTCGCCGACGCGCACGCTCACCTGCAGGACCGTGGCGTCGATGGGCGAACGGAGCACGAGCCGGTCGAGCAGCACGGCGGTCTGGGCGAGCTGAGCCTGGGCGAGGGCGAGCTTGGCCTTCGCCTCCTTGGCGGCCATCTGGTAGGAAAGGAGTTCGGCGGCGGAGACCGCGCCGCTGTCCTTGATGCCGGTCCAGCGCCGGGCCGCGTCTTCGGCGCGCTCCGCGGCGGCCTCGGCGGCGGAGACCGCGGCCCGCTGGACGGCGTGCTGGGCGCGCAGGTCGCGTTCGTCGAGCGTGAGGATCGCGTCGCCGGCCTTCACCTTGTCCCAGACCTTGACGTGGACCTTGGCGACGGTGCCGGAGGTGGGCGACCCCAGGAGCGTGTTCTCGGCGGCGGCCTCGATGAGGCCGGCGGCGGCGATGAGGCCGTCCTTGTCGCGGGTGGCGGGCTCGTAGGGCGGCGGCTTGATCGGAGTCTCGTTGGCCGTGCCGCGGGTGAGCTGCAGGGCGGCGCCGGCGCCGGCGAGGGCGAGGGCGAAGAGCAGGATGCGTTTCTTGAACATAAGGAGCGTCAGAGATGGGTGGTGTCGAGGAGCCTGGGGTCGTCGACGACGCGGCTGATGCGGCCGTCTTCCATCTCCGCGATGCGATCGGCGAAGCGGAAGATGCGGTGGTCATGCGTCACGACGACCACGCAGCGCTCGGGCGAACGGGACAGGTCGCGGACCATCTGCATGATCTGCGCGCCGGTATCCTTGTCGAGGGCCGAGGTCGGCTCGTCGCAGATCAGCAGCGGCGGTTCGTGCACGAGCGCGCGGGCGATGGCGACGCGCTGCTGCTGGCCGCCGGAGAGCGCGTTGGGCCGGCCTTCTTCGCGGCCCTTGAGGCCGACCTTCTCGATGATGGCCGCGGCGCGGGCATGGGCTTCGTCGAAGGGCCGCCCTTGGATCAGGAGCGGGACCATCACGTTCTCGACGACCGTGAGCGTCGGGATGAGGTTGAAGGACTGGAAGACGAAGCCGAGGTGCTTGCGGCGGAAAGCCGTGAGCGCCTCCTGGCCGAGGCCGTCGAGGCGCTGGCCGAAGACCTCGACGGAACCGGCCTGCGGCGTGAGCGTGCCCGCGATGACGGAAAGGAGGGTCGTCTTCCCGCAGCCCGACGGGCCCACGAGCATGATGAGCTCGCCGCGGCGGGCTTCGAAGTCGGCCTGCTTGAGCGCGACGACCTGGTTCTCCGGCGGACCGAAGAGCATGTCCACGCCGGAGGCGCGGACGGCGACGGTGTGGGCGAGGTGGCTCATCCGCGGAAGACGGAGGCGGCGTCGACGCGCGACACCTTGACGATGCCGATGACGGCGGAGACGAAGCTGATGCCCAGCACCAGGGCGAACGTCGCCCAGAGGATCTGCGGGTACATCACGAACGGGGGCATGCCCTTCTCGATCATCACGCGGCCGATGGCCTGCGCCATGCCGGCGCCGAGGCCGAAGCCGATGAGGCCGGCGGTGAAAGCCTGCACGAAGAGCATGCGCGCGATGACGCCCATGCCGGCGCCCATCGCCTTGATGGCCGCGAAGTATTTCAGGTTCTCGAGCACGAAGGAGTAGAACGTCTGGCCGGAGATCGCGATGCCCACGAACAGGCCGAGCAGGACCGCGGTGCCGAAGGAGAACGGGATGCCGGTGTTGGTCCAGAACCACCAGAAGGTGTTGCGCGCCAGGCTGCGCTCGCCCCAGCTCCAGATCACGGTGTCGGACGTCCAGGCCTTGAGGCCCGTGTCGCGTTCGATGCGGTCGCAGAGCGCGGCGGGCGTCACGCCCTTCTGCGGCTCGACGAGCATGAAGCTCAGCGTGCGACGGGCGCCGAGCGTGTAGCCCTTGGCGCGGTCGTAGGTGGTGTAGACGAACGGCCCGCCGGTGAAGGCGCGCCTCACCTTGCAGATGCCGACGATGCGGGCCTGGATGTCGTTGATCTCGAACGTGTCGCCGACCTTGAGCGGCGTGGAGCGCGGCTTGCCGTCGGGGCCGACGCCCATGCGCCCCATGAGCGCGGCGCCCCATTCGTCGACGATGACCGTATCCGGCAGGCGCAGGTCTTCGATACGTCCTTGCGTGAGCACCGCCGGCGCGCCCGCGAAGGTGTCGGCGTCGATGCCGACGAGCGTGATCAGCTTGAAGTTGCCGTCCTGCATGCGCGCCTGGACGAAGGACGTGTGGAGCGGGGCGGCCCAGGCGACGCCGTCGACGGAACGGACGCGGCCGAGGTCGGTGTCGCGGAGCGGCTTGGCGTCGTTGACCTGCTCCACCATCGGGTCGCTGACCCAGACCTGCGCGCGGATGTTGACCATCGGCGTATAGGTCCAGCTCATGATGCCGAAGAAGACGGAGCTCTGCTGGGCCATCAGCAACGCCGAGAACGCCAGGCCGCACAGGAGCATCGCCAGCTTGGCGCGGTCTCCGAAGAGCATGTTGAGGGCGAGGCGGTACATCGGTCCGGTCAGGCGAGTGTCGCCCCAACGAGCCTCGGGTCAATGGGAAGTCAAACGGCCCGGACGTTGTCCGGGCCGTGGCGAGCGAAGCGGGTAGAGCAGGCGCTTACTTGGCGACGGCCGCGACGGCCGGCAGCTTCACGAAGTTCGTCTTGAACCATTCCGGGCCCCACGAGGCGTTGACGGCCCAGGCGGCGACGAGCAGCACGAGCGCGATCGAGAAGCAGCGGACGACCTTGGCCTTGTCCTCGCTCTTCGAGGCGGCGTGCAGGAGGCCGACGGCGCCGAGGGCGAGGATCGGATGGAACCAGGAAATCGGGCGGGCGGTCTGGAAGAAGGCGACGAGCCCGACGACCAGGTTGATGTCGACGAGGACGGTGACGATGCGTTGCAGGACGGTCTTCGGTCCCTTGACGAGGGCCACGATGATGACGGCCAGGATCAGGACGAGGAGAAGGGAGCCGTAGTGCTTGTGGGCGGTGAAGAGCGGATTCATGCGGACACCTTGGGCGGTGCCCGGCCCGATTCAAGCCATCCTGTCGGTTTTCACCGGTCTTCCGGGAAGAGCGTGCGGAAGAGCCAGGCCGCCGACGCGGCGCCGACGAGCTGGACGCCCGCCTTGGCCAGCTGGAGCGGGGCGATCTTGGCGAGGAAGAGCGTTTCGGCGGCGAAGGTCTTGGTCCCGAAGAGCCCGTCGGTGATGGCGGCGCAGACGCCCTGGAGGGAGGCGGCGAGCGTGACGGCCGGATTCATGGACGGGTTGAAGTCCCCGAAGGTGCCGGCCGCGCCGAGGACCACGGCCGCGATGGCCAAGCCGAAGTAGCTGTTGCCTGCGGTGAGGCGCGACGTGCCCACCATCAGGATGACGAAGGCCAGGACGAAGGTGCCGAGGAACTCGGCCGTGGCGAGCACGCCGAAGCCGTCGAACACCGATTCACCGAGCGCATTGACCGCGAGCTTGGCATGGTCGCCGTCATGGCCGAGCAGGAGGCCGGCGACGACGGCGGCGGCGGCGGCGGCGGCGAACTGGACGCCGACGTAAGACCAGAGGGCGCGATTGCCCGCGCGGCCGCGGAGGCGGAAGGCGAGCGAGACCGCCGGATTATAATGGGCGAGCGAGACCGGCGCACCCATGTAGATCAGCGCGCAGAGCAAGGCGGCGACCGGGAGCGGCCCGCCGGCCGTCAGCGAAGCGAGGCAGAGGAAGAACGTCCCCACGGCCTCGATGAGCAGCTTGTTGCGCATGGGTCGAATCTCGTCAGGCGGCGGGGAGGCTCAAGCGCGGAGTCGGTCAGCGCGGCGCGCGGGCGTTGAGCCAGCTCTCGCTGAAGGCGGCGATCTCCTCGTAGCCGGGGAGCCGGCGCGCGCGGCCGCGCATCTCCCGCGAGGCTTCTTCCTGCGCGGCGAAGAGCTCGGTGAGCGTGCCGTGCAGGGGCGTCTTCTGGTTCTTGTTGTCGACGAGCCAGAAGCCGACCTGTTCGCCGTCGACGACCTCGTTGTTATAGTACTGCCAGAAAAGGATCATGACCGGCTTCCAGGTGAGGAACTTCGCGAGGATCTCGCGGTTGCGCTGCTCGTGCTTCGCCCCGTCGGCGCCGCAGGCCTTCCAGGAGAGGCCGCATTCGCCGATGAAGACGCGCTTCGCCGGCAGGCCCGCCTTGGCGGGCAGCTGCGCGTTCACGTAATCCAGCGTGGCGCGCACCTCTTCGGCCGGCAGCAGCTGGCAGTCGTAGGCGGAGTAGGAGACGAAATCGACGTTCGCCTTGGGCAGCACCGCGTTCACCATGCGCTTGCGGCCTTCCTTCATCGCGTCGCGGACGCGGTTGACCTCGGCGTAGGTATAGACGCGGCACTTGGAATAAGGCACCTCGGAGCGGGCGTCGTCGACGGCCTTCTGGCGGACGTTGAGCCACTCGACCATGGCGGCGGCGAGCTCGGGCGAGACGTCCTTCTTCACATCCTTGTCGGGCAGGAGATACCAGTCGCCCTCCCAGTGGCCGAGGAAGAAGGTCTTGCCGGTGGCGTCATGGCGCGTGAGCAGGTCCTTCGCGAAATGGTACGTCGCGTTGTATTCGCGCCGGCGGAGTTCGGGCGTGAAGCCCTTGGTCCACTCGCCGGAGGACCGGTACCACACCACGTAATGCGTGAAGGGCATCGCGATGTACGGCGTCAGCTGCTGGCCGGAGACGGCGTTGATCTTCAGGATGCGGGAGCCCATCGCGCTGATGCCCTTGGCGGCCTCGAGCACGGCGTCGTCCTTGGTGAACTTGTAGGACGGACCGAACACCTGCGTGCCCACGACCTGCGGGAACGCGTCCGGCATCGTCGGCACCGCGGGCAGGCGCGTCATCTCGAGCGGCTGGTCCGTGCGCTTCTTGCCCTGGGCCAGCATGGCGAGGGGGAACAGCAGGAGGACTCCCAGAAGGAGACGAGGGGTTGAACTCATGGGGCGAACCTCAGGGCGAGGGACTTGAATTGTCCTGTGACGGCACCCTTCCTTCAAGCCCGTTCCCACCCAACACCATGATAACCATCCCCAACACCCTGGCCGTCGCGCTCCTCGCCGTCGGCCTCCACGCCCCGCTCGCCGCCGCCCCCGCCAAGGAGGACGGCCACGCCGATCCGGAGCACGCCCGGCTCGTCGCCGCCCGCAAGGCGGCCAATGAGCTCCCGGAAGTCGCCGCGGCCGAGCAGCAGGCCAAGATCGACCGGGCCCTGACCACCAAGGCCTACGCGGAGTACAAGACGGCCCGGAAGCGCTCCAACGACTCCGAGACCGCCTACCGCAAGGCCTTCGACGCCGCGTTGGCCAAGGTCGACGCCGACGCCCCGGCGCTCCAGGAGAAGGAGCGTGCGGCCTTCCGCGAACGCATGCTCAAGGCGCGCGCGGCGAAGAAAGGCGGCGCCAAGAAGACCGTCGCCAAGGACGACGAGGACGACGGACAGGACGACGAGCCGTCCGGCCCGGCGAAGGCGGGCGAATGAAGGTCACGGACCCGCCGCAAGGCGGGTCTTTTATTGGGCGAGGGCCTGGGCGAACGCCGCCCAGATCTCCTCGACCGGCTCGAGGCCGACGGAGATGCGCAGCAGGTCGGGGTCGAGCCCCGCCGCGCGGATTCGCGCCCTGCCCTGCTCGTTGGTGACTTCTTCGAAATGGGCCAGCCAGAGGAACGGCGCGGCCAACGTATAACGCAGGCCGAAGCTCGGGCCCTTCGCGACGGCGAGACGATCGTAGACGTGACGCATCTCGACCCGCAGCTCCAAGGTGATGAGCGACCCCGCCCCGGCCTCCGGACGACGCAAGCGACGGTAGGCTTCCGCGGTCGGACCTTGGTCGGCCGTCCGTACGCGCACGACGGACGGGTGCGCGGCCAGCCGCCGCGCGATCTCCGCCGCGGTCGCGGAGAGACGCCGGGTGACTTCGGTCAGGCGGCCCACCTGCGCCGCGAGGGCGGCGAGGTCGAGCGCATGCAGCGGCTCCAGCCGCGCCCGCGCGAAACCGAGCAACGCGTCGGCGTCGGCGCGCGTGGGGTTGACCGCGAGCACGCCGGCCATGACGTCGCCTTCGGAGCCGGCGTATTTCGTGAGGCTCGAGACCAGGACGTCGGCGAACGGCAGCACGTCGACCGCGGCGAGACCGACGCTGCTCGGATCGAGCAGGAGCTTCGCGCCATGCTTGTCGCAGAGCGCGCGGAGCGCCGGGATGTCGGCGGTCTCCAGCTGCGGATTGTTCGGGACCTCGGTGAAGACGCCGGCGATGTCGCCGGCGGCGAGCAGCCGTTCGACCGCGGCGAGGTCGCGGACATCCGGGACGAAATGGTGCTGCGCGTCGCGCGCCTTCTCGAAGAGGCGGGTCGAATCGACGTACAGCCAGCCGAGCTGGATCCAGGCGGAACGGCCGCGCGGCCGCTGCACGGCGTCGACCGCGGCGAGGCCGGCGTCGACGGCGTTCATGCCGGACGTGGCGACGAGGATGTCCTCGGTCGCCACGCCGGCGAGCAAGGGCGCCAACGCCGCACGCACCGCGCGCAGGTCGGCGGCGCCGTCAGCCGGCGGCGAACCGCCGAGCCAGGCTTCGGCCTGGCGGGAAGAGATGAGCGCGCCCGTGTGCTGGACCATCTTCGCGAGACGCAACGCGGCGTCGCCGGCCGGCGTCGTGGCGAGGCACCAGTCGCCCACGCGGTCGAGCGACGTCAGCGGCGCGCCCGCGTGTTCGGCGAGACGCCGCGCGACGGCCTCGGAGACCAGCGGGAAAAGTTCGCCGGAGCGGCCGAGCTGGCGCGCGGCTGCCTGGGCGGCGCGGCTGACGAACGCGTTGCGGACGAAGCGCGGATAGCCGGCGCGGAGCAGCTGCCAGACGCGCGCCTCCTTGCGCTCGTAGCTCTCGACGTCGGCGAGCGTCGGCAGGCAGACGACGGTCGCGTGCGGCGAGTCGGGCACCGTGGCGCCCAAGGCTGGCGAAAGGAGCGGCACGAATCAGAGCCCTTCGGCCGGCTGCTCGTTCTGGAGGATCTGTTCGAGCGACTGGCGACGACGGATCAGGGAGAAGGTGCCATCGCGACGCAGCAGGACTTCCGGAGCCTCGGGGAAGGAGTTGTAATTCTTCGTGCTCATGCCCGCGCAGTAGGCGCCGGCTCCGCCGATGACGCAGAGGTCGCCGGCGGCGGCTTCGGGCAGCGTGCGGGCCGCGAGCGTTTCCGGTTCGCCGGGCGCGCAGCTGATGAGGTCGCCGGATTCGCAGCAATGGCCGACGATGACGTAGGCGCGCGTCGCGCCGGTGGCCTTGGCGGGATAGAGATGCACCGGATGCTGGGAGCCGTAGAGCGACGGGCGGAGGATCTCGGTCATGCCCGAGTCGAGCTTGATGAATTCACGTTGCCCGGTGGAGACGATGTCCTGCACCTTGGAGAGCACCGCGCCGGCGTTGGCGACGAGGAACGTGCCCGGCTCGATCTCGAGGCGCAGCTTGCGTCCGTCGGCCTGGGCGAACTTCTCGAAGGCCACCTTGACCGGCGCGCCGACGACCTGCGGGTCGGTGCCCTTCTCCGCCGCGACGCGCGCGACCTTGTAGCCGCCGCCGAGGTTGAGGGTCTGCACGGTCGGGAAACGGCTGACGAGCGCGAGGCTGGCGGCGGAGACTTCCTGCCAGACGACCGGGTCGCTGCCGGAGCCGATGTGCGTATGGATGCGGACGACCTTCAGGCCGTACTGCTTCACGATGGCCTGGGCTTGGTCCGCCCACTCATGCCAGATACCGAAGGAGGAGTCCGGACCGCCGACGTTGGTCTTGCCGGTGCCGCCCGAGCCGCGGCCGGGGTTGAAGCGCAGGCCGACTTCATGACCAGGAAGGGCTTTGCCGATCCGCTCCAACTGCAGGAGGGAGCAGGCGTTCACATGCACTCCTTTATTAAGGAGAGAGGGGAAGTCTTCGGGCAGTTCCTGGGAGGAGAGGGAAATCCGGTCGGCCGGGACGCCGGCGAGCAGCGCGCGGCGGACTTCCCAGCCCGAGCTGGCGTCGAAATGCAGCCCCTTGTTCGCGAAGACCTTCAGGACCGAGGCGTTCGGGCAGGCCTTCATGGCGAAGCGGACCGTCAGGCCGAAAGCGTTCGGAAAGGCCAGCATGGCGTCCGCCTGGGCCTCAAGGGTGGCCTGGTCATAGACATAGCACGGGGTGCCATGTGCCGCGGCGATCTGGCGGGCCGCATCAGGAAGAAGGAAGCGATGATTTTCCACGGGAGTGTCTCGGGCGGACTTTGGCAGGCCCGCCCTTCCCTTCCAGCCTTTTTGCGGGCGTATGACACCGCTTGCCTCCCCTCCCCTCGCCCCTTGGGATGACCTCGGCTCACGCCCACTTATGTCCGCCTCCGAGACCATCGTCGCCGCCGCGACACCTGCCGGCCGTTCGGCCCTGGCGGTCGTGCGCGTGGACGGCCCGCTCGCCGCGACCATCGCGCACGCCGCGCTCGCCCGGAAGACCCCGCTCGCCGAGAAGACGTCGACGCTCGGCATCTGGCGGAACCAGGCAGGCGAAGCCATCGACCAGGTCGTCGCGGTCCTCTGGCACGCCGGCCGCTCCTTCACCGGCAACGACTCGCTCGAGATCACCTGCCACGGCAACCCGCTGCTCGTGCGCCGCATCACCGAAGATTGCCTCGCGCGCGGCGGCCGGCTCGCCGAACCGGGCGAGTTCACGCGCCGCTCCTACCTCGCCGGCCGCATCGACCTCACGCAGGCCGAGGCCGTCGCCGACCTGATCCACGCCAGCTCCGAGCGCGCGCTCGCCTCCGCGCGCCGCATGCTCGCCGGCGAGCTCGGCCGGCACGTCGCGCGCTGGACCGACCGCACGCTGCAGATCCTCGCCGAACTCGAGGCGCACATCGATTTTCCCGAGGAAGACCTGCCGCCCGAGGACCCGCGCGGACCATCGGCCCGCTTGGTCGAAATCGCGTCAGAACTTTCCCACTACGCCCGCACCGCGAAGCACGACGGCGCCCTGCGCGCCGGCCTGCGCGTCGCCGTCGTCGGCGCGCCCAACGCCGGCAAGTCGAGCCTGCTCAACGCGCTGACCGGCGCGGACCGCGCGATCGTGAGCCCCGAGGCGGGCACCACGCGCGACTACCTCGAGGCGCCCGTCGCGGGGCTGCCGCTCGCCGTCACGGCGATCGACACCGCCGGGCTCCGCGACGGCGGTTCGACGCTCGAGAACCTCGGCATGGCGCGCTCGCTCGAGCAGGCGCGCGGCGCGCATCTGCTCCTGCTCGTCGTCGACGCCTCCGCGGAGCCCCCTGCCCTGCCGGCCGAACTCGTCGCGTTGCTCGACCCGACGCGCACGCTCGTCGTCGCCAACAAGTCCGACCTGCCCGCGCATCCCGCGCAGAAAGATTTTCTCCCGCGGCTTCCCAAGCTCTCCGCCTGCCTGCTGGACGGACGTGACGCCGAAACGCTGCGCGCGAAGCTCGGCGAGTTCCTCGTCGCCCAGGAGATCGCCCCGGGCGCCGAAGACCTCGTGGTGAGCGTCCGACACGCCGAGGCCTTGGCCCGGGCGGCGACCGCCCTTTCCGAAGCCGCCGGCCATCTGAAGGCCCCCATCCAGACCGAGCTCGCGGCCGCCCAAGGCCGGGTCGCCCTGGACGCCCTGGGGGAGATCGTCGGCCGCATCGATAATGAGCGTATGCTGGACAAGCTCTTTGCTTCCTTCTGCATAGGTAAGTGATTCCCTCCGGTGAGGGAGCGCCTATGCGACCTCACAAACAAATCCGCCTCGGGCCTGACCGCCCCTATGACGTCATCGTCTGCGGGGCCGGCCATGCCGGCGTGGAAGCCGCCCTGGCCGCGGCCCGCATGGGGGTCGATGTCCTGCTCCTGACCGGCAACGTGGACACCATCGCCCAGATGAGCTGCAACCCGGCCATCGGGGGCCAGGCCAAGGGGCACATCGTCCGGGAGATCGACGCCCTGGGGGGCGAGATGGGCCTGACCGCCGATGTGACCGGCATCCAGTTCCGCCTCCTGAACTCCTCCAAGGGACCCGCCGTCCAGGCCCCCCGAGCCCAGTGCGATAAGAAGGCCTACCAGTTCCGGATGAAGCACCTCTGTGAGCTGCAGGATGGCCTGACCATCTTCCAGGCCCAGGTCACCGGGCTGATCTTCAAAGGCGGTTCCGTAGTCGGCGTGCAGACCAACCTAGACCTCGACTTTCACGCCAAGACCGTGGTTGTCACGACCGGCACTTTCTTGCGCGGTCTGATGCATATCGGCGCCAATAAAACCGAGGGCGGACGCCTGGGCGACTTTAGTGCTAAGTCGTTGTCTAGCAGTTTCTTAGAAGCAGGAATTGAACTTCAAAGACTTAAGACGGGGACCCCTCCGCGCATCCTCGGATCGTCCATCGATTTCAGCAAGTGTGAGGAGCAACCTGGCGACCCCTCCCCCACCCTTTTCGCCTTCCACGATACGCGCCAACAGACCGACTTGTTCCACGTGGAACAAGCGGGCGAACGCCTCCCTGGTTGGACTCCCGGAAGCGACCAAGTGTCCTGCTGGATGACGGAAGCGACCTGCGCCACGGGCAAGATCGTGCAGGAGAATCTGCACCTTTCTCCGCTCTACGGAGGCGAGATCACCGGCGTCGGTCCGCGTTACTGCCCTTCCATCGAGGACAAGTTCGTGAAGTTCTCGGATAAGGATACCCATAAGCTCTACCTGGAGCCTGAGGGCCGGAATACCGACGAATGGTATATCAACGGCCTTTCGACTTCCCTGCCCTTTACCGTGCAGCTCCAGATGCTGGCTTCGGTGCCCGGTCTTGAGAAAGCCGTGATGCTGCGCCCGGCCTATGCCGTGGAATATGATTTCGCGCCCCCTACCCAGCTCTACCCCACCTTGGAGTCTAAAAAGGTCGAAGGCCTGTTCTTTGCCGGCCAGATCAATGGTACCTCTGGATATGAAGAAGCCGCCGCCCAAGGTTTGGTCGCTGGGGTCAACGCCGCCTGTAAGGTTAAAGGCCAGACTCCTATGGTCATTGGGCGCGATGAAGCCTATATCGGGGTCTTGATTGATGATTTGGTGACCAAAGGCACTCAGGAGCCTTACCGTATGTTCACCAGCCGGGCTGAATTCCGCCTTTTATTCAACCATGGCAGCGCCGAACTCCGGCTTAAGGAAAAAATCGCCGAATTCGGTCTGGTCCCGGCGGACCGCCTGGGTCGTATCCAAGCTAAAGCCGAAAAAGTCGCCCATTGGATCGAATACCTGGAAAAGCTGGCCATCCCGGGCGGAATCGCCGGCGACGTGATCCGCCGTAACTGGGATTCGGCCCCTAAGGACTTACCGCCGACTTTTGTGGCCGAAGCACCCGAAATCCAGGCGGAGGTCATGTACCGGGTCAAATACCGCGGCTATCTGGAGCGCGAAACCCGCAACGCCCGTAAGCTTCATGATCTGGACTCCTTTAAGGTGCCTGAAGGCTTCGATTTCTTAAAAGCCTATGGCTTGCGCATTGAGGCACGGCAAAAATTGCAGGCCATCCAGCCCAAGACCTTGGGCCAAGCGAGCCGCATCAGCGGGGTCAACCCGGCAGATATCTCGCTGCTCATGGTGCTTTTCCGGGCCAAATAAAAGGGTGGGGCAGGGCACTGTTCCACGTGGAACAACCCGTATGTAAAGATTGCGGCCGCATGGTGTGACGTTCGTGTTTCTTATATACATAAGTCGTTAATAGAAAGCATCTTGTGAAACAACTCGTGGGGCGTCACCCGCCCGCCATGATTGTCACCTAACTCTGGCGCTTCGATTGGAGGGGCCTTTATGTAGGCATGCACCCATGGACGCCGAACACCTTAAGCGCATCCTGATCGTCGACGATGAGTCCGACGTGACCGAGCTCTTGGACTATAAGTTCAAGCAGGCGGGGTACGCCATCCGCACGCTCAACGACCCGCTGCGCGCGATCGGCCTGGCCCGCGACTTCCGTCCGGACCTGATCATCCTCGACGTGATGATGCCCGAGCTCACGGGCGTCCAGCTGCTCCGCATGGTCCGCGCCGACGCGCTCCTCCAGGACACGCCGGTCATCTTCCTGACGGCGAAAGGGGAGACGGTCGACAAGGTGAAGGGCCTCGAGTCGGGCGCCGACGACTACGTGACCAAGCCTTTCGACACGCGCGAGCTCATGCTGCGCGCGCAAGCCCTCCTGCGCCGCGCGAAGTCCGCCGCCGCCAAACCCTCCACGCGTCTCGCGGCCGGCGCGCTGATGCTCGACATCGAGCGCCACGAGGTGACCGCCGGCGGCAAGGTCGTGGAACTCACGGCGACCGAATTCAAGCTGCTGCGTCTGCTCCTCGAGCGGAAGGGCAGGGTGCAGTCGCGCGAAGAGCTCCTCGCCGACGTCTGGAACTATTCCCCCGACCTCGAGACGCGCACGGTCGACACGCACGTCCGCCGCCTCCGCGAAAAGCTCGGGCCGGCCGGCGACGTCATCGACACGGTCCGCGGCGTCGGCTACCGCGTGAACGGCTGAGCGGATTTGCGCTCGCCCGTCCGGCCTCGGCGGACAGCATCCACCGCAGATGTCCTGGCTCCCTTGGTTGCTCCTGCTCGCGCTCGTCGTCGTCGCCGCATGGTGCTTCGCCGAGATCGCCGGGCATGTGCGTTGGGCGCGCCGCGCGCTCCTCGCCGACGGCGGCGCGCCGCGCCCGCAAGGCTGGCTGGTGCGCAAGCTGCGCCTGGAGGAACTTTTCGTCGCCATCGAACGCCGCGCCGCCAACGAAGGCGAGATCCGCGCCGCGGCGGCGCGGCGCATCGAGGCGCTCCTGGCGCCGCTGACCGACGCCGTGCTCGTCGTCGACGCGCAGGACCGGCTCCGCCTCGCCAACCCCGCGGCGGCCGCGTTGTTCGCGCTGTCGGAAGGAGATGGCGGCGGATCCATCGTGCCGATGGTCCGCAGCGCCGATTTCATCGAGCTCGTCCGCCGGGTCCGTTCGGAAGGGGACGCGCGTTCCACGATCCTGCTCAACCGCGCGCCGCTGGCCGACGTCTGGATCCAGGCCGCGGGCGCCCGCACCGATCCGGAGGCGTTCGGCGAAGGCGCCGCGATCTTCGTGCTGGCCGACGTGACGGCGCTGAAGCGCCTTCAGGCGATGGAACGCGACTTCGTGACGAACGTCTCGCATGACCTGCGCACGCCGGTGACGATCCTCCGCGGCTACGCGGAGACGCTGGCCGAAGACCAGGCGACGATGTCGGCGGAGGACCGCGCGCGCTTCACGCAGAAGATCGTGAGCTCGGTCGGCCGCCTCCAGGGCCTGGTCGAAGGACTGCTCGCGCTCGCGAGCCTGGAGTCCGCGCAGGATGTCCGCCGCGAACCCGGCGCGCTGCATGTCGCCGCCCGCGAGGTGGCCGAAGAATTCGCCACGCGTTGCAAGGCCGCCGGCGTGAAGCTGGAACTGAAGCTGGAGGCTGCCGAGGGCGGCGCCGCCGATCCCGTCCAGGCGCGCCGCCTGGTCCAGAACCTGATCGACAACGCCTTGTCCCACGCCGCCGGCATGACCCGCCTCGTGATCTCGACCCGTGACACCCTGAGCGGGGTGGAGCTCGGAGTGGAAGACGACGGGGCAGGGGTCACTCCGGCCGATCTGCCGCGGCTCTTCGACCGCTTTTACCGGACCGATAAATCCCGGCGGGCCGGGGGGAGCGGGCTCGGCCTGAGCATCGTCCGCCAGGTCGCCGAATTGCATGGGGGTTCCGCTTCGGCGGAACCCGTCCGCCCGAAAGGTCTCCGGATCACGGTGACCTTGCCCGCGGCGGGATAGGTCCCGAAATGAAAAACCCGCCGGGTTTCGGCGGGTTTTGGCTCCATTTTAAAGTGGAGCGCGCGACTGGACTTGAACCAGCAACAGCCACCTTGGCAAGGTGGTACTCTACCATTGAGCTACG
>Ga0222712_10003907_pt1 | contig 15943 bp, 9 predicted proteins | sample C33_657DmetaG_FD_165043 | JGI IMG/M metagenome (GOLD analysis project Ga0222712, IMG submission 165043) | Estuarine water microbial communities from San Francisco Bay, California, United States - C33_657D | ecosystem: Environmental > Aquatic > Marine > Unclassified | place: USA: California... | reverse complement strand
CTTCGAACCCAAGCCAATATGTGCAATAGCTTCTACACTAGATAAATAGCCTCTGTAAGGGGAGTTTTCATAATAAAAATAGGTGCCATCCGCATAGAGGCCTTCGATGCGGGTGCCTATCCCTTGCGTATTTTGGCCTTTACCTTGCAACTTAACGCGTAAATAATGTCCCTTATCCGCATTCGTTTCAACCGTATTATTCTTATACACAAATGCCTCATCGTTAATATTATTCACGACATAATCTAAATCGCCATCGTTATCTAAATCACCATAGGAAGCACCATTTGAAAAGGAGGGGCGTTGAATTCCCCAAGCCGCACTCACATCATCAAAATGCATTCCCCCTTTATTTCTAAAGGCATAGTTATTCACCTTAATCACCGGCATTTGCTCTAACAAAATAGCATCAGAGGCTAAACGAGCAGAATTAGCTCGGTATAACATAAAGTCTCTATCCGTCACGTCCCGCGGAAAACCATTGGTAATCATCAAATCACGGAATCCATCATTGTCGAAATCGGCTAAGGAAGGGCACCAGCTCCACTCCGTCTCCGCCACGCCCGCTAGTAAACTAATCTCCTGGAAGGGCGCTGGAGAACCATCTGCCTTCTTACCGGCATTTAACTGCACCGAATTGCGCATGTATTGGTAGGTATACCCATGTAAATCACTGTTCTGATACGACTGATAGCTATTAGGCGGCGCTAATTGCTTCTTGCGCTCATTGTCCTTCGGCAACATATCAAGCGCCACAATATCCGGACGTCCATCATTATTGATATCCGCCACATCATTCCCCATCGCGGATAAACTCGTGTGCTTAAAATAAGCCTTCGCCTGATCCGTAAACGTGCCATCGTGGTTATTAATGTATAGAATATCATCCGATACATAATCGTTCGTCACATAGATATCTGGCCAATTATCTTGGTTAATATCACAGATATTAATTCCCAAACCATACCCTTCTATCGTTATCCCCGCCTCTTTCGACACATTTGTAAATACCGGATGACTTTTATCCTTAGACCAGTCATTACGGTATAAGCGATCGGTGTTCGGATAAGACCCATCTGTTACTTTCGGACGATACAAAGAAGGGAATTGATCAATAACATCCGTTAATACATATAAGTCCAAATCTCCATCCCGGTCATAGTCAAAGAAAGCAGCATGCTCACTATGCCCTGAATCATTAATCCCATACTCGGTTGCCATTTCCTTAAAGCTGGGTTTCCCCTCTTTAATTCCTTGGTTCACAAACAGCATATTTTGGCGATCCCGCTCCGCATTCTTCATCGTTGCTGATACATATACATCTAGCAATCCATCCCCATTAATATCCACAATACTTACTCCAGAACACCAGCGATCTTTTGTATCTAAACCAGACGCTTTCCCTAATTCCTCAAACTTCATCTCTCCTTTATTCAAATACAAGGCAGCGTTCGCTTGAGAGCCTGAGAAAAACAAGTCCAACAGCCCATCATTATTAAAATCTCCCATACCCACACCGCTTCCGTTGTAGAGGTATTCATACTTCAAAATGGTCAAGGTATCGTTCTCAACGATTTTGTTTGAAAAATGAATACCGGTATCATCACCGGATAAAAGCTCGAATGTAGTGGCGTTTTTACAAGAGAAAACAAGAAATGATAAGGCAATAAATAAATAGGCGTAAATAGGCTTCATAGGGTAATTTTAAACTTAAGCGAAAATAAAAAAGGTGGGATTAATATCCCACCTTTTTTACAGAAAATTAGGTCAAATTAATAACCAGGATTTTGCTTCAAGATTGAAGTTCCTTGGATATCGATTTGAGCTTGAGGGATAGGTAAATACTTATCCGTAGCTTGGTAAGATGCACCACCAAACTTAGTTACTAAGTATTGCTTCTCGTAATTTAAATATGCATTTAAAGTAGCTACGTCAGTACCCCAACGAACTAAGTCGAAGAAACGGTGACCTTCAGTCGCTAACTCTAACATACGCTCCATACGAACTGCCTTTTGTGCAGCAGCCTTATCAGCAAATGCTGTGTAAGGTGCGATCACGTAGTTAGCCTCAGCTACTCCACCTTTCATTACGAAACCTGCAGGATTAGCTGCACGGTTACGAACACGGTTGATGTAATCTAAAGCAGTAGTTAATGAACCAGCTTCGATTTCAGCCTCCGCAGCCATTAATAAAACGTCTGCGAAACGAATGATATTGAAGTTCATTGTTGCATAACCACGTGTCCAAGAAGAACCGTCCGTTAATGTATTCTCTTGACGCTTGTAGTAAACGTATTTCTTAGGAGAATATGGACCTGCATAATCTTGCTTACGAATCCAGTTAGCACCTGGGTGCTCGATCCAGTCTAAGTATTGGATACCACGGCGACCGATAGTGTGGTCAATACGTGGATCTAATGGACCTGCATCTTCAGTAAACGCTGCAGAAGAGTTAACACCAAAGTCATTCTTAACTGCGTTAGCAGGTAAGTTATAATCTGGAGCACCAGCTGTTTCAGTTAAGATAGGCAAACCGTTTACTGTACGGTAGGCGTTAGCTAATGAGAACGAAGGTTGGAAGAATCCGCAGCAGTTACCTGGACCATCCGCACCCGTGTTGTATGGGTAGTTCAAGTCATCGAAACCATTCGCGTTATTCACGTTACCTGTGTTCATAGATGATTGGATAGCAAATACAGCTTCCTCATTGTTGTCATTCTCCGCATTGAAGATTTCAGCAAACTTAGGAACTAAGCCATATTTCTTACCATTCGTCGTTGTACCATTTGCAATTACATCTGTAAACTTCGCTTTTGCATCAGCAAATTTTCCTTGATATAATAACACTTTACCTAAATAAGCTTCAGCAGCCCATTTGTTCGCACGACCTGCAGATGAAGATGTTGCTGGCAAGTTTGCAAACGCAAACGCGAAGTCAGCTTCGATCTTATCCCAGAATGCTTCAGTATTAGCTACTTTTTCGATTCCTTTACCGTAATCTAACGTCTCATCCACATATGGAACAGAGTTAAATAACTTCTTTAATTCGAAGTAGTAGTGACCACGTAAGAAACGTGCTTCCGCAATGATACGAGACTTGTCCGCTGCAGAAATCTCCTTAGAACCATTGGCTAAGTTGATAGTTGCATTACAACGTGCAATACCTTCGTATTTTGCTCTCCAAGTATCATTCAAGTCACCGTCAGTAGGTTGAACCTCATAACGTTGCATTGTATTGATGTTAGAGTAATCACCTGGGTCAGTACCCTTATTGTTCTCTCCACCACGGATTGAACCCCAAACCCAGTTATTACCTGCAGCAAGACGAGAATAGCCTTTTGCAGCTAATTGAGCATAAGCACCAATTAAGGTACCCTCAACACCAGCCTTAGAAGATAATTGTGCTTGCGCTAATGAAGCGGTAGGCGGTACTTCTAAAAACTGATCCTTACAAGCGAAGGTCAACGTCAGCGCTGACACACTCACTAAAGCGATTCGCTTTAAAATCTGATTATTTTTCATTTTCTTATTCATTAAATATGGCTTTCGCTAATTAAAAAGTCAAGTTGATAGATGCGTTGAATGAACGAGTCACTGGGTAGTTACCCACATCAATACCAAATCCTGTATCCGCTGCACCACCTACACCTGGATCTAAACCTTTGTATTTAGTTAAAGTCAAGATGTTGTTAGCAGATAAAGTAAACTTCGCACGCTTGATACCTAACTTAGAAGTATACGCTTTAGGAATGTTGTATCCTAATGAGATGTTTTGAATACGTAAGTAATCACCATCTTCTACATACCATGAGTTAGCACCTGCTGAAGTAGACAAGTTAGATGCTGATTCCCAAATAGGAGCAGCAGCGCTGTTTCCTAATTCTGGAGTCCATGATTGCTTAGCGCGCTCACCTTTACCTGAACCTTCAAACGTTCCGAAGAAATCTGTAAACCACTTAGATTGGTTCCAAATTTTGTTTCCAGCAGACGCATATAAATACGTTGCGAATTCAAAATCCTTGTAAGTTAAACCTACGTTAATACCACCTGTGTAAGTAGGAACTGGAGAACCTAAGAATGTACGGTCATCAGTTGTGATTTTACCATCACCGTTGATATCAGCATAACGGAAACGACCTACGCCTTTACCATCTTGAGCTGGAGATGAAGCAACTTCAGCAGCTGAGTTGAAGTAACCGATCACTTGGTATCCGTAGAAAGAAGATAGAGAACGACCTACTTCCATACGTACTGGAGTAATTCCACGGAATGCACCACCTGTTAAGTTAGTGATACCTGGAGCAAATGCTACGATTTCGTTCTTCAAGAATGAGTTATTGAATGTTAATTCATATTTCAAATCTGAAGTTAAGTTACCACGGTTGATGATTTGGAAATCAATACCTTGGTTACGCATCTTAGCAACGTTTACTGAAGGTGCAGAAGCAGATGGTCCTACAACCGCTGGAAGAGGCACGTTGAATAATAAATCACGTGTATCTTTTCTCCAAACGTCTAATACGATTTCCCACTTACCATTGTAAAGAGTTGCATCAAAACCAATGTTCATTGTTTCTGAAGTCTCCCACTTCGCAGCTGGGTTACCAATACGAGAACGGAAATAACCTTCGTTCGCTCCTGATGATTGACCATCAATTGGATAGAATGAATTACCACGGTTAGCAGCATATAACGAGAATTGGTTAGCTGGGTCTACGTTGTTCGAGTTACCCATTAAACCCCAACCACCACGGATTTTTAAATCAGAGATAGCAGGTAGATCTTTCATGAATTCCTCAGAAGTAACTCTCCAAGCAGCAGAAACTGCAGGGAAAATACCATAACGATTTTCAGGACCGAAACGAGATGAACCGTCACGACGAATAACCCCAGTTAAGTAATACTTCTCGTTGAAGTTATAATCTAACTTAGAGAATAAAGAGTAGAAATTAACACCTGAATATAAGTTAGAGTTAACTACTGGAGATTGTACAGATGATAAAGTTACGAAGTCTGTATCCATTGAGAATGGATTGATACCTGAACCAGACATCTGACGACCAGCTCCTGTATTCAATGCTTCCATACCGATTAAAGCATTTAAGCCATGCTTTCTCCACTTAGTCTTGTAAGATGCCGTGTTTGTAAATACGTAAGCAAAGTTATAACCAGAACCTTCATAGAATGAATCAGACGCCTCAGGCTCAGAATCACCTAAATACTTGAAGTTATAATCTTTATATCCATAACCTGAATACTGACCACCGATAGAAGACTTGATGATCAAATCCTTGATTGGCTCATACTCTACATAAACGTTACCAAATGCAGATGCATTGTAGTTATTATCTTTAGAGTTGTTACGCATGATTTGACGAACTGGGTTACGAGGGTTGTTAAATCCAGCTGCTTTTGTAGATGCAAAGCTACCGAACTCATCGTAAACTGGAATCGCTGTAGGCATACGATAGGCAGATAAGATAACTGATTCATCACCAGCTACACCTAAACCGTTGTTTCCACCTGCTTGACCACGAACTGAACGATACGTAAATTGTAAGTTCTCACCGATACGTACTTTCTTACCTAAGTCAAACTCAGAGTTGAAACGAGCTGAATAACGTTTGAAATCATTCTCGATCAAGATACCTTGCTGCTCTTGTCCAGATAAACCTAAGTAGAAACGACCTCTGTCTGTTCCACCTTGGATACCTAATGAGTGACGCATTGTAGAACCGAAACGAGTGATTTCATCGTACCAGTTAGTACCTGCTTTATTTGTCTTGATTACGAAAGTAGTCAATGGATTAGCTGCGTATGCTGCTTGAGCTGCTGCTAAGTCACCAGAGTTTACACCGTTTGCGCCATTGAAGTGCAAGTAAGTAGGTAAAGTAGCTTGCGCTGAAGTACCATACTGAGGGTGAGTATAAGCTGCTGCCGTTCCGTTAGCTGCCGCGTTGTTACGGTAAGCTACGTGAGTCCAATCAGCTTGCTCTTGTGGAGTTAACATTTTAGCTACACCACCTACGTTAGGATCTGTACCACCGTACAATCCATCATAAGTAACTGTAAGACCTTTGTTACGTGAACCACGCTTAGTCGTATAAACGATTACACCGTTCGCTGCACGAGCACCATAGATAGAAGCTGCTGCCGCATCCTTAAGGACCGTAGTAGACTCGATATCATCTGGAGAAAGGAAATCAGTAGTTCCTACTGGAACCCCGTCTACAACGTACAATGGCTCGTTACCACCAAATGCACCGAAACCACGTACACGGATGATACTTGCAGTACCAGGTTGTCCGTTCGTGATCAAAGTAACACCGGCTACACGACCTTGTAATTGCTGCTCAACGTTTCCTGAAGGTGCAATTTGCAAATCCTTCGCTTTAACGATTGAAGCTGCCGCTGTAGACTCCTTCTTGTTAGTTACAGAGTAACCTGTTACGATTACTTCGTCTAACTGAGAGTTATCTTCTTGTAACGTTACATTAATAGAAGATTGAGAACCTACGGTAACTGATTGTGATTTGTAACCTACAGCTGAGATATTTAAAACAGCTGAACCAGATTTAACAGTAACAGAGAATGCACCGTTAACATCTGTAGTAGCTCCTGTGTTTGTTCCTTTTACTAAGATACTTACACCCGGAATTCCCTGAGAATCTGTCCCAGAGACTTTACCTGAAACCTTGCGGTCTTGGGCAAATGACGAAAAGCTTCCTAGCATCACTATTGCTAGCAAAAGAAAGCTTCGTAGACTTTGGTAAAAATTGTTTTTCATAATAAAGATTAAGTTAGTTTTTAAATTAAATTTTAGGTTTCGAGTTTTGATGTTCTATAGGCCTCCTTTCTGATTGGGTTAATAAATAAGTAAAAATTTTAAATAGGTTTAGTGTCAAACAAATCTTCAAATAATACAATAGCACGTTTAAGCCGAATCGGAAATAGATGACCTGTCTCAACTATGCTACACTATTACATAAGACCAAATATGTCCAATACTTACAATCCAAGCAAGGATTTACCAGATATTTTTTCATTTTTTTTATTTTAAATAGAAGTATTCCCCTAATGGTGCAATTAGAGGCCTATTTCATCCTTTTAATACAATAGAGCCTTAGGCTTTGGTCGGCAAAAAAGGGGGTTTTGTCGTGATTTGACTACTTCGTAATATAGACTTAACACGAACATAATTTAGGCTGAATACAGTAAGAGTCACCTTGGATAATTACAAAAATCACAAAGAGGAGAATTTTGCTTAATTTTGGCCTATGTCCACTTTCGACCCTAAATCCATCATGCCTACCTTACCTGAAGAACCGGGGGTATATCGCTATTTCGATGAAAGTGGGACTATCATTTATATAGGCAAGGCGAAGAATTTAAAAAATCGCGTCAGTTCCTATTTTACGAATACAAAAGGGAAGGACAATAAAACGAGACGACTCGTCTCGCAGATCCGAAATTTGGAGTTTACCATCGTGCATTCGGAATTCGATGCCCTATTGCTTGAAAATACGCTCATAAAGCAGTTTCAACCCAAATACAATATCTTGTTACGGGATGACAAAACCTATCCATTTATCTGTTTAACGAGAGAGCGCTTTCCTCGCCTCATAACAGAGCGGAGGATTAATCATTCGATGGGGACGTTTTTTGGGCCTTATGCGAATCCGAAATTGATGAACGCCCTACTGGAGATGTTGCATCAGCTGTATCCCTTAAGGACTTGCGCCTTGAATTTAAAGGAGTCTAACATCGAGGCAGGAAAATACAAGGTTTGCTTAGAATACCATATCGGCAATTGCAAAGGACCCTGCGAGGGTTTAGAGCAGGAGTCGCGGTATATGGAGTATATTGATCAGGTGTCTCAGATTTTGAAGGGCAATTACCAAAAAGCGAAAAGCTTTTTCATAACGCAAATGCAGGAGGCCTCCACCCTACTGGCCTTTGAAAAAGCGCAGGAGTGGAAAGAAAAGTGGCAGTTACTTGAGAATTTCCAAGCGAAGTCGACGGTCGTGAATCCGTCCATCCACGATGTGGATGTATTTTCGATGGTGTCGGATGAATCTTTGGCCTATATTAACTTCATGAAGGTCATTAACGGAACGATTTTGCAGTCGCAGACCTGGGAAGTCAAAAAGAAGCTGGAGGAAGATGAGGCAGAATTACTGACGATGTTGATTTGGGAGAAACGCGATCAGTTTCAGAGTAAGGCCAAAGAAATTATCACCAACATCCCCATGTCGATTGAGTTCGAGGGAGCGCGCAATACGTTGCCGAGTCAGGGTGATAAGCGGAAGCTTCTTGACATGTCCTTAAAGAACGTCTTGTACTTTAGAAAAGAGAAGGCGGATCGCAAGGCGGCAGAAGAAAGTGGAGGCGATCGAAAAATGCGGGTGATGATCAAATTGAAAAATGATCTTCGCCTGACAGACCTACCTAAGCACATTGAATGTTTCGATAACTCGAACCTGCAAGGAACCAACCCGGTTTCTGCGATGGTTTGCTTTAAGAATTCGCTACCTTCTAAAAAGGATTACCGCATCTTCACGCCTAAAACGGTGGAGGGTCCTGACGATTTTGCTACGATGCACGAGGTGATTACCCGTCGATATACGCGTTTATTAGAAGAGGAAGCGGAATTACCAGATTTAATTATTGTCGATGGAGGAAAAGGCCAGCTTAGTTCTGCCTGTGATGCATTAAAGGCTATCGGATTGTATGGACAGATTCCCATCATCGGTATTGCGAAGCGATTAGAGGAGATCTATTTTCCAGAGGACAGCCTTCCTTTATATATAGATAAGAAATCGGAGTCCCTGAAGTTGATTCAGCAGTTGCGAGATGAGGCTCACCGCTTCGGAATTACGGCGCACCGGAATAAGCGTAGTAAAAACTTTATTGTTTCCCAGCTAGAGACCATGGATGGGATTGGAAAATTGACGGCAGCGAAATTATTGAAGGCTTTTGGAACGGTAAGCGCTTTGAAGGAGGCGTCGGAGGATGATTTGGCCAAAGTCTTAGGCAAAACGAAAGCCCTCAAATTCAAAAAGCAACTCGAAAACCTCTAGTATTCGGATTTGAACTGATCCACTTCGATGGCGCGGTAATTACGGTATACCTGCAGAATGATCGCCAGCGCAATCGCCATCTCGCAAACCCCCACCACTAAAACAAAGATGCTCAGGTAAAGACCCTGCATCGAAGGATCGTTTTTCGAAAACGCAACCAAATTCAAATTCGCCGCATTCAAAATCAACTCAATTCCCATCAAGACGAAAATCGTATTTTTCTTCAAAAGCAAAATCGCCAATCCCGTCGCAAACAGAAACGCAGACACCCACAAGAAGTAAATCACCGGAATATCAGTCATGGTTTTTCGCAACAAAGGTGGCGCCTATCAAGGCAATCAATAAAAATACCCCGGCTAATTCGAAGGGGAATGCATATTCAGTCAAAAGACCTAATCCGACCTCCCGTAATTTAGATCCACCTGTCACGGGCAAATTAGTCACCCAGGGGCCTTTCGTGAAAACCCAAAATAAGCCTAGAAAAAAAGAAAGACCTACGGAGATGGGCAATAAACGATTCGATTCGCGGGTCATTAAATGATTTTTGCCGGTCGCGGGGTCCGTTTGATTCGTTAACATGATCCCGAATAGAATCAAAATCAATACGCCACCCACGTAGACTAATAAATGTGCCACGGCTAACACGTCTGCAAAGGCTAAAACGTAAAGTCCAGCCAGACCGATCATCGTTAGAAACATCGCTAAAGCGGCATGCAACAGATTTTTCGTCCAAAGCATCGCTAAAGCGCTTCCACAAGTTAATAAGGCTAAAACCAAGAAGGCGATCACAAGCGGGCTCATTATTCGGCGTCTGGTTTAGGTTTTGGTTTAAAGCTAGGCTTAAAAGCGGGTTTGAAGGCGGGCTTAGGAACGGCTGGCTTTTCCTCTGAATTTGCTACTTTTTCTTCTGAGGCCGCTGGCATTACCTTTGCTGCTTCTTTTGCTGCTTCTTTCTCCGCCACAAATTGTTCGTACAACGCGCGTTTTTCGTCCGCTTGTTCGGGAGTTAAATTCGCGAAGGCAAAATTATGATCCTTCACGTCGAAGACTGAGAAATCATATTCCGAAGTCATCGTCAAACATTCCGTTGGACAAACCGTCGTACAAAGGCCGCAGAAGCAGCATTTAGACATATCGATGTCAAACTTCGCAGCATATAAACGAATAGGCGAGCCATCCGATGCGGTTCCTACTAGGCCAGTGGCTTTAATGGGATCAATTTCAATACAGTCCACCGGACACACTTTCACACATTTATCGCAGACGATGCAATCGTCCATCTCGTTATGTAATTGATACCGCCCGTTGACGGGTGTGGGGATTTGTTGTTGCGGGTATTGCAAAGTGACAATACCAGCTTTCTGATTAAAGTAATCAGGATCTTGGATATTTTGAATGCTGCGTTGATTTCGAGCTGCCCAGGCGTGTTTCCACGTCAAAGACATCCCCTTTCGAGTGCTTTGAATTCCTGCCCAGATGGATTGAAAATACGCTTTCATCTTAAAAATAAATCGCTGGATACGTTGATGGATCTGATTCGCGCATGATCTCATACACGGCATCCACCACGTTTTCTGCGTTAGGCTTTGAGAAATAATCCCCATCGGAGCTGTAGGCCGGACGGTGAGCCGTGGCAGCGATACAAACGGCCGGACTTTCTAGCCAGGTAAATGCACCCTGCTTATCTAGCACTTCTTGCATCATGTACGCAGAAGCTCCGCCAGGCATGTCTTCATCCGCAAAAATGACACGGTGTGTCTTTTGGATGGAAGCCAAAATGCTGTGGTGGCGATCGAAAGGCAATAAAGTTTGGGCATCAATCACTTCCACTGAAATACCTAATCCAGCCAACGTTTCAGCCGCCTCCAGCACGATGCGGCACATCGAACCATAGGTCACAACGGTAATATCCGTTCCCTCTCGCAAGATTTCTGGAATTCCGAGTGGCACTTCGATCTCCGTTAAATTAGACGGCATTGGCTCTTTTAAGCGATATCCGTTCAAACATTCAATCACAATTCCTGGATCATCGCCTTTCAACAAGGTTCTGTACATCCCAGCCGCCTGCGTCATATTTCGAGGGACACAGAAATGTACGCCACGTAATCCGTTAATTAAAACGGCCATAGGGCTTCCTGAATGCCAAATTCCCTCTAAACGATGTCCTCTAGTTCTCAGAATCATCGGGGCTTTTTGGCCTCCAGCTGTCCGGTAATGCAAGCAAGCCCAATCATCCGATAAAACCGGGAATGGGTAGAATATGTAATCTAAATATTGAATCTCGACAATAGGTCGCAAACCACGCATCGAGGCTCCGATTCCTTGGCCCACTATACTTACTTCACGAATACCGGTATCTGTAACTTTTAAGGGACCAAACTTATCTTGTAAACCCGCCAGCGTTTGATTCACATCCCCAATTTTCCCCACATCCTCTCCAAGGATAAATACGCGTGGATCCTCTAAAAACTGCGAAAATGCCTTATTTAATATCTCTCGACCATCGACTAAAATAGGTTCCTTTTCGTAGGCAGGTTTAACTCCTGAAATTAATAGAGGGGACTCGTCAGACTCACTCATTTGGTGCGAACTGAAACGTCTGCGATTCAGCTTTTCCAAGTCGTCCAGCCATTTTCTAAGCAACTTAACCGCTGGACCTTGGTAGAAGCGGAATGCGCGTAAGGTCTTGCGACCTGCCCGCACTAAATCACTGAAAATAGGATAAGGTAAAGCGTTTAATTCATCGATAATGGGCTGCAATAAACTCGGCTCATTCGTCGATTCCAAAAGACTCTTCGCAATGCGCAAAAAAGCTTTCTTATCTACATCAACAGAGGCCATATAGGCTGCAAAAGCCTCTTTCTGGTATTTGCGAGCTAAAACACTAGCCTCTTCATCGATGGCTTTTAGCGCCTCTTCTGTGGCTATATTTTTTGCCAATACCCATTCTCGGAACAAGACATTACAATCGGCCTCTTGCTCCCAAGCTAAACGATCAGTTGACTTATAGCGTTCGTGCGAACCGGATGCGGAGTGCCCTTGGGGCTGCGTACATTCAATCACATGAACTAGGCAAGGAACAAACTCTGTACGAGCTAGCTCTGCCGCACGTTGGTAAGCAGCAATTAAACCCGGATAATCCCAAGCTTTTACTTGTATAATTTCTAATCCTTTCTCCTGCTCATTGCGCTGATAACCCGCTAATGCCTTCGAAATGGATGATTTTGTCGTTTGGAATTCAATCGGAACTGAGATACCATACCCATCATCCCAAACAGAGAAAACGATCGGAATTTGCAGTACACCAGCTGCATTAATACACTCTAAAAACATCCCCTCAGACGTGGATGCATCTCCGATAGTGGTGAAACAAACCTCTTGACCTTTATTGGAAAAAAGGGTTTCGTGGTCCTTTAAATCCGCTCTTTCGCGGTACATTTTAGAGGCATACGCAATCCCTAAAGCGCGGGGAATTTGACCTGCGGTGGAGGAAATACCGGCCACCGTATTGTAGCGAGTTGTTTGATCTAGCCATTTCCCCTCCTCATCTAACCATCTGGTAGCGTGGTGGTTATTCATTTGGCGACCACCCGAATGTGGGTCAAATTGAATATCTGGATGACCATATAACTGGGCAAAGTACTGAGGCCAAGTTAAATCACCGATGGCGGCGCCAATGGTTTGATCACGGTAATAGCCCGAAATATAGTCCCCAGGGCGCATGGAGCGCGCTAAAGCGATTTGGCATACTTCTTTACCATCCCCATAAATACCGAATTTCGCCCGACCTGAAAACACCTCTTTACGCACTAAAAGACTACAAGCGCGGCTGATAGCAGCTAAGCGGTAGTCCTCCAGCACCCCAGCGGGATCGAATGAAAGGTCAGGTGAAGAAAAGGTAAATGAATTCAAATGCTTCGTCTTATTAAACACGTAAAAATACAACAAAATCCTCGGCGTCCAAACAGAATCCAGACAAGAAACTTGCCGAAATCTTTTATTGTTTATAGATTTGAACTCTACATAAAACCAATGAATTTACATATGAAAAAATTAATCGCCCTATTTGCGCTTGTATTAGGCTTCGCCTTTACTTCGAATGCCCAAGGTGCGTTGAAATTCAAGCAAGAGAAGCATGATTTTGGCACGATTACTGAAGGAACAATCGCTACTTACAGCTTTGAATTCACGAATACAGGTAAGACTCCCGTAGTTATCTCTAACGTTCAGCCTTCTTGTGGTTGCACGACTCCAGAATGGACAAGAGAGCCGGTTATGCCAGGTAAAACAGGAAAAGTAACTGCTTCATTTAATTCAGCAGGTCGTCCTGGTAATTTCAATAAAACCGTCACTGTGATGAATAACGGGGAGGTTTCTCAAATCGTCTTAGCGATTCAAGGTAGCGTCGCTGCGAAAAGATAATTCGCACAGACTTATAAAAAAAGCTCTCTGTTCATCGCAGAGAGCTTTTTTTGTTAATCACGGTTCTTAAGACCTTCTTTTTCTCGTAGGCCATTGATCCAGCCGGCGATCTTCAGCACATCCGCCTTAGGCACGTGGCTCATTGGTGCCATTTCGGTGGCGAAGTCGGGCCAGTTTTCAGGCCTAGGCTTATAGACTAATTCTAAAATCTGTTGATTGGAATAATTGCGTTTCGCAATTTCCGTGAACGCTGGACCTACCAGTTTGCTATCTTTTGCGTGACAGGCAGAGCAGGTATGTTTCTTTAATAAATTAGAGATGGCTAATTCGTAGCCTAATCCTTTACTCACTATCGTTTCACTCACTTTTACCTTTATTTCATCCTGAGGTGCCGCTGCCACTAAAGCCGGTCCTGCTGGAATCTCATTCAACGTATAATAAGCCGTCTCATGCAATAAAGGCTCCCCTTTCTCATTCAACACCCCTTTCAAGGTAAATTCATGAATAAAGAATTGGCGAATTCCATCGATGGAGATGCGTACTTTCTTGCGATCAGCGGAGACTTCTAGCCCCTTAATTTTCAAGTCTTTTAACTCGATAATCGGGCTACCATATTGGTGCTGGTATTTGTAGATATATGAGCGTATAGCGTAGGAAGCCGCCTTTTTAACGGAATTCACGTCTACTGGTTGTGTAAAGCTGAACTCGAAACCGTCAGATTTTGCCTTGATCATATCGATCTCGAAAGGCATGTTTCCGTTCCAGAAAAGGCGCTGCAAACCAAACTCATCTTTCCCAGTACTTCCCCAACCACGCGAGGTCATACCCACGAACATGCTGCCATCTAGGCCAAAACGCTCGCGCAAAATACCGGACTGAAAACCTTCCCGGTAGTTAATGGCAAAACCTTGGTATACTCCGTTCACTTTCTCCAGACCCATGCGCATCACTTTCGATTGGCCTTGATCGGCTACGAAATACTGACCTGGGAATGGACTAAACTTCCCTTTCGTCGTATCCTGTAAGATATCAGAGGTAGAAATACCCATGATCGCGTGTGGGAACCAAACAGCAGGTAATTTAATCTTAGGATTTTTCTTCGCTGCCTCAAACATCGGCGAACCATTATCTTGAATTTCTTCTAGGCTTAGTTTCAATGGACTATTAGGCTCTTTCGCCCATTTTAATCCACCAGGATTACCAGCAAAATCACCTTTTGCTAAATGTGTTACACGACCAGAACCGACCCAGTCGCCTTGGTTTTCGCCATAAAACAAATCGCCTTCGTCGTTAAAGCTATAACCTGCCGGAGAACGTAAACCACCGGCAAAAGGCTCCAATTTCCCGTCAGGAGTGATTTTAACGAACCAACCACGCCATTTGGCAAACTTACCTTCACCAAAACCCACCCAGGCCAAGTTCAAACTCACCCACATATCTCCGTTCTTATCAATCACTGGACCGTAAGTATATTCGTGGTAATTACCCGATAGATCGAAGGTATAAATCGGCTCGTATAAATCCGCTACGCCATCGCGATCCGTGTCTGAAATCTTCGTCAATTCACCCCGCTGAGAGCAGTAAAATGCACCATCCTTGTAAGCTAAACCTAAAACCTCGTGCAATCCACTCGCAAAGCGGCGGTAATAGGTTTGGTGACTTGTTTTTTGATACGGATTCTCTACAATCCAAATCTCCCCCCGACGCGTACTCACCGCTAAGCGGCCATCTGGCATCGTAGCGAGGCCACCCACCTCGAGGTAAATTTCTTTCGGGATTGGAAGCGTCTTAATTTCGTAATAATCCTGCTCCTTTTTAGGAGTCGGTTTTGTTTGTGCGAAGGCGCCTAGCGCCAAAGAAAACAAGAGTAAAAAAGCGGTATATTTTTTCATCGTTACCAAATCAAATCAAAGGTGAATTGTGCCCCTGAAAATGGCACTCGAATTTGTTGCGCTCCAGCCGGCGTTTTCAGCAGTTCAGCTGCTGCTCCTTTCCACTCGATAAAGTTTCCAGGCTGTGAGGCTAAGCCATTTTGTAGGATAGATAAATGATGCCCTGTGGCTAAAACTGCCTCCACATCACTTTTTTGCGGACTTGCCCCCACTAAACTCAGCGTTCTGCGAAGTCCATTACCCGCTGGCAAAATGCGATCTTCCACCCGTAATTTCGCTGCCGTCCAATCGTACATGAATACGGGTCTTCCTGCCTCCAAACGATAGCCTTTGTAAACTAATTCGGTTGAATCAGGTTGAACTTGATGCGCTAAAACTAAAGGGAATTTACCATCTTGAACGACATTTAAACCTAGCGGCTCAGACGTTTGTGGCTCACCGCGGTTATCCCACATTTGGGTCGCATCTAAGAATTTACCACGCCAAACCTGCAAGATCGCCCCTTGCTTCAAATCATACGAATAGTGTATCCCCGCTGGGTCTCCCACCT
>Ga0222712_10003906_pt1 | contig 15944 bp, 16 predicted proteins | sample C33_657DmetaG_FD_165043 | JGI IMG/M metagenome (GOLD analysis project Ga0222712, IMG submission 165043) | Estuarine water microbial communities from San Francisco Bay, California, United States - C33_657D | ecosystem: Environmental > Aquatic > Marine > Unclassified | place: USA: California... | reverse complement strand
TGCCAATGGTCATTATGCACTTACTGATTGTATGTTTCATTATAATTTATTTTATGATGGTCAATATGTAGATGCAAATGAGCAAGGTGTTGTTAAATGGAATGACCCGGAGTTTCAAATGGAATGGCCAACAGATAAACCAATATTACAAAAAAGAGACAGATGATAAAAAACATAGAAAATTTCCCAATTGTTAAGGAATCATTGTGGGATAAAGATGGATTGATTGATTTTGAAAGAAGAATAGCAGATGCATGGGAAGGTGGTACTATACGAGGTCCAATACATTTAAGTGGTGGAAATGAAGAGCAAATAATTGAAATTGGAAAAAGAATTAAATCAACCGATTGGGTATTTAGTACCTGGCGTTCTCATTATCACGCATTAGTTAAAGGTGTTGATTCAAAATGGTTGGAAGATGAAATTCTTGCTGGCAGAAGTATTACTATTGTAAATAAAGAAGAAAAGTTTTATTCATCCGCAATCGTTGGTGGAACAATCTCAATTGCAATGGGTGTTGCTATGGCAAATAAAAGAAATGGTTCTACGGATAAAGTTTGGTGTTTTGTAGGAGATATGGCATTTGAAACGGGTGCTTTTATGGAAAATTACAAATATGCAAAAAACTTTGATTTACCAATTACATTTGTTGTAGAAGATAATGGTGTTTCAACTTATACACCAACAGTTGAAACTTGGAATGTTAAAAGTGAAATTCCAAATGATGTTATTTGGTATGAATATGAAAAAGTTTGGCCTCACTATGGTACTGGAAAATGGGTAGTATTTTAAATTTAGTTTTTGATAAGTGGGATAGCGATGTACCACTACCTAATTTAAATTTTTTAAATAAAAAATTAGGTAATGAATATTTGTTATTACCAGATGTTATTTTAAGCTTAGAATCAAAAGGATTACCAATACAAAAATGTGGATTGGGTGATGTCAAATTGGGTGATAATTTTTATTATGTAATATCTCATAGATGTGCGTTAGAAAGTATATACAAATACAATGAAAATAATATTTGGGAATTGCCAATTGAAGTTGAAAATTGTATTAAATATAAAAATTTAAAAGTTATATTTTTAAGTGAACATGAGAGTTTTAGAGGAATTCATGATTCATTAAAAGAATTAAAAGATATTATTTTAAAAAAAGAATTGAATGAAACCCAATTTTATATTATAAATAATAATTCATTACTAAGTAATGCAAAGGTGTTGGTGGAATCAAATATAAATGTATATAAAATAAATTTTTTGATGGATTCCGTAAGTTGTGGATTAAAAATAAATTTATCCGAATCAGATTTTATTGAAAATAAAAAATTTATATTTCTATGTCATAATAGACGACCAAAAATGCATAGATTATCTATATTAACTCATATGAAAAATATGAATTTATTGGAAAATGATATAACCGATTGGTCATTAACATATGGAATTCATAATAATAAATTAAGTGACATAAATCAATTTCAAACATATGTAAATTTTCAAAATAATAAAAAATTATTAGATGATTACAAAGAAATATGTAGCAAACCAAAATTAAGTTTTTATGAAAATGATAAAGATTGGTTTGATAGCGAAGATGTTTATGATGTTTGGAATCATCATTTGGTAACTACATATCAAAATAGTTATATAAATATAGTAACAGAATCTCACTTTGATATATTAGATATACATATAACTGAAAAATCATTTAAACCATTTTATTATTACCAAATGCCTTTATTTTTAGCATCTCAAAATCATATTTTAAAAATGAAACAGGAATATGATTTGGAATTTTTTGATGATTTTATTGACCACTCATATGATAAAGAAGTTAATGATATAAATCGTTTACATATGGTACTATCTGAAATAGATAGATTATCTAAAATAAAAAATGAAATAAAAACATATTATAAATCTAATAAAAATAAATTTATAAAAAATCATAATTTTATTAAAGAGTTTTACCACAAAGGATTAATTTTTAAATATTTTTATAATTTAATGTGATGAAATTTTATTATGAAAATATTAATTTTAAAAATGTGCCAAATGGAAATGGGTCATGTCAAATTGGTCCATTAGATAATAGCTATGGGTTTAAATTTCCAATATTTGAATTAAATGAAACAGATTCTATAATTTGGAATTTTACAATTGATGGTGAAATGACATATGATGTATTAAAAAACAATATTGATTATTTCAAAAATATATTTGAATTAGTATCAAATAAACCAAACGTAAAATTAGTATTTTCTTCTTTTCATGAAGGAAATAATATGATGCAATTTGTTTTAAAATTAATAGAATTAAAAAATAATTACAAATTAAAATCAAATCAAATTGTTTTAATTACAATAAATAATTATTTTAAAAAATTTACAAATGAAATAATAGTTATAACAAAACCATATTTGTTAGCATGGTGGGGAAGCCATTATAAAAAATTATCATTACCAAACATATTTGATGAAGAAACTCAAATAAAAACTATAACTTCTGGAACAAATGATTATATTATGAATGAAAAAGATTCATTTTTTTTGTTATATAATCGTAATTCTACAAAAACATTTAGAGTTCAAGTTATGTTATGGTTATTAAAAACAGGATTAATAAATGATACAAAATTTTCTCTTTTAATAAAAGAAAATGATATTGATTTAAATTTATTAATTTCAAAAAAAGAAGAATTAAAAGATTTATGGAAATATTATTCTAAATTTAATGATTTACCATATACCGCTTTAGATTGGAATTATCCAAATGATGAACACGAATCATTATTATCTAAACCAAATTATTTTAAAACAAACTTTAATATAGTATTGGAATCAAGTTTTAATTTTGAAAGTTTAAATTTAACAGAAAAGAGTTTTAAACCATTTGCAAATTGTCATCCTTTTTTAATAATTGGAGATGTATTTGTAAATACTCAATTAAAAAATTATGGGTTTACACTATATAATGATTTAATAGATTATTCATTTGATAAAATATCAGATAATGAAGAAAGATTAAATCAAGCATTAATTGAATTAAAAAGAATACACTCATTAGGTGAAGTATATATAACAAATTGGTATAAAAATAATATAGAAAAAATAGCAGAAAACCAAAGAGTATTTTTTACATACTCATATAAAAATTTAATTAATGATACGATACGAGATTTAAAAATAATTTTTTAAAAAATATAATATGAAAAAAGTTTTAATAACAGGTTGTAGTGGTTTGGTTGGAATACATTTGGTAAAAAAATGCTTAGATAAAGGATATGATGTAATTGGTGTTGATATTAATTATTCAAGTAATTTACCAATATCTAATAAATTTACATTTTACGAATTAGATTTAACAATAGAAGAAAACATAAAGAATTTATTTTTTTATGAATCTCCTGATGTTGTTTTTAATTGCTTTGGTATAAAGGGTTCTCCAATTAGAGCAAAAGAAAAACCAGTTGATTTTTTATACCCATCATTTAAAATAAATACTGAAATAATTAATCAATGTTCTAAAAATAATATATGGTTAATATTTGTAAGCTCTGTTGGTGTATATTCTCCATCCGAAAAATTCGTAGAAGAAGATGTGTGGAAATCTTTACCAAGTGAATCCGATTGGTTTCCATCTTGGTCTAAAAGAATGGGTGAAATTTTATTAGAAGCATACAAAGTTCAATACGGTTATAATAATTGGAGTATTATACGACCTGCTAATATATTTGGTGAATATGATGATTTTAGTGGTAATGGTACAGTAATTGCATCAACTATAAAAAAGATTTATGAAGCAACGGATTCAATTGAAGCATGGGGAGATGGTTCTCCTATAAGAGATTTTGTTTATGCAGGTGATGTTGCTGATGCTATTTTAAGATTATATGATGATAGGATTCATACTACAATTAACTTTGGAGCAGGCGAAGAAATTACTATAAAACAAATGATTGAAACTTTAATCAAAATAAGTAAAAAACCAATATCTATAAATTGGGATAGTAGTAAACCAAATGGAGATTTAAGGAGACAAATGGATATTACTAAACAAACCCAAATAGGATTACTTCCAATTCTTGGTTTTGAAAAAGCATTGGAAATTACATATGATTATTATATAAATAAGTTATTATGATGTTACACGCATATGGTGATAGTTGGACGGAAGGGCAAGGATGTAATAGAATAGTTGAGGATTCACTACCCAAAGAAAAAAGACCATCCTATCGTAAAGAAAATAGTTGGGTTAAATTTTTAGCAGATAAACTAAACATACCGTTTATAAACAACGCAGTTAGCGGTAATGCTAATAATAAAATATTTAATCAAATTGTTTCAGATATTCAATCTAAAAAAATAAAAAATAATGATTTTGTTACTATAATGTGGAGCTCTTCTTTAAGAGATTATGTTCCTTTTTTACCAGATGGTGAATGGGTTACTTGGTCTGTTAAACATTTAATTGAAGAACCTCATAAATTTATTAATTCTTATAATAGTAGTAATACATTATACGATTCTTTTTTTACCGAATATAAAGAATTTTTTATAGGAGAGATGTTTAATCAAAATTATTACAACATTGTAAATCAAAATTATATAATTTTTATTCAAAAATTGTTTAAACATTACAATATAAATTATATAATGTGTGATAGTTTTGAAAGTATGCTAATTGATTTAGATAAAAAAGATAATATTACACATTTAATAGATAATTCAAAATATTGGGAATTTAATAAACAAACATTTAGAGATTATTTAAATAAAGAAAAAAGATTAGATATTTGGGAAAACCAAGATGAACAATTTGAAACAAGAGCATCTCAACATCCAAATTTAGAAGGTTATAAATTAATAAGTGAAGAGTTATACGGTTATATAAAAAATAATAAAATATTATGATAAATAAAAATTCAAAAATCCTCATTACAGGTGGTTCTGGTTTAGTTGGTCAAAATCTAACAAATAGATTAATCAAAGAAGGTTACACAAACATTAGAGTCAATTTACACAAAAGAGGTGTAAGAAGCTCTATAAATTCTGTAGAATATACACATTTTGATTTACAAACATATGATGGTTGCTTAAATGCAGCAAATGGAGTTGAAGTTGTATTTCATTGTGCAGCAACTACATCAAATGCAGTTGATACGGTAGATGACCCACTAGCACACGTTACACCTAATGTATCTATGAATAATTTTTTAATTGATGCAGCATGGAGAAACTTTGTTAAACATTATATTTTTATTTCTTCAAATACCGTTTATCCACCTAAAGGAGATGAGGCAGTTGTTGAAACTGATTTCTTATTTGATGAACCATATCCTGTTTATTTTCCCGTTGGTTGGATGAAAAGATATGCAGAAGTTCAATGTGAGTTATATGCTAAATATTTACCTCGTACTATGAAAACAACTGTAATAAGACCTGCTAATTTATATGGTCCTCACGACAAATATGATTTTAATAAATGTCACGTTACTCCTGCAACTATTAGAAAAGTTGCCGATGAGATGAATCCTATTCCTATTTGGGGTAATGGTTCTGAATTAAGAGATTTACTTTATATTGAAGATTTTGTAGAAGCATTACAAGTTGTTTTAGAAAAAGAAATTAAAGATGGTTTTGAAGTTTACAATGTTGGTTCTAATTCTGTACATTCTGTATTAGAAGTATTAGATACTATGAAAGAAGTTGCAAACTACGATGCACCTACTGAATTTATTAGTGGTAAACCATCTATGATTCCAACAAGAAAAATAGATTCTAATAAAATTTATAATAATTTAGGATGGCGAGCAACTACATCATTAAAATATGGATTAAAACTTGCTTATGATTGGTATTTAGAACACAAAAAAGAATTCAATTAATGAAAGGTATTATTTTTGCAGGTGATTCTTTTACTTGGGGACAAGGATTATATTTTTATTCAAAATTACCAAGACTATTTTATCCAGAATTTAATCAACCTGGTCGTAATAATGTTACAAAATCACATATATTATTTAAAAATTTAAAATCGTTTGCAAGATTAGTTGCAAATCATTTTAATACATTTGAAGTAAAAAAAGAAAAAAATGGGGGGAGTGATGGTGAGGCATTGGAATTTATAGATGATTTATTTGAAAATGATTTTATATACGATGATTTTGATTTTGTAATATTACAAACAACTCAACCTTTTAGAACAAAATTTGATTTTATTTACGATGTTATAGAATATAATTTAAATTTAAACCCGTGGATAAAAGAATTTCACGAACATCAAGATATTTTTTTAAAGTGGTTAGAAAGTAATAACTACACATATGAGGATTTTGAAAAAATTCATATAAAACAAATAGTAAATAAAATAAAAAATAAATTTATAGAATTAGAATCAAACGGAATAAAATGTTTGTTATTTTGTTGGACGGGAGATTATATAAACAATATAAAATCTGATTTGTTTTTAAATGATAGATTTATCCAAATAGATTATAATAATGAATCATTTGATTGTTTAGACCATTTGAATTCAAAGTATAATCAATTTTTAATAATAAATGACCCATACTTTGAAGAACCACCAAAAGATTTACACACAAGTTTAGAAGCACAAACTTTAATTGCAAATAGTATAATTAAAAAAATAAAAACATTGTTATGAGCCAACCAGAATATACACCATACAAAGATGCACTTACAAATTCAATGAAATTTTTAGGTGAACAATCTAACACCACATTTATAGGACAACAGGTTCTATGGGCAGGTAATCCTATGAGTACAACATTAGGAGAAGTTCCTAAAGAAAAAATGATTGAAGTTCCAGTAATGGAAGAATCTCAAATGGGAATGAGTTTAGGATTATCAATGGCAAATGAATTTGTTATTACATTTTACCCTCGTTGGGATTTTATTATATGTGCCGCAAATCAACTTATAAACCACGTTGATAAATTAGAATTAATGAGTGGTGGAGAATGGAAAGCAAATATGATTATTAGATTGGGAAAAGGTAGTGATAAACCATTAGACCCAGGTCATCAACATAAAGGAAACTATTTTGAGCAATTCAAATCTATGTGTAGTAATATAAATTTTGTTGATTTAACTAAATGGGAAGATATTGAACCTGCTTATAAAAATGCTTATACAAATGGGGGTATCCATTGTTTAGTTGAATACCCCGAATTATATTATATTAATTAAATTCCCCAATGTTTTTCACGTAATTCATAAATATTAATTGGTTCTCGTTTCATATGACTACCTTGATTAAAGTATGCTCCTTGTTTTAAATATCCACATAAAAAGTTTCTTCTGAATCTATTTGAGTTATTTGTTTCAGAACCATGTACACAATGTGAATGAAGTAAAACTACTTGTCCTTTTTTAAGGACTCCTTCTACTTTACGAAAATCATGTCCTGTTGGCATAATACAAGGTTTACCTCTTTCATTTCTCCAAAAAGATGGATTTGTTTTAGTTCTTTCATTATCTACCTCAATTGGTAAAGTAGGTAAACGATGTGAGCCTTCATAATTCCAAACTGCTCCATTTTCAGAGTCGTGATTATCTAATGCTAATGCGGTATTAATTATTTCGTTGTGTCCACATCCTGTATAAAATGCGTTTTGGTGCATATCTCTACCTAATTGTCCTGGTGGTTTAAAATAACTCCATGTTTGCATTCCATCAATTTTATCTCCCATTAAAAATTCACATGCTTCTACTAATTTAGGATGTACAAATAATTTTTCTAATTTTTGGGATAATTTGTGTGGGTATGCAAATGGGTCGTAATCTCCCCATAGTTTACCATCTTCTGTTGTAGTACCAATTCTTGCTACTCTTAATGCATCTAATTCTGCATTAATTTCATCACATTCATCTTCGGTTAGCAATTCCAATGTTGTAAATCCTCTGTATCTCCAATCAAATGTAATTTGTTGGATTTCAATATCTGTAAGGTGTTTCATAATAACTTGTTTTGTTTATAATTAAATATTATATTTTTACGATTATCATTTAAATAAATTAAAAATTCTTTTATATTTTTTTTATTAAATTCTTTTTCAATTAAAAATTTATTTGTTTCAAATTGTATTTCATATATATCTTCATTTGTATAATTCCATAAATTAACATATCTATTGTATTCAAAATATAAAACCGTTTCTATTATATTTTTATTAAATTCATCTAATTCTACATTTTGTATTATATTTTTTTCAACAAACCATTTTTTTAATAATTCATTATAAAATAAATTATAAGCAGAAGTGCTAGGATGTGGGTCTTTATGAAAAAAATATCTTTCACCAACTTTTAATCTTTCTCTAGTATATTCAGTAAGACCACCATAATTGTCGGATGGGGTAATATATAATATTTTACCCGTTTTATCTTTAACTTCTTCTAATTCTTTTTCTCCTGCACAATAGTGGTCAATTTCATCATTTATTTCTTTGTATGGATAAAAATTTACAATTTTTTTTAAACTTTCTATTTCATTTTTAAATCCATATTTGGTTATATCATATGTAAAAATATTTGCCCAACCAAAAAACATATAATTTTCAACATCATTTTCTTTACAAAAATTTGATATATTTTCTATATTTTGAAAATGTTTAACAAATATATCTCTATATCCTAAATTTGTAATTTCAGTAATTTCATCCATATAATCATACGGATAATCTTCTATATTAATATCCAATCCAAATTTTAAACTATTATTTGGACTCCTTCTTAAAAATGCACTTAATTGTATAACCGCATATATTTTTTCATTTGGATTTGATTCTTTTAATTCATTTATTTTTTGTTTTAGCTTATCAGCTATAACGTGATTTCCATATGAACCCCTTGCTATTGGATGTATTTTTACATTTGATATATTTTGATTAATTAAATCTAATGCCAATAATTTATGCATTTTTATAGTATTTGGTAATCCCAAATTCTGCACATAATATGGATTATCTTTATTTAAAGAATCCATATAAATTTTACCATCTCTACTACCATCATCAGAAAATGAACAACCAACAAATATAATGTGTACTTTATTATCCATTATTTAAAATATTTAAAATATTATTTTTATTATTGTTAAAATAATGAAAAAATTTATCTGAGTTATTATTATATTCGTGTAAATATCTATAATATATTTCATGTAATTCATCTATACTTTTTTCAGAATATTTTCTAACATGCTCTAATCCTATCTGTGTATCTTCTTCATTTGTTATATCATAAAACCCATATAAAGGTGAATTAAAAGTCATTCCTATTTCTTCTAAACATTTTTTTAAATTAGAAGAACCAAAATGTATAAATGGTAAAAACGAAGCAATTGGTTTTAATATTTTTTCAGTAACTGGACAATAATTGTTAATATCCTTTACATCTTTAAAAAAATAAGATTCGGTTACTATTTCAAAATATGCTAAAAATTGTGAAAAATATGTGTGTTTTAATATTATTGTTTCTTGATTAAATTTATCATATGAAAATGGAATTATACCTTCATTATTTTTAAAAAATTCATCAAGATTATGTTTTTCATCTGAATAATATTCTTTTATACCAGTAAAAGACCATATATTATTTTTTAAATTATCCGTTTCTTTTAAAATATTAAAAATATCAATCCTAACAGGACTGATATGATTTGAATAAAATACTAATTTATGTGGTTTTCTAAATTCTTTATATATTGTATTCATTTTTTCCAAAAAAGATTTGGCATTTAAATAATCATTTGATAATAAAAATCCTAATTGAGAATACAAAGAAGATGGTATATAAAATTTATTTACTCCATTTGAATGTATCATATCAAAATTTGAATAATAACATTTTTTATTTACAATATTAGCAAATGAATTTATACCAGATTCATCTACCATAGTTTCATTAAAATCAATTAATATTTTATCTATTTTATTATATTTTAATTCATATTCATGCACTACTTCACAAAATTTTTCTATATTTTTAAATTCCGTAAATGAAAACCCAAATGAGTTTACTACAGTAACTAATAATGTATTATTTGGTATATTTTTAAAAATATCATTTTGAGACATTCGATATTCAATATCTTCAAGAATTGATATATCTTTACCATCATTTTTATATTGTATTCCTACCATTATTTAAACATTTCCCAATTTAAAACTATTTCTTCTGTAAATTTTTTATAATTACAACTACTAACGTGTCCCCAACAACTTGCATGTCCTTCTTTGAATGCTTCTTCAATCGCAGTTTGCGAACCATAATCTTCGTATTCTTGAAATAGTGGGTTGAATTCCAAATCCGAACTCTTTAATTGATTTCTAACTGCCCATTCTAATACACCACCATTTCGATGTAATTGTTCTTCATTATAAAACCAACAATATTTTTCCCAATCAATTCCTTTATATAAATGAGCTGCCCATGGGAATTTATTTAGTAATTTATCCTCTGTATCACCCCAAGTATTATGAATTTTTCTTTGTACAAACAAACCGTCTATCATTTCTTCTGGTGTTTTATAATCATGTGGAATCATTCCATATTCGTATGATAATGAAAATGGATTATGCATAAAAAATGATTTTAATTTTATTTTATGCAATTCACAAAATGTTATTAAATAATCAAAATATTCTAACCACTCTATAAACCGTTCCTCATCATTATACAATGTATTTAAATAAATTTTAGTATATTCATAAACTTTTTTATTTAATTCTACAAAAGAAGATTGACTCATATCTGGATTTGCAAAAGTTAACCAGTATCCTTTTTCGCCAGGATATTTTTTTTCATTTATAAAATCTATTGCATAATTTTCATGTTTATTTAAAGGTATTTTTGCGATAATATCCTTTGATACAAAATTACTTTTTCTATGAAAATTAGACCACTCAACTATAATTGATATATCTTCTCCTTTTATACCAGATTTTAATAATTGTTTTGCTTTGTATATTGCAGACCTTGTGATTAATAAATTACCACTACCCGGACTACCCATATTAAAAACATTAAGTTCAGGTTTTAATTTTTTAATCCAATGGGTATAATACCAAAATTGTGATGCATCTGTTAAAAACTCATCTTCTTTTCTATGGATGTTTACTCTATAATGTGATGTAAAAGAACACCCACTTGTTATTAAATATTTCATATTATTTACATTTTCCACAAATAGTTTTACACATTTTTAATGGGGTTTTATTTACTAAATCATTATATACAAATTCATGTAATACTCCACTATTAAATACATTTTTTAATGTTGAATTTTTTAAAGAAAATTTATCAAATCCTATTTCTAACATTTTATTTAAAATTTCTTTTTGATATGGTGATTCTTCACCACTATGATGATGTATTGAATTTGAAATATTTGGTGGTATCATACAACACGGCATTAGTAGTTTATCATGTGTTATATATACATTAAACTCATCTTCGATTAGATTGGATGGATTTGAGAAATTTTTAGAATAGCAAGTTTGTGTTGTTATAGAATTAAACTTATCAATATCTTTTTCTGAAAATACTACATCACTTTTTTTATAAAGATTTTTTTTAAATATTCTTTTTGGTTTTATTAAAAAATTACCTAATTCTAAAGGAGATTCTGTTAAATCTATTTTAGATAATTCAGATTTTAATTTATCCAATTGATTAAAATTCCAAAAAGTTTCTAAATACTTTTCTAATTCATAATTGTGTATTTCAGTTAAAAAATGAGTTGATTCACCTTGCATATTATAAACCTCTGTTTTAATTCCAGTTGTATATGGTCTTCTCAAAAATAATTTACCAAAACCAATTGATTTGATGAATTCAATCATTGGTATAATTTGATTGGTAGTTTCAGCCCACATTATAAATTGTATTTCCAATTGACTTGGAGATGCTTTTGATATAAATGAATTTAAATTTTGAAGTATTTTATCCCACTTAACATTCACTCTATATAATTCATTAGTTTGCCCTAATCCATCCAATCCAAATATCATATGAACGCCAAGTTCTGCTAATTTGGCAAAATCTTTTGCATCACCAATGCCACCATTAGTATTTATATGAATTGGTAAATTTGGATTATTTTCTCTAAAATATTTAACTATTTTAACAACATCTGGATTTCCCATAGTATCTCCAAAATTACCACATAGAATTAAATTTTTTAAATTTTTAATTATTTTCAAATCAATATGATTTTTTACATCATCTATTGTCCAATATGTTTGAGTAAATTCACTATAATGACCATCTCTTCTTCGCATACATACCGAACACCCTGCATTACATAACGATGATATTTCAAAATCTATACAAGTTATTAAATTACTTAATTCCATTAATTAAAATATTTGTTCCATTCCAATAAATAATCCCCAATATAAACATTTCTTTTTTTATCTAATAATTTGATAAAATTAATAAATTTATTCATTCCGTTTTCTTCTTGATTTGAATACAATTCTGCTTTTAATCGTTCTAATTCAAACTCATTTAAATGATTAATATTATTTAAAAGTTGTTCTTTTAATTCATCTGGTAAAATAGAAACATGTTGAAAAGATGGATGATGTACATAGTTGTGAGCTACAACTAAATTGTATTTATTTGTAAATTCTTTAAATTTATCTATGTTAAAAACATTCAAACAACTAACAGTTTGACAAACTTCTAATTTAAATATATTTCTATATTTTATAATTTTTAAAAAGTTTTTATATATTAGTTCCCATTTTGCACCGTATCTAATATAATCGTTTCTTTCCTCTAAATCATCTATTGATAAGTGTAATCTTACTTGTTTAAATTGTTTCCATATTTTAATAAAATCATCTGGAATATCTGTCATATTAATAGAGTAATGCAAATTTATATCTTTAGACCTACCACTATCAATTAGCTTTTGTAAAAAATAACCATGCTCTCTAATTAAAGTTGGCTCACCACCGTTAATCCAAACTTCTTCTAATTTAGAACATTTTTCATATAACTCGTCATAAAATCTTGTACTTCTAAACCATTCTGTTCTAATATCAGATTTAAAATAATTTTTTTCAAATTCAGTTCCTTTAAAAATGGATACATCCTGATTCCATCTATTACTACTAAATGGATTACAAGTTACACATTTTAAATTACAAACAGTACCCAATCGTAATTCTATATATCTATAATCCAATTCTTTCAATGAACCATCTTCATTTGTATTTGTATATGAATGGTCTATTAAATGTTTAAATTTAAGATTACTTTCCATTCGTTTACTGTACACATTATTCTTTTCGTGGAAATAACACGTTTTACATTCTGATGGGAATTCACCATTTATCATTTTTTTTCTAACATCATTAAAATTTTCTGAATTAGTAATATCAAATAATGAATCTTTATCTAAAAATAAATTCAATCCATTTTTTTTAGCAGTACTCATATCATTTGTCATATCGGTAATACAACAAGGAGTTGATGTTCCGATAGGATGTGTTGCTAAATGTATAAATGGTAATGTACAAAACGGTTTACCATCAAATTCGGTATTATTCATTTTTTAATATATTTAATATAATTTCATATAATTTTTTATTTCCATTTGGACTAAGATGTGGGTCATCTTTATATCTATCATCATTTATTAATTTGCCGTACATATCCCAATTTTGAATATTATTGCTATAAAATCCATTTAATTTTATATATTCGTATAAATACAAATTGTTTTCAAATAGTTCTTTTTGAACACTATTTGGTGTAATTAGTAAAAATTTACAATTTGGATATTTTATTTGTTTTTTCTTAATACTATTTACTATATTATATATGTCGGTAAATATTAATATTTTATCCCACTCATTTACAAAATCAAGATATGTTTCTATATGTTTTTGTGTTATAACTTCATTAGAAAAATGAGTTAAAGTTGCTGAGCTTATTGGTTGAGTTATACTACTATATCTATTATTTGACCATTTATTACCGTCTATTGGTATTTTATTTTTTCTAAATTCTAGTCTATTTGGAAATGTTAATTGAATAATTACCAATGAATTATTTTTAAATTCAGTTTCTGCAAAACCTAATATAATTGAATTATTACCTCTACCTTCATATGCATCATTTATTAAATTTAAATTTAATTTTTCTGCAAGTAATTCATTATATAATTTATGTTCAGGATAACCATAATGCTTAATTTTAGTATTTTTAAAATCAACCGAACTAAAAGAACAACCAAAAGAATATAAATTATTCATTATACTAACGGGTTTAATTCTATACTATTCCACCATTCTAATAAAGGTGGATATTGAGCATATATTTCTTCAATTTTACCCAAATTATTTCTATGTTTATCAATTTGTTGTAAACCTTTTTTTCCTCTAATTAAACCTTCTTTCCAATCAGGATACTGTTCTTGAAATGTTTGTTTATTTTTAATATCTTCAAAACAAGTAACATAATTTTGTATTTTTGGATTATATTTTGCTTTTCTTTTTGCATATTCAATAATATCATCTAATATTGGATTTAATATATGTCTTGGTATTACCATTGGAGACATCATAATACTACTATCAAATGCAAATGTTGTTTTAATTAAAGTATGTATATCTAATTTTGCAGTAATATCAATCATTTCTTTCATTGAAAATAAACCAGGAGCAGTTAGTGTTAAATCAAATGCAATTGCGTAATCTCCAAATTGTTTATTTAAAAACAAACCATTTTTAAAATTTTCAAACCATTTATCCCACTTTATACCATGTCTTACATACTCAACTATATCACCAATACCATCTATACTTGCGCATATCTGAACTCCCTTAAAATGTGGTAGTAAATCGTACAGGTTAGTACCTTTAAACGATGTTCTACTTAAATTAGTGTTATACCTTACTATCACATCTTTTGATTGACCAGAATCAACAAGTTGTTTCATTATATCCCAATGAATATCCCACATCAATGGCTCTCCTCCAACCCAATAAATTTCTTCTATTCTTTTTTCATTTACGGCATCCCAAAGTTCTTTTTCTGCAACTTCTGTTTGAAATTTTTCTATTATCGGTTTGAATTGTTTTTGTGCCCAAGCATCACCACCTTTATCATAGTTTCCTAACATTCTATTTTCAGCTTCCCATGAAGATGATAATTGGTCACCACACATTCTACATTTAAAATTACAACGATTGCTAATTCTATAATCAAATGATATTGGTTTCATTTCAGTATATCCTTCATCATTTGTTTTTTCAAATGCTTCTTCTACTTTATTAGGAAATAATGTTTTAGTAAAATAATCTCTATAAATGTGTATGTTTAGCAATTTATCATTACAAACTGCACATTGTGGTATTTCTTCACCTGCCATTAATTTTTTACGAATATCCATCATATATGGACTATTCCAATGTTCATCCAATGTTGTAGGTGAATACTCCGAATTAGTATCTGCTTTTTCTGAATCAATATACTGAGTTGCCCAAGTTGCTTTTTCACGACTTGCACAACACAACCTTCTTTCACTTTGAGGTGATAGATATGTATGTGTAAAAGGTGCTATACAAAAAGTTTTATTACCTTCCAATGGTTTTATTTTCATATTAATTGTTTTTAATGTAATCTAATACATCATCTTGTATATCCGGTTCAATATATTCTTGAGAACCTGGATTATGCCATTGTGGATTTAATACCCATCCTTCTTTTTTGGCAGTTTTCATTACTTCATCAACATAACGATTTGATTTAGCATCATCACCATCTAATACTTTTGAAAGTGGTTTAATAACAGTTTCTGGAATAGAATCCCACCATTCTTTTAATTGTGGAAACGTTTCAACAAAATTTTTCTTTCTTCTAACATCATATTGAGTATAAAATGATTTAAAATCTCTTT
>Ga0222712_10003904_pt1 | contig 15951 bp, 7 predicted proteins | sample C33_657DmetaG_FD_165043 | JGI IMG/M metagenome (GOLD analysis project Ga0222712, IMG submission 165043) | Estuarine water microbial communities from San Francisco Bay, California, United States - C33_657D | ecosystem: Environmental > Aquatic > Marine > Unclassified | place: USA: California... | reverse complement strand
CGGCGTCACGCTGGGCAAGACCTACCCCGCCCCGCTGGTCGGCCTCACCGCCGGGCGCGATCGCGCCCTGGCGGCACTCAAGGCCATGCGGCCTTGAGGGGGACACCCTGAACAAGGGGGTAAGTTGGCAAGCGGGCACGCTGGCAAGGGCGTACCTGTGGCCGCATCAAACGAAAGACCCTGACACTAACCCTGACCCTGACCCTGACCCTGTCCCTGGCCCTAGCCCTGGCCCTATCCATAACTCCCCGACTACTTCCCCGCCGGCGCCGCGTTGGCCTTGCGGTCGCGTTCCTCGGCCTTGCGACGGATCTCCGCCTTCGCCGCGGTCAACCGTTCGGGCCAGGTGAACCTCGGGGCCTGCGCCGGATCGTAGCCGGCCATGTGACCCGTCAGGCGGGTCGTCGGCTTGGTGTACTTCAGCTCGGTGTCGCCGAAGACCTCCCGGCACATCGCGGCCAGCCCCGGATCGTACTCGAGGAGCTGCGAGCGCAGGTGGACGTGGTTGTGGTCGTGGTCGTTGACGCGGTTGTTGTCGAACCACGACTGCACGCCCTCGGCGAAGTACTCGTGATGGTTGGTCGCGGCGTATTTGCCCTTCCAGAGCCCCTTCGCCATGGCCGCCTGGTAGGTCTCCTTGAGGCGCCGGTCGAACGTCGGGTCCACCTTGAGCATGCCCCGGAGGTGGATGTTGTGGGCGAACTCGTGGATGAAGATGTTCTCCGCCGCGTAGGGATCGCCCGGGAAGGCCAGGATGTTCTCCTCCGCGCAGGAGCAGACCGGGTCGGTCTCGGAGCCGCCGAGCCCGCGGGCGCGGGCGTCCCAGTAGTCCTTGGGCTTCATGTGCGCGTACTCGGGGATGTCGGTCGTGAACTCGGCCCGCCCCATGATGATGACCCGCGAGCCGTTCGCGATCATGGCGGCGCGGACGTCGGGGCGCTTCGCCAGCATGAGGTCCGCGAGGTAGGCCACCTCGAGCAGGGCGTGGTCGTCGACCGCGCCCGAAGCCACGATCGGCAGGCCGTGGGCGCTGACGTATTTCTTATAAAACGGATCGAGCCGCAGCGCCGCGGGCGGGGCGGTCACGGCGGCGTCCGCGGCGGCGGCGCGACCGGCGAGCAGCGCGAGGAGGAGGAGCGGGAGGGTCTTCATTTTTCGGAGGTTTCCTTGAGTTGGGCGCCGGCGGGGATCGCCGGGAGGTCGCCGGCCTTGAGGGCGACGAACCGGGCGCGCATCTCGGCCAGCTTGGCGGGCTGCTCGGCGGCCAGGTCGCGCCGTTCATACGGATCGGCGGCGAGGTCGTAGAGCTCGGCCTTCCCCTGGGGGTTGCCATGCGGGACGATCAGTTTCCAGTCGCCGAAGAAGACCGCGGACCGCTGGTGGTGCGGCACGTAGATCGTCCGGGGCGCGGGGTTCGGTTCCGCGCCGGACAGGACCGGCCACCGGTCCAGACCGTCGAACTTCACGTCCGGCGGGACCTGCGCCCCGACCAGGTGGCAGAGCGTCGGCATCCAGTCGGCGGCATGCATCGGGGCGACGCACTTGCCGGGCGGCAGGCGGCCGGGCCAGCTCACGAAGGCGTTGACGCGCATCCCGCCTTCGTAGGGCTGGTTCTTCCAGCCGCGCAGCGGCGCGTTGGTCGTGACCGCGGGGCTGCTCTTGGTGGTGCCCACGTAGGGATTGCCGCCGGCCTCGATGCCGCCGTTGTCGGAGGTGAAGATGATCAAGGTGCGCTCGAGCTGGCCGGTCGCCTTGAGCGCGTCCACCAGCTGGCCGACCTTGGCGTCGAGCTGGGTGACGAACGCGGCGTAGCGCCGCTGGGAGTCGTCCTTCCCCGGATCCGGGCTGAACCGGACGCCTTCATAGGGCCGGAAATACTCCTTCGGCGCGTCGATGGGGATGTGCACGGCGCCGAACGGCACGTAGACGAACCACGGCCCGCGGGCGGCGCGGATCTGCCGCTCGGCCTCGGCCGCGACGAGCTCGGTGGCGTTGCCCTCCTCCTTCACCAGCACGTCGTTCCGGTTCCAGGTGTCCTCGAGGTCGCCCTTGCGGTACTTATGCGTCCACGGATCGACCGCGCCGGTCAGGAAACCATAGGATTCGTCGAAGCCGTGACGCCGCGGGCCCCACTCGAACTTGCCGCCGAGGTGCCACTTGCCCGCGATCGCCGTCCGGTAGCCGGCGGACTTCATCGCCGCGGCCAACGTGAAGGTCCCCTCCGGGAACGCCCGCATGTTCGTGGGTCCGAGCACGTGCGGGCCGAAGCGGCTGGTCCAGCGACCGGAGAGCAAGGCGGTGCGGGTCGGCGTGCAGACCGGCTGGACGTAATGACGATCCAGCTCGACCGAGGTCTTGAGCAGCTCCGCCATGCGCGGCGTCTGGAAACGCCCGCCATGCCAGCTGACGTCCGCCCACCCCATGTCATCGGCCACGATGAGCAGCACGTTCGGCTTGACCGGCTCCGCCGCCGGGAGCCCGAGGGCGAGGCAGCAGGCGAGCAGCAGGAGTCGGGGCGACATGCGTGTAAACTACCCGCGGGCGGTCGGATTTCGAGGGGAAAGCGGCGTCTTCCGCCCGGCGGTCACTGCTTCGGCAGCATCGCGAGGTATTGGGCCTCGATCGCCTTCACCTTGGCCTTGAGCGGCTCCACCTGGGGCTGCAGTTCGGCGAGCGACCGGGCCAATTCCTCGAGGTTGCGGGCACGTTCCGGGATCTCCCGGACCAGGGCGGCATGCGCCTTCTCGGCCGCCGCGGCGGCCTGACGGGCCACGCCCAGCTGTTTGGTCGCGGCGGCCACCTCCGCGCGACGGGCTTCCACCGGCTTGAGCGCGGCGGCGAGCCGGGCGCGCACCTCGGCCAAGGGAGCCTCCAAGGGCTTCAGGCCCTCCTGCGCGACCTTCAGGCGTTCGCGCAACGGCGCCGACTTGGCCTCGAAATCTTTCTCGAGGAAGGCCGGCACCCCCTGGAGGCGGGCGTACTCCTTGAGCTGCGCCGCGCGGGTCTTGGTCAGGTCGTCGCGCTCCTTGGCGAGCGGGCCCACGCCTTGCTCGTTCTTCGCGACCTCCGCGCCGAGCTCGGTCAGCTTGCGGCGGAAATCGGCCGCGGCGGCGGCGCGGCGCGGCGCCTCGGCCTGCGCGGAGGCCAGACGGTTGGCGGCCTCGGTGACGGCCGCCTGGGCGCGGCGCAGGACGGCTTCCGCGGTCGCCACGGCGGCCTCGGCCTCCGCCAAGCCGGCCGAACGACGGAAGGTCAAGTAGCCGCGGAAGGATTCGGCGGACTCGCGCTGCTGGCGGGCTAGCTCCTGGTTCTGCGCGGCCCCCTTCGCGGAGACCTTCGCGCCGGCGAGCGACCGTGTCGAGTCCGGGATCGCCGCCTCGGCCGCGGCGGCCGCGGCGGTGGCGGCGGCGAGATCGCGGTTCGCCAGGGCTTGGGCCTCCTGCAAATCCTTCAGCTGCTTCGCGGAGGCCTCGAGCTGGGTGGTGAGGTCGGCCAGGCGCAGGCGCGTGGGGCGCATCGCGCGGGCATAATCCTCGATGGCGGCCTTGGCCGCCGCGATGTCGGCGTCCCGTCGCTTGAGGAATTCGGTCAGGTTGGCCTGGGACTCGGCCACGAGCCGGGCCTGGGTCTCCACCTTCGCGGCGGCGGCGGCCTCCTCCAGACGCAGGGGCGTGAGCGACTGGTCCAGGTCCGCGAGCGCGGCCTGCAGCTTCGCCAAGGCGGCCTCCTCGCCGGGGACGGCCGCGGCCAGGCGGTCGGCCTCGCGGCGCGCCGGCTCGACCTTGGCGGCGGCGGCCTCGCGGGCCTTCGTGTTCTCCTCGCGGGCGGCGAGCGCGTCGGCGATGTCCGCCTCGAGCTTGGCGAGCTTGTCGCGCTCGGAAAGCACGGTGACGTTGAACTCCGCGGCCTTGAGGGCGACGATCCGGGCGCGGAGCGCGGCGATCTCGGCGCCGGCGGTGCGCAGCTGCGCGGCGAGCCGTTCCTGGCCGGCCAGGAACTCCCGGCGGGCGCCGGCCTTGGCGAGTTCCTCGCGCGTGGCGGCCAAGGCCTGCTGCTGGGCGGCCAAGGACTTGGCGGCGGCCTCGAGTTCGGCGCCCTTCACCTTCTCCTTCTGCTTCACCCAGTAATCGATCGTCTTCTCGGTCTCGGCGACGCGGGCCTTCAGCTCGGCCAGCTCGCCGTCCAACCAGGCGAGGTCGAAACCGTTCACCCGGAGGAAAGCCCGGTCCTTGTCGGCCGCGGCCACGGAGGGGGCGAGCTGCTCGCGGAGGGCCGCCATCTTCCGGGAAAGCTCGGCGCGCGCGGCGACGTCGGTCGTCTTCTCGCGGGTCGCGCGCAAGGCGTCGCGTTCCTTGGCGCCGGCCGCGATCTTCGCCTGCAAGGGCGCGAGCCGGGCCTGGGCGGCGGCGGCCGCGGCGCGGGCCGCGACCTGCTCCGCGGTCGGGGCGGCGACCTGGGGGGAGGATTGCAGGGCGATGAGCTCGGCGAGGCGGTGCTCGGCCTCGGCGATGCGCTGGGCGATGCGCGGCGGGTTGCTCGGCACCTGGGTCAGGTCCCGGCCGGTCGCCACGTCGAAGAAACGCACCTCGCCCAACCAGTTGCCCGTCACGAAGACCTTGCCGTCGGCCAAAGCCACCAGCTTCGAGACCACGTCGGCCTGCCGGGTCCCCTGGGCGTGCTCCAGGCGCTTGCCTTCGATGGTCCAGAAAGCGCAGGTCCCGTCGGCGCCGGCGGAAAGCAGGCGGCCATCGGGCGTGAAGCTGACCGACTGGACGTTGCCGCCATGGGCCGACCAGCTGGCCACGCGTTTGCCGGTCTTCATCTCCCAGGTCGAGATCGTGCCGTCCGCCCCGCAGCTCGCGAGGACGTTGGAGTCGGCGCGCCAGGCGAGGTCGGTCACCGCGCCCTTGTGCTGGCCGAGGTTGTAGAACTCGCCCCCGTTGTCGGCCTCCCAGACCATCACGTTGCCGTTCCGGTCCGAGGTCGCGAGGAGGATGCCGTCCGGGCTGAAATCCGCGCCCGTGACCCACTCGGTGTGCTTGGCGATGGTGTAGAGCAGCTCGCCCGAGGCGGTGTCGTAGCACTTCACCTTCTTGGTGTTGGTCGCCAGCGCGACCTTGCGGTGGTCGGGGGTGATGTCGGCCGACATCACCTGGTCGAACTCCTTGCCGACCTCGGTGACGCGCCGACCGGTGCGCACGTCCCAGACCACGGCGTGGCCGAACTTGCCCCCGCGACCGCCGCCGAGGATCAGCAGCGAGCCGTTCGCGCTGAACTTGAGGGAACGGGCGTAACCCTCGGGATACGGGAAGATACCGGCGAGCTCGCGCGTGTCGGTGTCGTACAGCAGCACCTGCTTGGGCGAGGCGACGGCGAGCAGCGAGGTCCACGGGCTGGCCGCCATCGCCGTGATGGCGGTCGTGCGCGGGGTGACGATGACGGGCTCCAGGAGCACGTCGGCGGGACGGGCCACGGGGCCGGCGGGCTTGCCGGCCGAGGCGTCGAAGGCGAGGTCGACCTTGGGCTTGGCGGATTTGCGGGCGACGCTGCCCTTGGCCTGCAGCAGCCCGCCGGCGATCCACTTCGAGAGCAAGGTCAGGTCCTTGGCGTCGAGCGGGGCGCCCTCGGGCGGCATGAACGGCTCCTCCTTCTTGGAACTGCACGTCCAGAGACGGCTCCCGGCCGGGTTGCCGGCGTCGACCACGGCCCCGCCGCCGCCACCGGCGAGCAGCGCGGCGTAGCTGGTGAGGTCGAGGCCGCCCTTCTTCTTGTCGGGATTATGGCAGGAGAAGCACTTGTTCTCGAGCACCGGGCGGACGTGGTCGTCGTAGGTGAGTTTCTCGGCGTCCTGGGCGCCGGCGTCGACGGCGGCCAGGGCGGTCGCGGCGAGCACGAGCACCCGGCGGCTCAACCAACGGCGCGGGACGGGGACGGCGGCGGGCATGGCGGGCGGCCGGCTCAGTGGTTGAAGTAGAACTCCTTGGAGTTCATCAGCGCCCAGAAGAGGTCCTCCAGGACCGCCTGGCGGTTGGCGGGATCCTCCGCGAGCGAACGCGTCACCGCGGCGACCTCCTCGGCCCGGGGGGCGCGGCCGAAGACCCGGAGGAAGAGCTCGTCGACGATCTCGCGGTCCTTGCGGCCGTCCGCGATCATCCGCTCGACGACCTTGCCGCGGCGGATGCGGTCGTTGACCGCGTCGCCGTTCATCAGGTGCAGGGCCTGGGAGAGGTTGGGGTCGGTCTTCACCTCGGACGAGGCCACGGACTCGCGCTTCGCGCGGCCGAAGGTGGCGAGGAAGTAGTTGCTGACGGCGCCGTCGGCGATCTGGACGGCGCGCGCGCCGACCGGCAGGCCCTGGAACTTGTTCGGGGTCTCGGTGATCTGCGAGATGGCGTCCAGGAGGACCTCGGCGCGGACGCGGCGGACGGACCCGTGGGCGAAGTTCAGCTTGTCGCCCGCGTTGCTCGCGTTGACCTTGGTGCTGCGCTGGTAGGCGGCGGAGGCCGTGATGTCGCGCACCAGGCGGCGGACGTCGTACTTGTATTCCGTCAGGCGCTTCGCCAGCTCGTCGAGGAGCTCCGGGTTGGAGGGCGGGTTCGACACGCGCACGTCGTCCACGGGATCGACGACGCCGACGCCCAGGAAGTGGGCCCAGATCAGGTTCGCGATGTTCCGGGCGAAGTAGGGGTTGCGGGGCGAGGCCAGCCATTCCGCCATCACGCGGCGGCGGTCGTCGCCGGGCTTGAGCTCGGGCTCCTCGCCGCCGAGGAACTTCGGCTTCATGTTCGCCTTGGTCAGGAAGTGCTGGGACTCGCCGGACTTGTTGTTGTAGACGATGACCTCCTGGGGGTCGTCGGTGTTCTTGCGGCCCACCTGGGCGAAGAAGGCGTTGAAGCCGTAGTAGTCGTTCATCGTCCACCGGTCGAACGGGTGGTTGTGGCACTGGGCGCACTGGATGCGCATGCCCATGAAGACCTGGGCGACGTTCTCGCTGAGCTTCAGCTTGTCGAGCTCGGTCTGGTAGTAGTTGACGGGCGGGTTCGAGACGGTGCCGCCGCTGGCGGACAGCAGGTCGACGACGATGCGGTCGATGGGCACGTTGGCGCCGATGCGGTCGGCCAGCCAGTTGTAGTAGAGCAGCGCGTTCTTGTAGAACGGCGGGGCGTTGTTGCCCTGGTTGATGCCGGAGCGGATCTGCAGGAGCTCGGCCCACTTCATCACCCAGAGCTCGGTGAACTCCTTGCGCTGGAGCAGGGCCTCGACCAGCTGGGCGCGCTTGTCGGGACGGGGATCGGCGAGGAAGGCCCGGACCTCCGCGGGGGTCGGGTACAGCCCGATCACGTCGATGGTCACGCGCCGCACGTACTCCTCGTCGGTGCAGAGGCCGGAGGGGAGGATGCGGAGCTTGTGCAGGCGCTCGTTGACCGCCCGGTCGATGTAGTTGAACTCGGGGGCGGCGGGCCGGGCGTAGACGAGGTCCTTCGGGATGACCAGCACCTGGGCCGTGACGCTGAAGACATCGAAGCGGGCGAGGATGAAGGCCGCGCCGCGCTCGCCGGAGCGGACCTTGCCGTCCTTGCCGACCTTGGCGACCGGGTCGTTGTTGGACATGAACAGCGCGAGGTCGGTGACGTCGCGGTCCGTGCCGTCCGAATAGGTCGCGCGCACGGTGATCTGCTGCGTGGCGTCGACGCCCTCGAGGACGGCCGCCTTCGGGTAGACCTCGATGCCGGTGACCTTGGCGACGCCGGGGGCGTCGTCCTTCGCCCCGTTGGCGATCCATTCCAGGATGGTGCGGTTGTAGGCGGAATCCGGCTCGTAGAGCTTGTTGCCCGAATGGGGCACGGCGCCGACGGCCTTCTCGACGAGGGTGCTCTCCTCGGGGATGGCGAGGTTGATGCGGCGCCCCACCATCTCGCGGGTCAGGCGAACGTAGTCGCCGTCCGGATCCATCCCGAAGAGCGAGAGACGGAAACCATCCTTGCCGCGGGCGGCGCCGTGGCAGCCGCCGGCGTTGCAACCGCCGCGCAGGAAGACCGGCATGACGTCGAGGCGGAAGGAGACGGGCCGGTCCTGGACGCCGTCCTTGACCGTCACGGGCACGCGGGCGGTCAGCCCGCCGAGGGCGGCGACCACCTCGGTCGCGCCGGCGGCGGCGACCGGGCGGAGCACGGCGCCGTCCAGCGCGGCCACCTTGGCGTCGGCCACCTTGACGTCGGCGAAGGCCGTGACATCGCGCGTGGTGGCGTCCTTGAAGGTCGCGAAGACGACCAGGCGGTGGGTGTCGCGACGGGTCTCGAGGCGGACCTCCGGGGGGAAGATCTCGAGCTTCTCGACCGTGGCGAGCTTGCGGAGCAGCTCGGCCTTGGGGTCATGGGCGTCCGGGCCGCGCGGTGCGAGCGTGACGCCGGCGGCCCAGGGCGCGCCGGCCGCGACCCATCCGCGGAGAAGGGCAAGCTCGGCGGCGGGCAAGGGTCCGCCCTTCGGGGGCATGAGGTCCTCGTGATCCTTCGGGAGGAAGACGCGCTTCACGAGCTCGCTGCGCTCCGGCTGGCCGGGCTCGACGATCGGCCCGTTGGCCCCGCCCTTGAGGAAGGCGGCCTGCGTGTGCATCAGCAGCTTGCCCTTCACCTTGTCGGGATTGTGGCACTCGACGCAGCGCGTCTCCAGGATGGAGCGCACCTGCTCGAAGGTCGCGGTCTCCGCGGCCGGAAGCAGGGGCAGGCAAAGCAGGGCGGGCAGGAGGCGGCGGAGCATGGTCAGTTCTTGGGGGCGTCGGTCTTCTGGCGGAGTTGCTCGAGACGGGACAAGGCGGCGGGGGCGGCGGGCGCGGCCGCGGCCACGGGCTTGGCGCCCGGCGTCGCGGGGGCCGGGGCGGCGACCGGCGCGCCCTTGCGCGGGGCGTCGACGCGCAGGGAAGAACCCAGGGCGATGCGGTGGGTGGTGGTCGCGCCGTTCACCGGGACGTCGACCTGCACGAAGAGATTCTCCTTCTTGCCGAGGGGCGACTCGCCGGTGGTCTTCACCGTGAAGCGCAGCTCCTTGGTGTCCTTGGTGACCTTGATCGGGGCGATCGCGATGGTGTCGGGCACGCCGACCAGACGGGCGACGGCCTCGCCCTCGAAGGGGCGCAGGACTTCGAAGTTGGTGACCAGGGCGGCCTCCTTGCCCTGCTCGATCGCCGCGAGGGGGACCGGGTTCGCGGCCACGAAGGCCGGCGCCGTGGCGACCTTGGCGAAGGGCGAGGCGTTGTACACGCGACCATTGCCGGCGTCGGCCTCGCCCATCACGACGAAGTTCCAATCGGCCGTGGACACGCCGGCGCTCGCGCTGAGCTCGAAGACGCAGCGCTCCTCGCCTTCGGCGATGGTCTGTTCGCCGAGCGAGGTGATGCCCGGCGGCGTCCACACCATGAAGACGCGGATCGGGCCCTTGAACCCGTCCTTGCGCTTGGCGACCACCGGCAAGCTGAGCACGCCGTTCTGGACGACCGGGACCTTCGGCACGGCGATCTCGAGGCTGTAAGGCGCGGCCTCGACGACCGCGACCGGGAGGCGATCCTCCACGCCTTGGTAGTAGATCACGTTGCCGTTGCGGACGATGTCATAGACCTGGCGCATCCGCCCGACGACGGTCTGCTTGGGGTCGAGCGGCAGGAGCCGGAGCGGCACGACCGCCTGGCCCAGCGGGGCGTCGGCGGCGGCCTCGAAGACGAGCGGCACGTTGGGCAGGTCCTTGGGGGCGGCGTCGGACAAAAGGCGCACGCCCGCCGGCAGGCCCGGGGCGTCGAATCGGTAGTCGCCGCCCACGCCGGAGCGGGTGAAGTTCTGCAGCAAGGCCATGCGGCCGCCGCGGGGGACCGCGATGAACTGTCGGTAGTTCGTGTCGTTGACCGTGTAATCCGGCGAGGCGAAGGTCAGGCTGGGCAGCGAGGCGGTAAGCTCGACGCGGTAGACGAAGTTGGCCCCGCCGCGCTCGAGGTGGTCCCGCACGCGCAGCGTGTAGACGCCGTCGGCGGGGACGGTGACCTTGAACTTGGAGTCGAGGCGCCGCAGGCCGCCACCGTCGTCATTGGAGATCAAGTCGCCCCCGGACGGGGTCGAGACCCGGACGACGGGATCGAGCGGCGACCCGAGGGATTGCGCGAGGCACTGGCCTTCGAGGACCTGGCCCTTCTTGAGCGTGAGCTTGAAGTGGTCGACGTCACCCGGCTTGCCGACCACCCCGTTCAGCGCGTAAGCATCGGCGGGCGGCACCGCGTTGGCCGCCTCGCGCTCGTCGTTGGGCTCGGCCTCGAGGAAGTTGTCGACGGTCGAGAGGCGGAAGACATTGCCGGAGGGCGCGGAGGCCTGGGTGCGGGCGAAGAGCTGGAAGTCGGCGCGCGGCTCGGCGGGCAGGACGACCTCCTCGGTGAAGGCCTCCTTGGGGGAGACGAAACTGACGGGCAGCTTGGAGCCGAGCTTGCCGCCGGCCGGGTAGAGGGTGTCCGGACGAGGGAAACTGCCGAGGTGGAGCCGGTAGAAGGAACGGCCGCCGCCCCGGTACGAGGACTCCCGGACCATGACGTAGTAGTCGCCGTCGTATTCGGCGACGAAGGAGCAGTAGCCATCCTGCCGGTGCAGGATGGTGTCATCCGAGAACGCCTTCTCGAAGCGGTCCTTGTCGAGGATCGCGACGTACGGGTCGAAGACCTCGTAACCGAGGCGCAGTCCGTCGACCTCGACGCTCAGCCGCTGCCCCTTGCGCATGGCGACCTTGTAGTAGTCCACGTCCTCCGCCAGGACGACGCCCTCGATGGTCCGGTCGAGCTCGACGGGCTGCGCGCGGGCGAAATCGTCGTTCGGCTCCTTCTCCTCCACGTTCGGGAAAGGGCTGACGAAGAACTGGCGGGCGTGGGAGAGCCCGGACTTCGTGCGCACGCGGACCAGGTGGTTGCCAAGGGGGACCTCCGGGCCGATCGCGAGGGTGAGCTCGACCTTGCCCGCCGCCACCGCCTGCACGCCCTTCACCTGGAAGCCCGGGGTGTAGAAGAGGAGGTCCTCGAAATCGGCCAGGCGCGCGCCGGTGAGGGTGACCTTGACCTCGGCGCCGCGCTGGCCGCCATTGGGCTTGGTGCCGGTGAAATCAGGATAAGCCGCCCGCGCGACCGCGAGGGTCAGCAGGAGCGGCGCGAGGAGTCGGACGAACATGACGCGCGGGCGGCGGACGGAAGGCTCAGGCGAGCCAATCGGTCATGACGCGGCCGCCGTTCACGATGTCGATCGGCCGGCCGCCGTCGGAGACGATGCGCTTCTCGGCGTTGATGCCGAGGACGCGGTACATGGTCTTGGCGAGGTCCTCGGGGCCCACCGCGTCGCGGTCGGGTTCGCCGCCGAGGGCGTCGGAGGCGCCGTGGACGTAGCCTTCCTTCACGCCGCCGCCGGCCATGGCCACGGAGAAGACGCGCGGCCAGTGGTCGCGGCCGTTGGTGCCGTTGAGCTTGGGGGTGCGGCCGAACTCGGAGCTGACCAGGACGAGCGTGCGCTTGAGCAGGCCGCGGTCGGCGAGGTCGGTGATGAGGCGGGCGAAGGCCTGGTCGAACTGGGTGGCCTGGTTCTCGAAGCCGCCCTTGATGTTGGAGTGGTGGTCCCAGCCGCCGAAGGTCACGGAGACCATGCGCACGCCGGACTCGACGAGGCGGCGGGCGAGCAGGAAGCGCTGGCCCGCGGTGTTGCGGCCGTATTCGTCGCGGAGCTTGTCCGGCTCCTGGGAGAGGTCGAAGGCCTGGCGGGCCTTGGCGCTGCTGACGAGGCCGTAGGCGGCCTGCTGGAAGCTGTCCATCGCGCCGATGGCGTCGGACTTCTCGGTGGCGCGGAAATGCTCGTCGACCGAGGCGAGGAGGCCGCGGCGGCGGTCGAAGCGGGCCGGGGCGACGTCCTTCGGGGCGAGCAGGTCGCGCACGGTGAAGGCCTTGTCGGCGGGATCGCTGCCGAGGGCGAAGGGCCCGAAGGCGCTGCTCATGTAACCGGTGCCCTGCTCGGGGATGCTCTGGCTCGGGACGACGACGTAGGGCGGGAGGTTGTTGCGGGCGCCTTGCTCGTGCGCGATGACGGAACCGAAGCTCGGGAACTTGATCGCCGGGCTCGGGCGGTAGCCGGTGAACATGTTGTGCGTGCCGCGCTCGTGGGCGGCCTCGCCGTGCGTCATGGAGCGGACGACCGTCAGCTTGTTCATGATCTTGGCGATGTTCACGAACTTCTCGCCGACGTACTCGCCGGGGACGGAGGTCTTGATCGGGGTGAACGGGCCGCGGTATTCCGGCGCCGCGAAGGGCTTCGGGTCCCAGGACTCGTGCTGCGCCATGCCACCGGGCAGGTAGATGTGGATGACGGCGTCGGCGAGCGCGTCGAAGGTCTCCACCTTGGGCAGCTCCAGCGCCTGCAGGCGGAGCATGCCGGGCAGGGTCAGGCCCAGCGTGCCGAACATGCCGACCTGCAGGAACTCGCGGCGGCGCCAGCTGGCGCGGATGTCGGGGTGGTCGCCTTGGCAATCGCGGTGCATCTTCATGGCTGGGGAGGGGGTTCGGGGATAAGACAGGTGTATCACCCGGCGGTTGCCTTAAAATAACAAAAATATACCCGGAAGGGCCCGAGGGCGGCGGCCGGGGCCGGCCAGGGGCCGGCGGGGCCCAATCTACCTTTTGACAACCCCGGAAACCCCCCGTAGAAGCCCTTTAACCCCCGCCTGCATGACCACCCCCTCCCCTGACGAAAAACCGAGCGAGGAGCCCAAGGCGCTGACCTGGGGCTTCCGCGTCGTCCTCCTGTCCTCGGCCCTGTACATCGCCGGCTGCTCGGCCTACTTCTCGGTCCTGGGCCTCGGCCAGCTGTTCACGGGGTCGGAGGTCCCGGTCATGGTCATGGCCGCCTCCCTGGAGGTCGGCAAGCTGGTCGCCGCCTCGTTCCTTTACCGCTACTGGCACCTCATCACGGGGGTGCTCCGCTTCTACCTCACCCTCGCGGTGCTGGTGCTGATCGCCATCACGTCCCTCGGCAACTATGGCTACCTCGCCCGCGCCTACGAGAAGACCGCGACCACCATCGCGCGCAACGAGACCGAGATCGCCGCGCTGGAGAAGACCATCGCCGACAGCCAGCGGCAGATCGACGACGCCCGCGGCAAGACGGTCCGCGTGAACACCGCGAGCCGCGAGGATATCGCCAAGCTGCAGGGCCGCATCACCCAGGCCGGCGAGACCCTCGCCCAATCGCTGGCCCGCCTGCAGGAGCAGCGCAAGGCCCTCGACGCCCGCCGCGCCCAGGACACCGCGGCGCCCGCGCAGCGCGCCGCCGACCTCGGCGCGACCCTCGCCAAGAGCATCGCCGCCGAGGAGACCGCGGCCGCCAAGGCCATCGCCGCCCAGGAGACCGCCATCGCCGGGCTCAACGACCGGCTCAAGGTCCTCGACCAGGCCGTCGCGGCCTACACCGCCCAGGGCACGACCAGCTCCTACCTGATCTTCGAGCAGGACAACGTGAAGAAGGGCCAGGAGCTGCGCGAGCAGCAGAGACCCGAGCGCGAGGCGATCCTCGCCAAACTGACCGAGGCCGCCGCCACCGTGGCCCGGCTCCGCGCCGACGGGGCCGCGCGCGTCGAGCGCCTGCGCGCCGACCAGGCGCGGGTCAACGCCGACGCCGCCAAGGAATCGGGCCAGCTGCGCGACCAGTTCAAGGGCGAGCTCGCCCGCCTCGACGACGAGGAGAAGGCCCTCCGCAAGGCGGGCGAGGAGGCCATCGCCGGACTCGAGAAGCAGCTCGCCGCCTTGCAGGAGCAGGGCCAGACCAAGGCCGGCCTGACCGAGGCGGAGGTCGAGGCGCTCTACAAGGTCAACCGCGAGCGCACCGACCAGATCCACAAGCTGCGCGACCAGATCGCCGCCACCGACATCGGCTCCTACCGCTTCGTGGCCCGCGCCTTCGACGCCGAGGCGACGGACGTCGTGAAGTGGCTGATGCTCGCGCTCGTCGCGGTGTTCGACCCGCTCGCCGTGACCCTCGTCGTCGCCTTCAACATGGCCCTCACCCGCGGTCGCGCGCGCCCCGCCCTGGCGGTCGCCGGCGGCGGCTCGGCGGAGACCCCGGTGGTCGCGCCGGCCCCCGCGACCGTCGCCGCTCCCGCCGCGCCGCGCCGCGGCCAATGGACCCGGCTCGAGATCGTCGTGGCCACGGTGCTCGCGGGCATCCTGCTGCTGCTCTTCGCCTGGCTCTGGATGTCGGACCGCCATGAGCAGGCGGCCCGCGGCAACTTCGGGACGGCCAACGTCATCCCCGGCGACAGTTTCGCGGTGCTGACCTTCCGGCCCGACGAGCTCCGCCAGAAAGGCAGCCAGGCCTTTCCCGCCTGGCTGGAACGCGCCGGCGGCAAGGGACTCTCCTCGGCCGTCGCCGAGCTGGTCAAGAACGGCCTCGACCCGCGCTCCGACCTCTACGCCTTCGCCAAGTTTCCCGCCGACGCCAAGGACGCCGGGGACGGCTCGCGCCCGGTGATGCTCTGCGGCCTGGTGATCCGCGTCGCGGACCCGGCGACCGCGGAGGCGGCGCTCTCGCGCATCGCCGACCAGCTCAACCAGACGCTGCGGGGGGAGACCGGCAAGGCCGCGTCGAACCTCACCCGCAGCCGCTCGATGATCAGGCATGGGGAGGGCCGTTACATGGACCCGGAAGGCGGTTTTTTCACCTTTGGTCTGACGAACCGGACCGCGGTCATCCTGGTTGAGTTCGAAGGCGATCCCGCGGCCCCCTGCGTGGAGAAGGAGATCCGGCTCTGCCTGACGCGCCCCGAGGCGCGGCCCCGCAAAGCCGGCGAGCTCCCCGAGAAGCTCCCCCACTACGCATGCGACCAGCCCGGCGCCCTGACGCTCTGGCTGGACGCCAACCGTTTCTTCCGCCGCCTGCCGATGGGCGCCGCGACCCGCGCCCGCCACGAGCAGCTGCGACCGGCGATGGAGTTCGAGCTCCTGCTCGCCCTGGAGGCGGCCGGCCACGACTCCCTCTCGATCGCCGCCAGCTACCTCTACCAAGCCGACCGCTTCACCGACGGCGCCACGCGCGACCCCGTCAAGCTGCTGGCCGCGCAGCCGGCCCCGCCGCAGCCCGACCTCGGCTGGAAGCTCATGGACCGGTGCGTCGACACGCTCGACTACGATTCGCTCATCGAGCGCATGCGCGGCGCGCTCGGCGACGACAAGCGCCCCGGCGCCCAGCTGGTCCGCGTCGAGAAGACGGTGCCGACGGGTCGCGACGCCAAGTTCACGATTTCCGCGCGCTTCGACCCGAAGGCCGGGCCGCCCCTGGTCTCGGCGCTGCAGATCCTGGCGCAGTAAGGCCGATGGACCGCCGGCGAGGAAACCCGACCTGGTGGCTGCTCGCCGCGGGCGCCCTCGCCCTGGCAGGTTGCCGCACCGAGACGGGTAGCGAGGAAAGTTCCTCGTGGTTCGATTTCTCCTCGCGACGTGGCGGCCACGGCGGGAGCTCCGGCGCGAAACCCGCCGCCCAGCCTCGTCCCGCGGCACCCGCCCCGACGAAGGGCGACACCACGACGGCACCGGACCCGGCCAACGCGACCGGGCCAGCGCCGTCCAAACCCGCGCGACCCGCGAACCCGCCGGCATCCTCGGACGCCCCGATCGAGGCCGTCCGACCGACCCCCTTGCCCGCCCCCGCCAAGCTGACGGACGGTTCGCCCCGGGCGGCCCGCGAAGCCGCGACCCGCTTAGGCTTGAAATCATCGCCCGGCGACGACGCCACCCGGCCCGCGAAACCGCCGCTCGGCCTCGACGTCCCGGATGCCCGCCCGAGGTCACGCGCCACGGCGCCCGCGCTGGCGCTTGAGCCGGGCTCAGCCTCCAAACCGGCCCGCTCCGAGGCCGGCTTGCCGCTACCCACGACGTCGACCTCCTCCGGTCGACGCCCC
>Ga0222712_10003903_pt1 | contig 15955 bp, 15 predicted proteins | sample C33_657DmetaG_FD_165043 | JGI IMG/M metagenome (GOLD analysis project Ga0222712, IMG submission 165043) | Estuarine water microbial communities from San Francisco Bay, California, United States - C33_657D | ecosystem: Environmental > Aquatic > Marine > Unclassified | place: USA: California... | reverse complement strand
CGGCGGTGACTGGGGCGGCGGCGGCGGTGGCGGCTTTGGTGGGTTTTCGGGTGGCGGTGGCGGCTTTGGCGGCGGCGGATCGTCGGGGAGTTGGTGATGGCCGTGCAAGCAACTCTGTCCGATAGCGAACATGCGCGTATCAGCCAGGCCGTCCATGACGCCGAGGCGCACACCAGCGGAGAGATCGTCACGATCATCGCCGACCATTCGGATCGCTATGCCGATGTCGCCCTCTGGTGGGCGAGCGGCATCGCCATTTTCGCGCTTGGCTGGGTCACCGTCTTTCCAATTTTCTATACCGGCTTGGTTTCAGATCTGCTCGGCAGCTGGACCATTGCCTGGACACCGCGCGAGGTGCTGGAACTGGCGCTGACCATCGTCATCGGAAAGTTCGTTGGCAGCTGGCTTTTGCTCCTCTGGCGTCCGCTTCGGCTCGCGCTGACGCCAGGCCTGGTCAAATCCCACCGCGTCCGCAAACGCGCGGTGCGGTATTTCAAAGTCGGGGCGGAACGACGGACAACGGGCCGCACCGGCATTCTCATTTACCTATCGCTTGCCGAACACCGTGCCGAGATTGTGGCCGACGAAGCGATCCACGCGAAGGTGCCCAATGAAGTTTGGGGCGATGCCATGGTCGATATGATCACTCATGTCCGCGAAGGCCGGATTGCCGACGGCATGGCGGCGGCCGTGCGCGATGTGGGGGCGGTGCTGGCCGACCATTTCCCGCGGGCCGATGATGACCGTAATGAGCTGCCCGACCGGTTGATTGAGCTTTGAGGCTTTTCGCATCGCGGGCGTCTTATCTCCCTTTGTGCTGAGCTTGTCGAAGCACTGTTTTTTCCCTTTTTCCAGCAGCAACAAGAGCGGCCCTTCGACAAGCTCAGGGCAAACGGAGTGGTGATGACACAATCGCAAGAAGAACAAATCGTCTGGCAAGGCCGCTTCATCACCACCAAGACCAAGGGGACGTGGGAATATGTCAGCCGTGCGCGTGGCATCAAGGCGGCGGTCATCCTTGCGGTGGATGACGGGCATGTCCTGTTGGTTGAACAGTTCCGCGTGCCGCTTGGCGTGTCCTGCCTTGAACTCCCCGCAGGTTTGATCGGCGATGAAACCGACAATGAGGTGATGGAGGAGGCCGCCGCGCGCGAGCTGGAGGAGGAAACCGGCTACCGCCCCGGACGCATTGAGCTGGTGGGGGAGTTTTACTCCTCCCCCGGCATGGTCAGCGAAAGTTTCTTCTTCGTGCGCGCGCATGATCTGGTGAAGACGGGCGCAGGCGGCGGTGTGGACGGCGAGAACATCACGGTGCACCGCGTGCCACTGGCGGAGGTGGCGGATTTTATGGCGACCAAGCGCACCGAAGGCTGTGCGATGGATGCTAAGTTGCTGATGCTGTTGGGGCTGGTTTAGCGACGACCGCCCGCGTCACTTAGCGGAAGTTGTCCGCGTAAGCCTGAAGCTTCAGCACACGTTCGGCAGCCGGGACGACGTGATAGGCGATGCCGTTCTTGTCGGCATAGGCCTTGGCCGCTTCCAGCGTCGGGAAAGCCAGCGTGAGCTGACGGCGGGTGTCGGAGGATCCAGCCCAGCCCATCAGCGGGTCGGCGCGCTGTGCGTCGGTCGGTTCGAACTCCAGCACCCATTTGCCGGTGCCGTAGCGGCCGGATTGCATGGCGTTCTTCGCCTTCTGGATGATGCGTGCCTGATTCATAGCTGACTGTGTCATGCCCGCCCTTTCCCTGATTCGACGGGGGGATTCAAGCGGATTCAAATCCCCTGCTTCTTCTTGGTCTTGAGACTCGCGGCAGCATTGGCAGGATCATCGGGCCAATGGTGGCGTGGATAGGCGCCGCGCATTTCCTTGGCGACATCGCGCCAGCTGCCCGCCCAGAAGCCGGGCAGGTCGCGCGTCGTTTGGATCGGGCGACCGGCGGGTGAGGTGAGTGAGAGGACGAGCGGCACCTTGTTGCGCCCAATGACAGGATGGGCGGCGAGGCCGAACAGCGCCTGCACGCGCAGCTCCACCGTGGGGCCGGCGTCGGCGGCATAGTCAATGGCGTGAATGGTCCCCGCAGGAGACGTGAAATGTGCCGGAGCAAGTTGATCGACCTGCTGTTGGCCGTCCCACCCCAGCACCCCTTTGAGCGCGCCGAGCATGGCGGCTTCGTCAATGTCCGTCAGGCGGCGCTTGCCGGACAGCAAAGGGGCCAGCCAGTCATCCAGCGTCGCCAGCAGCGCGTCGTCGGTGAGCGCATCTAGCCTTGCCCAGCCCGCACGGTCGCGCAGACGTTCACAGGCGTCGGGCAGGCGCAGGACCGACAGACCATGGTCGCGCACGCCGTCAACCAAGGCAGCGGTAATGGCGTGCGGGTCGGCCTTCGCATCCTGCCCCTTGGCGATGGTGATCGCGCCGAGATGCCGTCCGCTTTCCGTCTTCACGCCGCTTGTTGCCGGGTCAAACCGGATATTCGCGCCGGTCCTAATCTGGTCGGCGAACAGGCGCTCAACGGCGGCAAGGTTAATTTCGACAGCGGACAGGATACGCGCGCCTGACGCGGCGCCTTGGATGTCGGCGACGGCGAGCCAATCCCGCCGCGCAAGCGGGTGGGCTGGGTCCAGCCGGAAGCCAAGTCCGCCAGCGCTAATCCAGTTTTCGCCCGAGGCGTCGCGGCGCTTCGCGACGCGATCGGGGAAGCCAATGGCGATGACCTCGGCCAGTGCGCCTGGATCACTGGACGCCGCTTCCCCGCCGGCCAGCGTCGCCCAGCGTCGGGCCAGATTGCGTGCCGCGTCTGCCCTTTTGCCGCGTTCGGTTCTCCAGCGCGACAGGCGGCGGTCGAGATCCGCATCACTGCCGCCCAGCCCGCGTTCCGACAGCAGCACGGCAGCCTCCGCGGCAATCCCCGCCTGCCCGCGTGTGGCGGCATCAAGCAGCATATGCGCAAAGCGGGGCGGCATCGGCAGGCGGGCAATGGCTGTGCCATGCGCGGTCGGGCGCCCATCGGCGTCGAGCGCGTCCATTGCCGTCAGTCGTGTCCGCGCTTCCAACAGAGCCGCAGGCGGTGGCACATCCAGCCAGTTCAACTGGGTCGGGTCCGCCACACCCCACAGCGCGCAATCGAGCAGCAGCGGCGAAAGGTCGGCCTCCAAGATTTCGGGCGGGTCATAGGGCGGCAGGCCCGCCGTCGCCGCTTCCTCCCACAGGCGATAGGCGACACCCGGCTGCTGGCGTGCGGCACGGCCGGCGCGCTGAGTCGCGGCCGCCTGACTGACACGTTCGGTCACAAGCCGCGCGATCCCGGCGGCGCGGTCATAGCGGGCACGGCGGGCGAGGCCTGAGTCCACGACAATGCGGACGCCATCAATGGTCAGGCTCGTTTCCGCAATGGACGTGGCGAGGATGACTTTGCGGGCCTCGCTTTTGCGGATGGCGGCGCGTTGTTCGGCGGGGTCAAGGCTCCCATGCAGGCGGTGCACCTGTGCCGCGATGCCCTCCAGCCGCTCCGCCGTCCGTTCGATCTCCCCGACACCGGGCAAGAAGGCGAGCAGGTCCCCTGCCTCTTCGGCGAGCGCGCGGCGGATGGTTGCGGCCATCTCATCCTCAATCCGCGCTTCTGCCCGCCGTCCCACATGGCGGAGCGTTAGGGGGAACATCCGCCCTTCGCTCTCAATGACCGGCGCATCGAGCAACTTTGCAAAGCGCGCGCCATCAAGCGTCGCGGACATGGCAACCAGCCGCAGGTCCGGCCGCAATCCGGCTTGGGCATCGAGCGCGAGCGCAAGGCCGAAGTCGGAATCAAGGCTGCGCTCATGCACTTCATCGAACAGGACGGCTGAGATGCCCGCCAGCTCCGGGTCCGACTGGATCATGTTGCGGAAAATGCCCTCGGTCAGCACGAGCAGGCGCGTGGCCCCCGACTGGCGGCTTTCCATCCGCGTGGCATAGCCGATTGTCTGGCCGACGGGTTCCCCCATCAATTCGGCAATGCGTTCCGCCGCGGCGCGCGCCGCAAGACGACGTGGGGACAGCAAGAGGACGCGGCCGGAACACCAGTCTTCGTTGAGCAAGGCCGGGCCAACCGCGGTCGTCTTTCCCGCGCCCGGCGGCGCTACGAGCACGGCGTTCGACTGTCGCGACAAGAGCGCGAGCAGATCGGGCAGAACGGCGTGGATGGGAAGCGACATTCGTGTCCTAGTATCACATGAGCGGCTTCTGCTAGCGGGTGGACTGTTCCAAGGGAAGGCTGGGCCAAGGGAAGAACCGCATGTCAGGCGCGCATCATCATCACGATCATGGCCATCACCATGACCATCCTCATGCCGATTTCGGGCGCGCTTTTGCCATTGGCATTACGCTCAACTTGATCTTCGTTGCGGTTGAAGTGGTCTATGGCCTGAAGGCGAATTCGACGGCGCTGCTCTCGGATGCCGGACATAATCTTTCGGACGTGTTGGGCCTTGCCATTGCCTGGGGCGGGGCGAAGCTTGCGGCTCGCCCGCCGACCAAGCGTTTCACTTGGGGGCTGCGCTCCTCCTCCATCCTCGCCGCGATGGCCAACGGCCTGCTGCTGATGGTAGCATTGGGCGCGATTGCGCTGGAGGCGGTCCAACGGATTGCTGATCCGCAGCCGGTCGCCGGCCCGACGATGATGGCCGTTGCGGCGGTCGGGATCGGGATGAACGGGGTGACGGCGCTGCTGTTCGCGCGCGGACGTAGGGGCGACATCAACATTCAGGGCGCCTTCCTCCACATGGTGGGCGATGCGGCGGTGTCTGCGGCGGTTGTCGTCGCCGGGCTGCTGATCCTGTGGACCGGCGTCAGCCTGATTGATCCGGTGTTGAGCCTTGCCATAGCCGCGCTGATCTTCTGGCAAACCTATGGCCTGCTCTCACGGTCGGTCGCAATGTCGCTCGGCGCTGTGCCCGAAGGGATCGACTATGATGCCGTGGCTGACGCGCTGGCAGCCCAACCTGGTGTGGCGCGCGTGCATGATCTGCACATCTGGCCTAGCAGCACGACGGAAACAGTGCTGACCGCCCACCTCGTCATGCCCGATGGCCCCCCGGGCGATGCGTTCTTGAGCGCGCTGGGGGAGATGCTCCACGACCGGTTTGATATCGACCATATGACGGTCCAGATCGAACAGGGGGATGCCGATTGTAATGGGTGTGAGGCGGCGGAGTGATCAATCCTCCCCATCGGGGGAGGTGGCAGCCGCTTGCGGCTGACGGAGGGGGCCCTCTCCACCATGCTGCGCATGGTCCCCCTCTCCCGATGGGAGAGGAATTAATACGCCCGTGCGATGGCGAATTCTACGGCTTCGACCAGGGCCGCCTTGGCCGTCGAGGGCGGGAAGGGGCCAAGCGCATCGATGGCGCGTTGGCCATAGAGGCGGGCCTTTTCAAACGTGTCGGGCAAAGCGCGACAGCCATCAAGCAGAGTCTTGGCATAAGCCAGATCATCGTCAGAGACGCGACGGCCTTCCATCGCTTCTTTCCAGAAGGCGCGGTCGGTGTCGCTGCCGCGCGCCATGGCGAGGATGACGGGGAGCGTCATCTTTCCATCGCGGAAATCATCGCCGCGTGATTTGCCCATCGTTGCGTCGTCCGACGCATAGTCGATGGCATCATCAACCAGCTGGAACGCGATGCCGAGGTTGCGGCCGTAGGAATCGAGCGCCATCTCGGTCGCCTCATCGCGCTCGGCAATGACAGCGGAGATGCGGCAGGCGGCGGCAAATAATGCTGCCGTCTTGGCACCGATAATATCGAGATACCGGTCTTCGGTCGTCGCAATTTGCCGCTGGGCGGTCAACTGGTTGACCTCGCCTTCGGAAATGACTGCGCTCGCACCCGACAGAATCTTGAGGACCTTGAGGCTGCCATCTTCAACCATCAGTTCAAAGGCGCGGCTGAACAGGAAGTCGCCGACGAGCACGCTTGCTGAATTGCCCCAGATGACATTGGCGGTCTTGCGCCCGCGCCGCAGATCAGAATGGTCGACCACATCGTCGTGCAGCAGCGTGGCTGTGTGGATGAACTCAACGGACGCTGCGAGTTTATATTGGCGCGAGCCCGGATAATCGAGCAGCGCCGAGGTCGCGAGCGTCAGCATCGGGCGCATCCGCTTTCCACCGCTGGCGATCAGATGACCGGCCAGTTCGGGGATCAGGTGGATTTGCGATTGCATCCGATCCAGAATCACAGCGTTGACCTGATTCATGCCGGACGCCACAAGCGCCATCATCGGGTCCAGCGATGGAACCTCTTTACCCGGAAGCCTGTGAACGGTAGCCGTCATAAGGGGCGCATTGGCGGCGCTTTCTTGCAAAGGCAAGCAGAACAGAGTTGCAAGTGAACCGTTTTGGCGAAACTGGAAATGAAATGACTGACGAAACCCTGCAACGCTATCGTGAGAGCATCGACAATATCGATGCCTCGGTGATCTATATGCTCGCCGAACGCTTCAAAATTACCAAGGCCGTGGGCGAACATAAGGCCAAGACGGGCCTGCCTGCCGCTGATGGTGGCCGTGAAAAACGACAGATTGAACGCCTCCGCCGTTTGGCAACAGATGCGAATCTGGACCCGGAATTTTCAGAAAAGTTCCTGCGCTTCATCATCGATGAAGTGATCCGGCATCACCAGAAGATCAAAGAGGAGGGGTAGCTCCGCCTCGCCACCACATCCTCCGTCGCCCCGTGCATGACACGGGGCTTGGCTTTTTCTGGCACCTTCCCGTTTGACGTGATGCCCCAACGACTGGATCTGCCGGATCAGTGACATCCGGCATGCCAGAGGCAGAAACCGGCCGGGGGTTAGCCAAGCCCCGTGTCAAGCACGGAGCGACGCGGGTGGATAAGTGAATTTACGCCAAGTGCGATGTCCGCTTGGTATCCGCGTCGCTGCGCGCCCTCTTCATATTCCACCCCACCATTGCCGAAACCCCTCCCACACCCTAGCTAGAGGGGATGGCAGATCCCTATTCGACTCTGGGGGTGGCGAAGGGCGCGAGCGAGGCTGAGATTAAGAAGGCCTATCGCAAGCTGGCCAAAGAGCTCCACCCTGATACCAACCACGACCCTAAAGCCACGGAGCGTTTCGCTCAGGTGACGGGCGCCTATGATCTCTTGTCGGATAAGGACAAGCGCGGTCAGTTTGACCGGGGCGAGATTGACGAGAACGGTCAGCCGCGCAGCCCCTTTGGCGGTGGCGGCAATCCCTTTGGCCAGGGCGGCGGCGGCGGTTTCCGGCAGGGTCCGGGCGGGTTCAGCGCCGAAGGCATGGATTTCGGCGATATCTTTGACGGCCTGTTTGGTGGGCGCGGTCGCGGTGGACCCGGCGGTGGGTTTGGACGACAGGCCCCGCCGCAAAAGGGCGCCAATGTCGCCTATCGGCTGGCCGTCGCTTTTGATGAGGCGGCAACGCTCAAGCCGCAGCGGATCACTTTGTCTGATGGCAAGACGATTGATCTGAAACTGCCGGCCGGCGTCGAAACCGGCACCCAGATGAAGCTCGCTGGCAAGGGTCAGGCTGGGCCGGGTGGTGCAGGCGACGCGATTGTGACGATTGAGGTCGGCCAACACCCGCACTTTACGCGCGAGGGTGACAATATTCGGCTCGATCTTCCGATCACGCTCTCCGAAGCGGTCAAAGGCGGCCCTGTTAAGGTGCCGACGGTTGACGGCGCGGTCATGCTTAACGTCCCCAAGGGCGCGACATCCGGCAAGACGCTGCGGCTGCGGGAACGCGGTTTCACCGGCAAGTTCGGAAAGCGCGGCGATCAGCTTGTCACGCTTATCGTCGATCTGCCCGCCGATGATGCCGCGCTCCAAGATTTTGTCGAAAGCTGGACCGACTACAGGAACCCGCGCGCGAAGCTGGGCGTCTAGCGCTCCATGCGCCCGCCGTCGCCGGAAACACCTGAAGCCCGCCGCAGGCATCCGGGTGCGCATCCGCACGTGGAAGGGCTGTGGGGGCTGATTGGGCCGGGCTCAAAGCCGTTTGAGGTGATCCACCGCGTCGCCATTGGCGTGTATAGCGATGGCTTCATCCATGCGGGCAATTTTGCCTATCTGACGCTGCTGACGGTTTTTCCGTTCTTCATCGTGATGGCAGCGATCACCCAGTTGATTGGCCGACCCGATGAAAATCTAAAGGCCATTCAGTCGATGCTCGTCGCCTTGCCGCCGGGGGTTGCGCAACTCATCCAGAGTGCTGCGCAGGAAATGCTGCAGGCCCGCACTGGTCCGCTTTTGTGGTTTGGCGCGATTGTGGGGCTTTGGACCGTGAGCAGCTTTATCGAAACGATCCGCGATATTCTTCGCCGCGCTTATGGCACGGGCTATGGCCGTCCCTTCTGGCATTATCGCATTGCCGGAATTGCGATCACATTTGTGTCGGTTCTGCTCATCCTGTTTGCGCTTGCCGCCCGTCTGGCGGTGACGGCGATGGAGGAAGTGGTGTTCCGTTACATTCCCGCCGCGCAAACTGTGCTGTCGGTGGAACTGGGACGGATGTCGACGTCGGTTGCCGTGTTCCTTGGCTTGTTTGTGATTTTCTGGACGCTGGCGCCGCCCGAATATCGCGGACGGGCTTTCCCCAAATGGCCAGGGGCGCTGGTCACGACCTTGTGGTGGACAGGCGCCTTGGCCTTGCTTCCGCCGGCTTTGTCGCTCTTTGGGGGCTATGCGCTCACCTATGGCAGCTTGGCCGGGGTGATCGTTGCGTTGTTGTTTTTCTGGATAGTCGGATTCGGTCTTGTTATTGGCGCGCATCTGAATGCGGCTTTGGCCAATCCGGCGATCAAAGATCCGCAGTTGAATGCGTTATAAGACGAAGGGAACGGCTGATGGCTGGATATATGGCGGGCAAGCGCGGGTTGATCATGGGGCTTGCCAATGACCGGAGCCTCGCTTGGGGGATTGCAAAGAAGCTGCGGGAAGCAGGCGCAGAGCTGGCCTTCTCTTATCAGGGGGAGGCGCTGGAAAAGCGCGTGCGCCCCTTGGCGGAAGAAGTCGGCAGTGATTTCCTGATCGACTGTGACGTGTCTGATCCGGCGGACCTCGACACAGCGTTCGCCACCCTTGCCGCGCGCTGGCCGACGATTGATTTCGTTGTTCACGCCATCGGCTTTTCCGACAAGAATGAACTGCGTGGCCGCTATTGCGACACCACGCTCGATAACTTCCTGATGACGATGAACATCTCTGTCTACAGCTTTACAGCGGTCGCCCAGCGCGCGGCAGCGATGATGCCCAATGGCGGCACGATGCTGACGCTCAGCTATTTCGGCGCGGAAAAGGTGATCCCGCACTACAACGTCATGGGTGTGGCAAAGTCTGCGCTGGAGACGTCTGTGAAGTATCTTGCGGTCGATCTGGGCCGCGACAATATCCGCGTGAACGCCATTTCGGCGGGCCCCATCAAGACGCTTGCCGCCTCGGGCATTGGTGATTTCCGTTACATTCTGAAGTGGAATGAACTGAATTCACCGTTGAAGCGCAACACCACCATCGAAGATGTCGGCGGCGCGGGGCTGTACCTGTTGTCAGACCTGTCCTCGGGCGTGACGGGGGAAACCCACCATGTCGATTGCGGCTATCACGTCGTTGGCATGAAGGCCGAAGACGCGCCGGACATCGCGCTGGCGTAACGAGAACAGGCGGGTTTCTCGCCCCTGCCTTGCAATAGGCGGCAAATCGCGGCATCGCTCATCCATGAGTTTCAACACCTTCGGCCGCGTCTTCCGCTTCACTACCTGGGGGGAAAGCCATGGTCCCGCTTTGGGGGCTGTGGTCGATGGCTGCCCGCCGGGGCTCGCTTTGTCAGAGGCGGATATTCAGCCCTTCCTCGACAAGCGTCGTCCGGGCACGTCGCGCTTCACGACGCAGCGGCAGGAGCCGGATCAGGTCCGCATCCTCTCCGGCGTGTTTGAAGGGCGCACGACAGGTACGCCTGTCAGCCTGATGATCGAGAATGTCGATCAACGGTCCAAGGATTATTCCGACGTCGCTAAGGCCTATCGTCCCGGCCATGCCGATTACAGCTATGACGCCAAATATGGCTTTCGCGATTATCGTGGCGGCGGGCGCTCGTCCGCCCGCGAAACAGCCGCGCGGGTCGCGGCAGCCGGCGTGGCCCGCGCGGTGATCCCCGAAGTTGAGATTCGGGCCTATGTCGTGGAGATTGGTGGCGACGCGATTGACCGCGACAATTTTGAGGCGAGCCAGATCGACAAGAACCCGTTCTTCTGCCCCGACGAAGCGGCCGCCGGTCGCTGGGAAAAGCTGGTCGATGAAGCGCGCAAGGCAGGCTCTTCGCTGGGCGCCGTCGTGGAGTGCGTGGCAACCGGCGTGCCTGCCGGATGGGGCGCGCCGCTTTATGCCAAGCTCGACAGCGAATTGGCTGCGGCCATGATGAGCATCAATGCCGTGAAGGCTGTCGAGATTGGTGCAGGCTTTGCTTCGGCCCGGCTGCGCGGCGAAGAAAATGCCGATCCCATGCGCCCCGGCACCAACGCGCCGCAGTTCATGGCGAACAATGCTGGCGGCATTGCGGGCGGCATTTCAACCGGCCAGCCGGTCATCGTCCGCGTCGCGTTCAAGCCGACCTCGTCCATCCTCATCCCCGTTGACACCATCAACCGCGAAGGCGAAGCGGCGGACATCATCACCAAGGGCCGCCATGATCCGTGCGTCGGCATTCGCGGTGCGCCGGTTGTGGAAGCGATGATGGCGCTGGTGCTGGCCGACCAGAAGCTGCTCCACCGCGCCCAGTGCGGCTAAGCGACCACTTCCAAGCAGTGTAAATTGCTTCCCGCTTGCCGCGCGCCGTTGTTTCGACCACAAGATCCTGAAGAGCCCCGCTCACAGAGGCCAGCAGGAGACTATGGCAGGCATAAACGCGACGTCCGGCTCTACGCCGTCGACCCGGCTCCTGATGTGGACGCTCCTCGTCGTCTACATCTTCAACTTCCTCGACCGCCAGATCGTCAACATCCTCGCGCATGATATCAGCCGCGATCTGAATCTGTCCGACACGCAGATCGGGCTGATGACCGGCCTTGCCTTTGCTGTCTTTTATACGTTTCTGGGCATCCCCATTGCCCGCTATGCGGATCGCCCGCACACCAACCGCGCGCGGCTCATCACCATTTCGCTCGGCTTCTGGTCGCTGATGACGGCCGCCTGTGGATTGGCGCAGAACTTTTTTCAGCTGCTGCTGGCCCGTATTGGCGTCGGTGTGGGGGAGGCCGGGTGCACGCCTGCGGCTCATTCGCTCATCACGGATGCGGTGCCTAAGGAAAAGCGCGCTTCGGCAATTGCCTTTTACGGGCTCGGCATTCCGATTGGCAGCCTGATCGGCATGGCCCTTGGCGGCGCGCTGAGCGATATCATCGGCTGGCGGAATACCTTTTTGGCGGTGAGCATTCCGGGTGTCCTGTTTGCCTTCATCCTGCCGTTCATCCTGAAGGACCCGGGCCGTCATGCCTCTGCCACCGCGCAAGGGGCGACGCCGCAACAACCCTTTTTTGAAGCGCTCGTGCAAATCATGTCATCGCGGGCCTTTGTGCTGGTGTTGCTCGGCGCGTCGTTCACGGCCTTCCTGTCCTACGGCAAAGGCGTGTGGGTCACGATTCTGTTCCAGCGGGACTTTGGGCTAAGCGCAGCACAAACGGGCCTTTGGCTCGGTATCTCTGGCGGGTTGTCTGCCATGCTTGGCACCTGGCTTGGGGGATATTTCGCGGACCGTTTCGGCGCAAAGGATAAGCGCCACATATTGACCGCACCCGCCATCGGCATGGCGGTGGCTGCGCCCATCTTGTTTGTAGCCTATTATGTGACGGACTGGCGCTGGGCGATTGCGCTGCTGATGATCCCAAGCATGCTCAACTATTTCTATTACGGCCCCTGCTATGCGTTGGCGCAGCAGTTGGTGGCCCCCGGTCAGCGCGCGGTGGCGACGTCGCTCGTGGTGTTCGGGCAGAACCTGATCGGGCTAGGCCTTGGTCCGCTGTTCTTCGGTATGTTGTCCGACGCGTTCAAACCGATGGCGGGGGAGGATAGTGTCCGCTGGGTGCTCTATGGGGCGGCATGGATGGGGCTCATCCCCGCGATCCTTTTGTGGCGGGCCTCCAAGCGGCTGAATGCGGAGCTGAAGACCTAGAAGCGCCGCGCGCCCATCAGCGTTCCCTTGATGCCGGGTAACAGCGCCCAATCAAATTGCGGCCAATCGCGCTTCCAATGCTTGGCGACCAAACGTTCTCCCGGGCGCGCCGCATCATCGAGCATCACGATGCCGCCCACGGGCACGCGCGAGAAGAGGCGCTCCGCACCTTCGCGGATGGTGGGGCCAAGTGCCCAGGGCGGGCCATCAATCAGCAGCAGGTCGATCTGATCGGGCACGCCGACAAGATCATACCAAAGCCCGGACCAGCGGCCATTATGCGCGATGATCGGTGCGTGGCGCACATCTGCTGTGAGGTCATGATCGGCCAGCCAGTTGCGGACCGCGCCGACGAAATCGCCATGCTGATCAAAGCTGACGAGACGCCCGCCGCCGGCCAGCTGCATCGCCTTTGCAACAACGAGTGTGGACGCGCCGGCCCCCAATTCCAAAACCGTCCCCGGCTTGTGCGCCAAGACAGTGTCGACAATGCGGTGCAACAGGCCGGTATCGGCTTTCCAGCTGCCCAGATGGGGCAAGGCGTCTTCCGGCAGGCCAAGGCGGTCGAGCAGCGCGGTCTTGTCGGCCTTGCGGCCGCCGTAAAGGCTCTTCAACAACCAGGGCCATTGGACTGCGCCAAAGCTGAGGAGGCGAACCCAGTCGCCCGCGTCTCGGGTCACGCCGGTTTCATCAGCGCGCGCCCGCGCGGCGGTCGTGTTTCTAGACGTCATGAACGGTCATTGCCCCCTCAACGCACAGGCCAACAGGCCCATGGTCCCCCTTGCGGGCTACGGGTGCAAGATTTCAGTTTAGCGACACCGCGCTGGCACAGGACGTCAGTCGGAGAAGGGATCCCGCACCAAAATCGTATCGTCACGCTCCGGGCTGGTGGACACGCAGGCGACCGGGCAGTCGATCAACTCTTCAATGCGGCGGACATATTTGATCGCCTGTGCCGGCAAATCGGCCCAACTGCGCGCACCTGCGGTCGTTTCCGACCAGCCGGGCATTTCCTCATAAATCGGCTCGGCCCGCGCCTGATCTGCGGCGTGGGGCGGCAGATAGTCATAAATCTGGTCACCAATGCGGTAGCCGGTGCAGATCTTTAGCGTCTCAAACCCATCGAGCACGTCGAGCTTGGTAAGCGCGATGCCGGTGATGCCCGACACGGCCGCCGACTGACGGACGAGCACCGCATCGAACCAGCCGCAGCGGCGCTTGCGACCGGTGACGGTGCCAAATTCATGGCCGCGTTCGCCCAGCCGCTGGCCGGTGGCGTCTTCCAGTTCTGTTGGGAACGGACCGGAGCCGACGCGGGTGGTGTAAGCCTTTACGATGCCGAGCACGAAGCCCACCGAGGAGGGGCCGAGGCCTGATCCACCCGAGGCTGTGCCCGCAATGGTGTTGGACGAGGTGACAAACGGATAGGTGCCGTGGTCAACATCCAGCAGCACGCCCTGTGCGCCTTCAAACAACACGCGCGCGCCGCGCTTCTTTGCCTGATTGAGCGTCACCCAGACAGGCTTGGCAAAGGGCAGGATGAAGGCGGCGATATCGGCCAAATCGTCGAGCAGGCGCTGCCGGTCAATCGGCGGTTGGTTGAAACCGGCCCGCAATGCATCATGATGCGCACAGATGCGGTCCAGCTGGGCGTCGAGATCATCGAGATGCGCCAAATCACAGACGCGGATGGCGCGCCTGCCAACCTTGTCTTCATAGGCCGGGCCGATGCCGCGTCCGGTCGTGCCGATCTTGCCGGCGCCCGCTGCGGTTTCGCGCAGAGCGTCCAGATCACGGTGGAAGGGAAGGATGAGCGGCGCGTTTTCCGCGATATGGAGATTTTCGGGTGTGACGCTCACGCCCTGGCCGGTCAGCTTCGCGACTTCATCGCGGAAATGCCAGGGATCGAGCACAACGCCATTGCCGATGACGGACAATGTGCCGCGGACAATGCCGGACGGGAGGAGGGAGAGCTTGTAGACCTTATCGCCTACAACCAGCGTGTGGCCCGCATTGTGGCCGCCTTGAAACCGGACGACGACGTCGGCACGGCTCGCAAGCCAGTCGACGATCTTGCCTTTGCCTTCATCGCCCCATTGGGCGCCGATGACGGTGACATTTGCCATTTGCACATCCCGATATGTCGGGCCTTTTCCTTCAGCGCAGGGAACTCTGAACGAAGGGATTCGCCGCGCTGTGCGTTATTGCCATGCGCGCGCGGCGTCCACCCCAAAGGTCGTTTCCGGCCTAAAAGTTATGCCTTTGCCGTGGGCAAATGGAACGCTTAGTCGAGGGGTGCGGGGCGACCGTTGGACAGGATATGGGTGCAGATCTGGGCTTCGGCACTGTCGTCTTCTGTCAGAGCCGCGACCGTGACCCAACCTTCGGCGCGGAGAGCAGCGGCCCTTTGCGGCAATGTGCCAAGCGGCAGGAACAGGCGGCGGCGTTCGCCTTGCGCCAGCCCTGCGTCAATCAGCGGGTCGATAAAGGCGGAAAAGCCGATGGCGGGTTCATCGCCAATCCGATAGCTGCCGCCCCGGCCGATTTCACCCGAGGTGTGCGCCGAAAAGATCGAGAAACCGAACCAGCTTTGATATTCAAAGCCGTGCCGTTCGGTCGGGTCGAGTGTGACGCGCAGATCAGCAGGCAGACCCGCCACGACCGCCTCGATGGCATCAAGCCGCTGCGTGAGCAGGCCTTGCGTGTCAAAGGCGCGCAGGCGGCCAAGGGCGCCTTCAAATGTCCCGGCAGCTGCGATGAGCGGCTGGAAGGCTGCAGGGACGGCCGCAATATCCTTGGCATCCAAATGCGCCTTCAGGCTGGTCGTGTCTGTTCCCGGCAGCAACGTGTCGATCAGGTCCGGCAAAGTGAGGTCGAGCGTCATGTCCTTGACGCCTGCAGCCTTCAGCGCCTCGATCGCCACGGTTACGATTTCGGTGGCGGCGGCCACGCTGTCCAGCCCGATGAGCTCCGCACCGACCTGCATCATCTCCCGTTCCGGACGCAGCTGCGTGGCCTTGAGTTTTACGACCGGCCCGCCATAGCTGAGCCGCACCGGGCGCGGGTGGTGGCCCATACGGGTGGAGGCGATGCGCCCGATCTGCCCGGTAATGTCAGACCGCACTGCCATCGTTTCGCCTGAGACGGGATCAACAAAGCGCAGCAAATCGCGCGAAGAGGTGCCGAGCGCACCTGTCAGGCTTGCCTCAAATTCAGCGAGGGGGGTCTGCACCCGCTCATAGCCCCAGGACGCGACCGTATCGAGCACGGCACGCACCAATCGCGCCGAGGCATCGGCCTCAGGCGGCAGGCGGTCACGAAATCCGGTGGGGAGAAGTCCTGTGGTCATGGGCGGGGCCTTAGAGGGATCAGGCACGATTCTGCAACATCGTCATTGCGAGCAGAGCTAAGCAATCCAGACAGCAAGACAATGGATTGCCGCGCTTCGCTCGCAATGACGCGTTGTCAGAACTTCAAAGCCTTCACCGTTTTCACACCCGGCAGCTTGCGGGCGTCTTCGAGAACGGCTTCGGGGATGGCGTCATCCATGGAGAGGAGAAGCACGGCTTCCCCCCCCGCATTGCGGCGGCCAAGGTGGAATGTACCGATGTTGAGCCCGTTCTTGCCGAGCAGGGTTCCGATGGATCCGATGAAGCCCGGCGCGTCTTCGTTGACGATGTAGAGCATGTGGCCGTCCAGATCGGCTTCGATGTTGATGCCGAACATTTCGACGAGACGCGGAACGGTGTTGCCGAACAAAGTGCCTGCAACCGAGCGGTCG
>Ga0222712_10003900_pt1 | contig 15962 bp, 9 predicted proteins | sample C33_657DmetaG_FD_165043 | JGI IMG/M metagenome (GOLD analysis project Ga0222712, IMG submission 165043) | Estuarine water microbial communities from San Francisco Bay, California, United States - C33_657D | ecosystem: Environmental > Aquatic > Marine > Unclassified | place: USA: California... | reverse complement strand
ATGGAGAACTCTTGCCCGATGGCATGACACAGTGGCAACCACTGGCTGACAAACTTGCAGCGCTCAAGGGTGCGAAGTTTCCAGAACGGCAATATGCTGTTGACAGAGACTTCCAACCTTGCGACTGGAAGAACGCATGGACAAGGGGCATCGCTGACCTTGTTGTGATTTCAGGTAAGAACGCCGCCGTCATGGACTACAAGACTGGTAAGCGTAAGCCAACAGAACAACTTGATCTGTATGCCGCCTATGTGTTTCACCATCACCCCGAAGTACAGAAGGTAACGACTGGCTTTGTGTGGCTCAAGGAAAAGAAGATTGACTGGCAAGTGCGTGAGCGTGCAGACCTTGCAGGTATCTGGCAGAACCTACTGCCGCGAGTGCGCAAACTTGAATCAGCATACGAGCGTGATTCATGGCCAGCCAGAACATCAGGCTTGTGTAAGGCGTGGTGCCCAGTGACATCGTGTGACTTTAATGGGAGGAAAACATGACATACGACGAACGAAAAAAGAAATGGTGGGCTTGGCATAAAGAAAACCCCAGTGTGTGGAATTACTTTCAGCGTTTCAGTATGGAAGCTGTCGCTAACGGACGAACGAAAATTAGTCACCACATAGTCATTGATCGCATCCGCTGGGAAACAGCCATTGTTTCAACTAATGAAGACGTGAAGATAAACCATGACTATGTAGCTTTCTACGCTCGCCTGTGGAAAGTTAAGTATCCGCAGTACGCAGACTTATTTACAACCAAGCGCATGAAGGGCGAACATTGATGACACCCGAAGGAAAAGTTAAGGAAGCTTGCAAGAAGTTCCTTAGAGAACGCAAAGCATTTTTCTTTATGCCTGTGTCCAACGGTATGGGTCAAGTCGGTATTCCTGACATCATCATTTGCTATCGAGGTGTCTTTGTCGCCATTGAGACAAAAGCTCCGGGCAAACGTAACAATGTAACTGACAATCAGAAAAGAATCATGGAGAATATACGAGACGCCGATGGCTTTGCATGGGTAGTAGATGACCCAGCAGACCTTGGTGCTTTGTTTAACGCCATAGATGCATACTTAGTATTGGAGCCCCGAAATGCCAGCCTCAAGCAAACGTAAACTGGAATATCAAAAAGCATACAACGCACGCCCTGAAGAAGTAGCCAAGCGTGTGAAGAACAACGCCGCACGACGCGAAGCCATTAAAGATGGCAAGGCTCGTGTTGGTGATGGCAAAGATGTTGCACACAAGAAGTCACTGGAGAACGGTGGCGGCAATCACAAATCAAATGTGGCTGTGCAAGACCGAGCAACCAACCGTGGATGGAGGAAAGGCAGTGGCTCGTATAACCCAGATAAATGAAGGCATATGGGGCACTAACGGAACAAGAATGTTCTTTGGTAGGCCGCTCCCAAAAACTGTTGCGCACGTTCAGTTAATGCGAACTCATCACAATTTTTACGACGTTGAACTTAGATGGATGACCACAAACGCAGAAGAGCATTCCATGCCCTTTGAACAAACCGACGAAGGAGTCAACGCGGCATTTGTCGCAATGCAACTCACATGCTAATTCACAAAGAAAAAAAGGCGGTTGTTCTCCGCTTAAAAAACCCAAGTCGGGTGACAACAGTTATACCGACAGCTATCGAAGTAGACCACAAAGGACAACGGCTTGTAGCCGTTCCACACCGCCCCGACGAAACTCGGGTGTTAAGAAACTTAGGCTTTGAGATTCCTGATCCCATGCCTATGCACTATGCGTTTCCTAAAGTCAGCGGCAAGCACGAACCGTTTGCTGCACAGCGGGAGACTGCATCGTTTTTGTCCATGCACAGTAGGGCGTTTTGCTTGAACGGTATGGGCACTGGCAAGACCAACAGCGCACTCTGGGCGTATGACTACATGCGTCGCACGAAGATCGTGAACAAGGTTTTGATTGTGTGTCCACTGTCAACAATGGAACGCACATGGGCTGACTCTGTGTTCAACACTTTTCCGCATCTCGATGCGGTAGTATTACACGGAACACGCGACAAGCGCTTGAAGCTCTTGAAGGAAGACGTTCACATCTACATCATCAACATCGATGGCTTGACCACGATCAAAGACGAACTTGCCAACCGACCAGACATTGATCTGATCGTAGTAGATGAGCTAGCCCTTGCACGCAACTCAAGCACCGAGCGATGGAAGACATTGAACACGATCTGCAACAGGCAATCTGTTCGTCGAGTCTGGGGTATGACAGGATCACCAACACCCAATGCACCAACAGATGCGTGGGCACAATGCAAACTGATTACACCCGACAACACCAGTGTGCCTAAATACTTCGGTGCGTTTCGTGATCGTGTAATGCGGCAGTTGACACAGTTCAAGTGGGCATCTCGACCCGAGGCTAACGACGTGATCTATCAGATGATGCAGCCAGCCATTCGGTTTTCGCTTGACGACTGTACGGACTTGCCCGAGCAGATGTTCATCACACGCGAAGTTGAGATGACACCCGAGCAGAAGAAGGCTTACAAGGACATGCTGTCTAAGCTAACAGCAGAGTACGCCGGCGGTCAAATCTTGGCTGTGAACGAAGCGATCAAGGCAAACAAGCTAATTCAAATAGCCTGTGGTGTCGCGTATGGGACAGACGGGGTGGAGGTAGTTATCCCATCTAAGCCTAGAATAGATGTACTCAAAGAAATCATTGAAGAGTCTGAAGGCAAAGTAATTGTGTTTGTGCCACTGACTGGCGCTCTTGAACACGTAGCTGCAGAGCTACGCAAGGACTGGTCTGTAGAAGTTGTACACGGCGGCACTAGCAAGAACGAACGCGATCAGATTTTCTCAAACTTCCAACGAGGGTTTGACCCGAGAGTATTGGTGGCAAATGCAGCTACCATGTCACACGGGCTAACGCTAACAGCGGCAACTACCATCGTATGGTACGCACCGGTGCATAGCAATGAGATTTACGAACAGGCTTGCGCTAGGGTTAGACGCCCCGGCCAAACTAAAACCACTGTGATTGTGCATATCGCAGGCACAGACGTCGAAAGACGAGTTTACAAACGGCTGCAGGACAAACAGTCTATGCAGGGATTGCTACTTGAAATGATGAAAGACCAACCGGAATAGGAGGCTCTATCGAATACCGAACCCATACCCCATTCAACCACAAACAAAGGATACAAAATGAAACTCTCAGATGCAGTCAGCCTGTACATAAAGATGCGGGACAAGAAAGCACAGATGAAAGCAGAGTTTGATGCCAGTGTCGCTCCTCTAAACGAGAAGATGGAAAAGCTAGAAGCCAAACTACTAGACGTTTTCAACAAGACCGGCATGGACTCAGTTAAGACCGAATTCGGAACAGCGTATACCACGACTCGCGTCACTGCAAGCGTGGCAGATCGAGATATTTTTATGACCCATGTCAGGGAAAACGATGACTGGGCGCTGTTGGAAGTTCGTGCTTCTAAATCTGCTGTTGAACAGTACCGTGAAAACAACAATGACTTACCCCCGGGGATATCTATGCGTGAAGAACGTGTAGTAAATGTCCGCCGTTCGTCGTAAACTCTTTCCCCCAACCACTGAAAAAACCATGAATATCATTCCATTTGACTCCGGCTCCAACCTGCCTTCATTCTTGAAAAACGTTGACCGTGCAAACCTAAACGCAGATTTAATTGCACACGCCAGTAGCGGCTTCCCCGTAATCTCCATCAAGGGCAAAGTGTTTGCAGTTGTCCGCGACGGTGAGCGTGAGTTGCAGATGAACCCAAAAGACCCTGACAGCGCAGCTACCAGCCTGAACGTGGTGTTGTTAAAAGTCAACAAGAGCGCCAGCAAGGTGTTCTACCTCAAGGGCTACGACAAAGATACAAGCGAAGGCCAAAAGCCTGACTGCTACTCCAACGACGGTATCGAGCCTGCAGCCGATGCTCAGAACAAGCAAGCCAAGAAGTGCGCAACCTGTGCTCACAACCAGTGGGGCTCTCGTATCAGCGAGCGCGGTGCTACCAAGGGTAAGGCATGTTCCGATGCAGTTCGTATGGCTGTAGCCCCCGCTGGCCAGCTAAACGACGCTATGCTATTGCGTCTCCCTCCCGCGTCCATCAAGGCAATTGGTGAGTACGGTCATATGTTGGCGAAGCGCGGTGTTGAAGCTCACATGGTAGTGACCAAGGTAGGGTTTGACCTACAAGCAGAATCCCCCAAGCTGACGTTTAATGCAGTTGGTTTTTTAGACGACGAAGGCTTTGCCGAAGTTCAAGAAATGCGCCGAACTGACATTGTTGCTAGCATCCTTGGTAGTAACTCCATTGCCGGTGAGTACACCCCTGCTATCGAAGCCGAGGAAGCTCCCGCCCCGAAAGCTGCACCAAAGGAAGAAGCGCCTGCGCCCAAAGCCGAGGTGAAAGCCAAACCCGCTAAAGCCAAGCCTGCTCCAGTTGAGGACGATCTCGACCTCGATCTCGACGGTATCAGCTTCGACGACTAAGCAACTCAACGGGGCTTCGGCCCCAACTCCTCCCCCACTAACTAGGAAATCAAATGAACTACTCAATCAAATTGGAAATGAACCTCGACGCTAACGCTTTGCAAGTGTTGCTCCGTACTTTGGATGCTGGCCCTCACGGTCTCATGCGTGGCATGATCGACAACATCATTCAACAAGCTCAAGCTCAAGAGAACGAAGCACGAGCCAAGGCTGAAGCTGCACCCACAGACGTAGTTGACGGCATGCCTGTCAGCCCACTACCCAACTAAACGACGATTAATTCAATCGGGGAGCCCGTGCGCGGGCTTTCTTTCGTTTAAATGGAGTAGTCATGAGTTGCAAAAATACAACAGCCGGAGGTTACGATGGATGCTCTTGAGTTCCTCCGCACAATCCTGCCCGAATACGGCATCCACTACCTGACGCTTTTTACTAAAGACGTCAATCCAAAGACGAACAAGCCTTACACGTACCACAAGTTTTACCTAAGCTTGGAAGAGATGGCGGATGCCATCCCGCACTGGGAGAATGATCCTAAGTTCGTGGCGACGTACCATGCTTGCGCGTCCTACCTAAAGCCATACATTGAAGTTGAGAAAGACGGCGAGACTCGTAAGAAGTATCGCGTCGAAGAGAACTGGGATCGTGCTAAATCATTTTGGATTGACATTGACTGCGGTCAAAAGAAACATGACACCGGTCAAGGCTACCTGACACAGATGGATGGCGTCAAAGCCATTGCGGCATTTGCCAAAAAGGTGGGTTTACCCCGCCCTATGATCGTGGACTCCGGTAACGGCATCCATGCCTACTGGCCATTAACCAAAGACATTAGCCACACCAAGTGGGTCATGGTTGCTAAGTGGCTCAAGTCATGCCTAGCGCACGAGGGTGTCCTAGCAGATTCGTCACGCACTGCTGATTTTGCAAGCATCTTGCGCCCTGTCGGGTCAGCAAACCGTAAGGGTGATGCCAAGGATGTGAAGGTTCGCTCGACATGCCAGCCCATTGAGCCCGCAGAATTTGCCCAAGCCCTACAAAGTTTCGTGGCTGAGAACGATGTCAAACTCATCAAGGAGTCTGTCAAGAAGACTTACAACACCGATCTGAATTCAGACCTAACGGCTCACTTGCCTACATATCCTGACGTACCTGTAGACGCCAACGAGATGGCCAATAAATGCCTCCAAGCGGCTGCTATGCGTGACTCTAAGGGTGACGTAGGGTACGAGCCTTGGCGTGGTGTTATCGGCTTGCTTAAGTACTGTGAGAACGGCGAGACGCTGGCCGAGGAATGGAGCTCTGACCGTGACGCTACTGGCCACGACCAAGTGGACTGGCAGAACAAATACAACACATGGGAAGCTGGCCCAACACGTTGCTCATTTTTTGAGCAGCACAACAGCCCGGGCTGTGTAGGCTGTGAGTTCAAAGGCAAGGTCAACACACCATTGGTGCTAGGTAGGGTAATCCCTATAGTCGAAGAATCTACCGCTGAGATCGTTACAGACGAAGGCGTTGTAGAGGAAGCCGCCGTACCGGCTCTGCCATACGGGTATGTATGGGATGGTAAATTGCTTAGCCGTCTGCTCCCGGACAAGGAGGGCGTGTTACAACCCCTGCCATTCTGTGAGAACTTGTTCTACCCGACCAGCCGTATTCGCACCGAAGATGGTACGTTTCGGTATGGCATGCGATTTCACTTGCCCGACAAGCGCATCCGCGACTTTGACATCTTAGGGGAATCAGTTGCTTCGTCGACAGACTTACTACGGGCTTTGGCTCGGTATGAGTTGACAAAGAGTAACCACAAAAACGCAGGAGACCACATGTCTGCATACTTGCTTGACCAGTTGCAAGCATTGAAGCGACGCATCGCTGAGACCAACACCCTCACAACCTTTGGTTGGCGGGATCAACACAAAGCATTCTTGCTTGGTGACAAGCTGTTTACTAAGGGAGCCGAGCCGATTGAAGTATTGATTGGCGGCAATGCCAAAGAGAAAGCCAACACGTTTACACCCAACAACGGATCGATTGAAGGCTACGCTGAAGCCCTGAACTTTCTTTACAACCGAGAAGGTGCAACGCACTGGCAGTACACGATCTGCGCAGGCTGGGGTTCTTTGTTGGCGCATCATTGCGAGGACTTGTACAAGGGGCTCATTTTGGCGTTGCAGGGTGGCAACACCGCTCGCGGTAAGACGACTGTCTGCCATGCAGCACTTGCTGCGTTTGGCAATCCTGAGAAGCTGACTCTAGGTTCCAAGGATGGTTTTACTACCAACGCTTTGTGGGCGACGCTTGGAGTGTTCAATAACATTCCGGTGCTTGCTGACGAGATGACGAGCATTGACCCTGCAATTTTTAGTGATGTGGCTTATGGCGTGTCGAACGGCAAAGAAAAAGTTCGCATGACTTCTAAGAGTGGGAGTGTGGTGTTTGCGAAGTCTGCTGAATGGCGACTCAACTTATATGTCACTGGCAACAAGGACTTCCACGGAACACTGGCTGCTCACCAAGCCAACTCGCAAGCTGAAGCTGTTCGTCTAATCCAAGTCAACATCGATCGATATCCTCCGCTGGTATTGGCTGACCGTTCTTTGTACCCTGAAGGCGAATCTGGCGATACCGCTTGGAACGCTGCCTCTGCATTGGTTGCTGCCGAGCACATTAAACGCATGACACAGAACAGTGGCCATGCCGGTGCTGCCATGATTAAGTACATCTTGGATAACGAGGCATCTGTTGCTAAGGCTATGACGGATATGATTACCCGCTTCACGCAGGTTCTCCCAAATCCCAAGTACCGGTTCTACCGCGCTCATAGTGCGTGTACGATTGTTGCTGCTCAGATCGCCAAGAAGTTGGGCATTATTGATTTTGATGTTAAAGAGCTGTATGCATTTACAGTTAACTTGATTGTCGAACTGGCCGACTCGGTTATGGAGAGTAACTCCATCTCATCAGAGGATGCATTCTCTAGTGTGGTTAGTTACCTTGCCCCACGTATCATCACAACCACAGAGTACCGTGACAAGCGCGATGGTAGAGGCCCTGAGTCTCCACGCACTCGTATCATGGGTGAAGTGGCAGGACGGTACGTGCTTGGTTCAGCAAACCATAAAGAGCACGCCGGCCACTTGATCTTGTCGCAGAAAGAAGTACGCGACTGGTGTATGAAACACCGAATGGATTATCCTGCGCTGATAAGTTCCTTGCAGAAGGAGGGCGCATTGGTGAAGCAGGGTGAGAAGTTTACGCTGACTCGCGGTACAGACTACCCGATGGTGCAACAGCGATGCATTATTGTGGACTTGCTTAAGCTCGACAAAGACGCAGTAGCTCCTGCATTAACCCTAGTCTCTAATCAATTTGACGGAGAAGCTGTAGGGGATGTATGATCGCCACGCTGGTTGCCATGACTAGCTCCTTTTCGTGGTTGAAAAGACGAACCCCCGGCGTAACAACCGGGGGTTTTTTTACTTCTTACCCTTCATTGCACAGGCACCCATCTTGGCGCACTTGGCAGGGGTAGGACAACCGGCACATGGTTTGAATGGTGCAGGCTTCTTAGCTTTGTTTGTGGCTGTGCGGCCACCGCGCATTGGCATTTCTCTCATGGTGCTCTCACTTCATCTTAGAGGTTGATTTCTTACCTTCGTGCTTCTTTTCCATAGCGGCATAAGCCTTTTTGGAAGGAGCCATCTTCTTCTCTTTAGCTTCCATGGCTTTGGACTCGCCTTTGCCAAATGGATTCATCTTCTTGCCGTACATAGTAATCTCCAATCAAGGGTTAGCGAAAGTTCGCGGTTTTTGCAGCAATCTTTTTGGGTTGAGCTACAAACTGTTTGCCTTGCGCTTTACCTGCACGCTTGGCCCGTGTCGTTGCTGCGTATTCAGCAGGACTCAATGATTTTATAGCGGCTTCAGGCAAATAGCGCTCACCAGTTTTACTGGATGGCTTGCCTGACTTAGTACGCCACTTCTGGTCTGTCCAGTCTTTAAGTGATTTCTGAGAGGCTTTCAATCTCTGTACCCCCCACCGGCTGCCTTGTACTTCTTGGCAACGAGTTGTGCTTTACGGGCAGACCATTGGCCTGCACCAGTGCCTTGCGTAGCAGCTGCTTTTACCTGAGACACAATACGCTTACGTAGTTCAGGCTTGGTGTAGTTGCCAGCCGCATTGACTGTAGATTTAGACTTGGTAGCCATGTCAGCAGTTCCATGCACGCAATGATTTATTGATGCGAGAGTTCGGGTCTTTAGCCGTCTTCTCGCTTGTGAGCTTTTTCTTCATGCCTTCCATGCGGGCACAGAACGAGTCACGTCGTGGGCCACCCTCTGGTTGAGGAGCCTTGAGTCCCGGCTTGCCGGGATTTGCTTTGTTGTAAGAGGCACGCCCCTTAGCATTGAGCCCGCCCTTTTCGGACTTGCCCTCTTTACGTTGCCATGCTGGTGTCTTAGCCATACTAATCTCCTTAGTCAATCTGCTCTGCAATCTTAGTCTCACGCTTGCGCTGCTCTTGTGGGGCACGCAACAAACTCGACAGCGGTTGAGGTTTTAAGTCATTACGCCTACGGGCTTCTTGCAGATTCTTCCACGATTCGCGTGCTTTGGCCATACCCTCGCTGTCTTGTTCGCGATATGCCTTGGCAAACTGATTTTTAATTTTAGTCGAACGCTCAGTAAAGTTCTTTTCCAAATCCAGAGCAGATTGGCGAGCTTGGTAAGTCTCCGCAACTTTGGCAGATGGCAGACCCATGGCAGCAAACACTTGGCCTACTTGGGAAACATCATCTGCACTTAGGATCACATCGCCGTTACGACGTGTCAAGCCTTCGCCAGCAATACGTCCTGCTTTCAGCATGTCGCTGATACCTTTGGGCATTGTCTGCTCAAGGCCACGATAAATATCTCCGTTTGCCATCAGGCCGAGGCCGTCTATCATACGGGCAGTCATACCGCCGGCTGCACCGCCAGCTACAGTACCAATGGCTTGATAAACTCCGGCTTGTGTAGTCAAGTCGATGTCAGCAAACGGCGCAATCGAAAGCATGTTGCCAGCACCAATCTTGCCAGACAAATCTATGCCGATCAGCGTTGGCGTGCCGCGCATTACAAGCTGTGACCACTCTGGGCCAAGTTCTTTACGCATCCACTCGGTAAGATCAAATGGCTCGTCTTCGTCACCCAAGAAGAATCCTGCAAGCGCTGCAACTGCGGCGTAGCCGGGTATACCCATTGCGCCAGCAAAGATGCCGGTATGGGCGAGCGAGAAACCCAGTGTACGCAATGCGACTTTACGTTCTTTAGGATCGCGAATGTCGTTAAGCAATTTGACGTAGAAGCCAATCTGCACCAACTGAAACTTGCGGAACTGCAAAGCAATCTTACCGAAGTTGCTGTTGAAGATTCTCGGTGCGTTCATTGACGTGTAGTCACCGTGTGTGTCTTGCAGAATGCCAGCGGCGTATTCAATGGCGGCTTGTTTATTGCCTTTTGTTCTAGCCAACTCAAGGCGGTAGGCAGCCATGGCCGTAGACAAACGATTAATCGCTTCAGTCTTTTGAATGGCAAGGCGCATGGCCTTGTTGACACGTTGTGCCGACTGGCTAAGTTTGCTGTCTGCTTCGACTTTGTATTCGTTGATCTCGGTTGCCAAGCCAATGTCGATACTGCCACGTTTGACTAACTCATCAATCGCTTCGCGCACATCATCAGGCACTTGGGTGAAATCAAACTGTTGACCGAACAACTTAGTGTTCTTAAACAGCGGGCCAAGTTCAGAGTACGCCGTCCACAATGCAGTGCCAACTTTGTTATAGTCGTGGCGACCTGCCATAGCAGGTACAGACATCATGAATGGCTGTGTCAAGTTCTGAATGTAATAGCCGGGGCTTGTTGCCAAGAAATACTTGGACGACAAGTTTGTCAGCTTCTCGACCCACGGAGTGACGTTGTAGTTCAGAGACTCAACGTAGCGCGTGCTTAGTTCGTCAAACAGTTCTGTTCGGCGAGTCACATCCCCCTTCTTGGATTCTTTGCGCATGGCTTGCAGAGACTCTTGAATCTCAGGACTAAACTCAATCGAAGCTAAGAAGTTAGCATCAGCGCGACCTTGCGTTGTAAAGGACTGAAGCATATCTACTTCACCGGAAATACCACGGCGGCGCATCTCGGACTTACGAGCGCTGTCTTCTGCCAAGGTCTCAAGATACAACTGGCTAATCAGGTTGTAGACCTTAGCGTTAGCAGTACCTTCGTTGGCGTCTACGGTTGCACGCAGTTTTGTCAATGCAGGCAACAAAGCCTTACTATTAAACTCATCCATGGCTTCGGCACGTTTAATAATACCAGTCGACAGGCCGGGGAACTCTTCGGCAATTTTTGCCTCAAGGGTGCGAGCTTCCCACTTGGAATCAACAAAAGACACTTGATAGTGCTCTGGGTCTTTTTCCAACTCTTTGATTCGCTTAGTATCTTTGGCGTTCACAGCCGCAGTGTATTCGTCAGACCGGCTGACCACCGCCCAAGGGCCAGTACGCTTAATTGGCGCATAGGGTAAACCCTCACGAATCTTGAACAGGGTTTTAAACCGCTCTAGTGTGTTGGCTTTCTCAGTCTTGAGCTCGGCTTCAGCAGCTTTGTCGCCGTCTTGTTTAGCAATCGCAATCAGAGCGTCGTATTCAGAGGTGGCAGAATCCAAAACGGTTTTCTTTTTCTCGGACAGCATAGTATTACCGTGCTGAAATACCGCTTTGACAAACGCTTGAGCTTTAGGCTTTAAAGCATTAAACATGGCAGCCATTGCAGGGTCGGCTTTAAATGAGCCACTGTCATAACCCCACTTGGCTTGGCGTGTAGATTCAAGCAAGAAATCATTAACAGTGCCGGGGCCTCGGCCCTTGTGTTCGTCTTCGATCGTGGCATACATGTCAGCAATCTTCTCAATGCGGCGCTCACGCTCGCTAGCAGCGGCTGTTCTGTTGGCTAAAGCTTTGGCAAAACGTTCAGCAGGAAGGCCCGCTTTGGTGGCACGAGCAACCAAATCACTGGTGAATACCACGTAGTCCAGACCTCGACCCATAAGATCGCCAATAGCACCGACAATGTTAGTGGCTGGCTGTCTTAGCTGTTGGGGTAGCTTGGATATATTACGGTTGATTACACCTTGGCTTGGTGCATTCTTACCAAACTGCATGCGTTGACGATCAGCCGCCGCCTGAGAACCGATACGGAAAATATTCTTGTCATTGAAAACAACGACATTGCGGGTTGGGTTGTCTAAACCAATTACTTTTTGTTTAAGACTTTCAACTTCTTGACGAAGCTCTTCCGCTTGGAACTCCGCAGATGTCCTAGCAGCTACAGCATTCAGCCACGTCTTGCGTGCGTACTCTTTTTTATCTGGAGGAGCTTTATCTTGCAACGCCTCCCATCGAGCAGCTTCTTTGGTAGCTTTTTCAACCGCAAGTTCTTTTTCCTGCAGAACTTCTTGCAGTTGTTTTAGTTTAATTTGCGTTTGGAACTTATCGCCACGACTGCTTTGATCTAAGAACTTGAGAGCTGGGATGCCGAGCTTTTCGTCCAAGTATTTAGACACAATCTCCTTAAAGCCGGAATTGGCTAATCGCTTGTTGTAGTCCTCAACATCAAACTCTTCGCTGACAGCACCAGTTCGCACTTCAACAAAACCAAGTCCGCGATAAAACTCATCGCCGGTCATGTCAGCGAGGTCAGCACCAACTTGGTCTTCAACGTCTTCGCGCAAAATATCTGATATGGACGCTTCAATTTTTGCCAAGATGGCGGGCTGTTTAGACAACGGCTGATCCCAGTTAAGAACGTCTTCATCAGCAATGGGAATGTCCACGCGCATGAGGCTGCCTTCTGGGGCTTCACCGTTGGCCTTTTTCTTACGTCGAATATCAGCTGACCAGTAGCCCTTGGCAATTCCAACACTTTGTGCAAAGTAAGAACCCCAGCCATAAGCCTGTGCGCCTTCGCCAGTGCCCATAAAGTCATGGTTAAACTTGCGGAAAGCTGCTGCAGTACCGTGCCACGTGCCGTTAATTTCTAAACGAGCTGCACCAAACGCCAAGTTAACAACGTCTTGAGCATTTAGAGTTTCAGGCTTCACACCGAGCTTCCGAACAGCAAGTTTAAATGCAGCCCACAACGTGCGGAACCAGTCCATAAGAGGGCCTGACTCTTTAGAAGCTGCTGTAGGATCAATGCCGGCATCGATGGCTTCTTCTAGGAAGTAAGCTAAGAGTTCGTTGTTTTGCTGAGCTTCAACTGTACCAGCGCTTTCAAAACGTTTCGTTGCGCGTTGAGCTAATACAGATTCAATAGAACCATCCTTCTTCTTAGCCCAGCTTCTTAATTGCTTAACTAATTTGTCGTATGTTTGTTTTGAAAGTAAGTTTTCTAGGCCGAGGTGAGCTCCAACCTCGTGCATAAATTTGGCACGCCCAGAACCTTGGTTGATTCGATCCGCAATTAAATACGCACGTCCGTCCGTGGCAACACCGTAGGCATTCTCTTTTTGAATTGCCTCGCCAACCTCTCTAACGTTTGGATCGGGATCGTTGAGGAGATCGTCTATGGTGTTAACCACCATAAGTTTACGCCCGGGTATATCGGCACGAATAAAGTCTTTTAGCTCTGCCAGTAGTTGTTTTGCTGTGTAAGGTTTCTTGGCTTTGCCGTCTTTACCAAACAGCATGTTCTCTTCTTTGCCAACAACCTGAGCAGCAGCAACGCCTTTAGCACCTTCGCCGCCTTCTGTACGAGTCTCGGTACGAGTCTCTGGGGCAAACATCTCAGCAGCTTTTTCTTCAGACTCAGGCAAGATAAAGATCATGCCGCCGTCCATCTTAGAAATGTTTGGCTTGATCTCGTTGATGAATGTGTCGTGCTTGGTGTTAATACAGCCGTAGCTAATCCGATTGTCTTCAGCCGAGGGAGTTGCCAAGCGACCCAAACGATTTTCAGATGGTGTGCTGGTATCCGCAGCATGAACTGCAATGTAACCAGTGTAGTCTTTGGACTCCATCAAGATCAACGAAGTTCCGCCAGCGTAGTCGGCTGGAGATTCCTTCATGGTGAACTTGCCGGCTGGCGTAATCTTTGGGCCGCCTTCGAGCGAAGAGACCGCAGCAAGAACGTCACCTTTGTCTTTGCCGTACAGCGTAGGATCGGATAGCGCGTGTGAGCCGTCTTCCTTAAAGATGTGCAGCATGCCGTTTGGCTTGTCGGCAACCATGAACCATTTGCCAGACTTCATTGCAACAGGAGCCATGGCGGAGTACACCGCTTGGGCAGTTGGAGACATCTTAGCTTTGGCTTCCGCTGGAACTTCTTGAGTTACTTCAATGGTTTGTTGGAAGGTCTTGCCAACATTGATGTTGAAAGCGTCTTTGGTAATGTTCGGGTTGAACACAATACCCATGGCAAGTACGCCTTCGGCCATTGCTTTGATGATGCTACGGATAGCACCGGCAACAGCTTCTGCACCCTGAGTGACATACTTGGTAATGTCTTCTTGGACTTTTCGCAAGAACTCAGCGCTGTCACGCTTGTCACCGTAATGCTTTTCAAGGCGGTCAATTTGCGGCGCAGGCAGGGCTGCCACTTGGGCAGTGACTTGCTCGTCAATGACTCTGGCTTCCACATCAATGGTGGTTGGCTCTTTAGTCAGCAACTGCTGCAAGCCCATCTCTTTAGCCACTACAGGCTTACCATTGGTACGAACAGCCAAGTCGGTCAGGTAGTCCTGCTCAAGTTTAGTCAACTGCTCGTAGGGAACCAAACCGGGTGTCTTAGCAGAAAGGCTTTCCCACAGGGCTCTGCCTCTATCTACTTGGCCTTTGGCTTGGCCTTGGGTTTGACCTTTGCCGGCAGACTTTTCGGCACGCCGTACTTGGCCGCCCACTCCTTGGCCAGTTTGGGCTTCTGACTGAACAGGTACGACTGCTGTGCTTTGGACTTGAACGGCATTTGTTTTCTCCAGTTTAGCCATCTTGACAGACAGCTCTTTTGTTTGACCGCTTTGGAACGCCACGGTAACAATGGTTGCATCTCCGTCGCCGGAGAACCCTTTAACCACACCAGTACCCAACTTGGGGTTCACCACAGTGTCGCCAACTTCAAGACCCTTACGGTCAGCAGCGCGTTTAGCAGCGGCCTCAGCGCTTAACTTTTCAGCTTCAGCTTTTAAGGCAGCAGCTTTTTCTTCAGCAGCTTTTTGTTCGGCTTCGGTTTGTGTTTCAGCTTGAGCTTGAGCTTGAGCTTGAGCTTGTCTAAGTTCAGCTTTAGAGGCTTTGGCATTCGATGTCAGTGTGGCGTAATTAGCAGCCAGCGTGTTAATTCTTTCGGTGGCTGCGGCTTCGGCTTTTGCCAAACCAAGTTGTTTAAGTTCTGCAGCGGCAGCTTGCAGCTCAGCAATTTTGTCTGCTATTCGTACTAACTTAACGGCCATCTGACTGCCGGCGGTACTGGCTTTTTGCCATTCGCGAGAATCATCTAAGCTAGAAAACATTTCGCCAGCTTCGCCTTCAAGACCTAAGTTCTTCAAAGCAGACGCCATATCGCCAGATTCAATATTGCCTTTGACCTGATCGATCTTTTCGCTTAGTTCCGACATCTTGGCAATGTCAGCCTTGGAAGGTTTATCCTTAGCCTCCAATTTTGCAAGGTCGCTTTCCAACTTACCGAGTTCTGTTGTGGCAGCTTTTCTTGCAGAATCAATACCCAAATGAGTAAATACTTGACCGCGGTCAAAGCCCATGTCTTCAGCAATGTTAGCAAGAAGTTCTGGGTTACCGATCTGGCGAACGCGAGAAACATCAATACCAAACGTGGCAGCAATTTCTTTAGCAATGCTGCCTTTATAGCCTTCGGGTACAGATTTGCGAGCAAGAATATAAGCATCAAGAATCTTGCGGTCACGCTCTTTGTTTTTAGAGTCGGCAAGGTGCTGGTCAATGACAGCTTCCATTTCGCTGTTGCCGAAGTCAAGTTGATCGGCGCGACCACCTTCTTGGTCTTGGCGCATGGCTTCGATCTCAGCAGCGTTGCCAGTGGCGCGAGCGATTTCCAATGCATCATCAGAAGTGTCGACCAGTGCAGTTGTACCGGGAGCACCGCGTGTGGTTGGGCCTTGATCTATAGGGGCAGCTGGTTGGCCACTGGTGCTTGGAAGAACTCCAGCTTGTTGAGGTGCGGCTCCAGTTGCGGCGGTATCTCCACCCACTGTTCCTTGGACAGCAACATCTGATCCTGCAGCTCCCACAGTTCCCGGAACGACAGCGCCCCCGACTCCCAAGCCTCCTGCAGGCTGTTGTACAGTAGAAACTCCTGTGCCACTTGCAGCCTCCTTACGAGCTTGAATAACGGCAGCGTCGAGAAGTTGTCGTGCTTTCTCTAAACGCTTTGCATTCATTGATTTTTCGGCAGCG
>Ga0222712_10003899_pt1 | contig 15963 bp, 20 predicted proteins | sample C33_657DmetaG_FD_165043 | JGI IMG/M metagenome (GOLD analysis project Ga0222712, IMG submission 165043) | Estuarine water microbial communities from San Francisco Bay, California, United States - C33_657D | ecosystem: Environmental > Aquatic > Marine > Unclassified | place: USA: California... | reverse complement strand
GAAAATTTGTGGTACTGTACGTGCTGTCGGTACTGCTTCTAGTAACTGTTCTTTGGTATAGTCTTTATTGATGTTGCGTTCTTCAAATTCAATACCTTTCATTTTCAGTAGAGCCTTTGCTTGGTCACAATAAGGACACTGATTTTTACTCCATACTATTGCTTTCATGTTGTTTTCCTTTTGGGTTCTACTTTGATAATACATGGCGAGTCAATGCGATCTGACATGGCTTTGACACTATCTGCCCATGAATGCATTCTCACTGATAACCAGTCTAAAAATTGCACTCTCAGGCAGCGATTCTTTTGTTCGATCTTTTCAAACTTGCTCATCACGTTGCGAATATCCTGAAAGTCTTCAGACTCTCTTATTGTAGAATTGGGTTTGTACATATTTTTTCTCCGTTATACTATTGGTAATTCTTCGTAGTCAATGCTGTCTCCCATAACTCCAATGACATAGTTTGTTGACTCATTTTCTTGTAGTGCAGTTTGTTTCTTGCTAGTATCACTATGTTTATTAAACCATGGAATAGGTGTTGACTTAGGTGCAGGACTTTGATATTTGATGACAATATCTTTAAGTGCTTGTGAAGCAGTGTAGTCTACAAATTCTTTAAGAATATTGGCATTAAGCCCGATCACTGGTCCTTTCTTAAACAGGTAATCAGCCCAGGCTTTTTCTTCTCGTATTACATCTGTATATAGCTCATATACTTCGATGGCACATTCTTCTTTGGCCTGCGCAAAACGCGGATCTTCTTTGACTACAGTATTAATTAACAGAGCAGTCCACTCTTTGTGTAGTACTTCATCTTGTAAGATAAGACTGATAATATTGCCGTTGCCAATAAAGATTTTATTCTCCACCATGGCTAATGAGGTAGCAAATGATACCATGAAACGGAATGCTTCCAAGGCATAACTGGCGTTAAGTGCTAACCAAATTGCTTTAACATGTTCTAATTCAGGTATATCTTCGCCTGTTTCTTTTTGGCAATTTAACTTGTGTAGATAATCATAATACTTGCCCACTGAGCTAGCCATTTCTACTATCTCTTGTGTGTCATGAATGGTGTTGAACACATCCTTGGGCACGTTGTAGATGTTGCGAATAATATGGCTGTAACTACGACTGTGAATGTTAGTTTCAAAGAAACTCCAGTTGTACATTAGTGCTTCTACTTCTGGTAGGCTAACACATGGAGTGAACACCTGTGCTGGACCACGTCCTTGTAGACTATCTAATGCCGTTTGACGTAGCAGATTGCTGGTAAAGATATGCTTGACAGCATCACTAGCATCTTTAAAGTCATTAGCATCTTTGCTTAGACTAATTTCTTCTGGTACCCAAAAGAAGCCACGGGCCGTTTGTTCTATTTTTTGTATCTTAGGATACTTAACTTCTTCAAATCGCTGGATAGTAACTGGACCTTCTGAGTCCAGGAACATCTTGCGTGATAGATAGTCTGTCTTTGTGTTTAAGTTATATTGAGCTTTTGACATATGAATTTACCTGTAAACTTGCTGTATCTTAACCACAATGTGTGGTTGCCTAATCTAATAACTACGCCTCTGCTACTAGCAGATTTTAATGGATAAAAATTAAACCCATTGCGTACTGTTTCACCTTCGTCTCTAATGTATATCATAGTTTACATGCCTCGCAGTCTTCTTCTAGTTCTTGCTCAATGTATGTCTGTGCAATGGTCTGCACAAGGTCTTCACTGGCCTTACTACCTGCTTTGTTGATTAGACTATAATAGAATGTTTTTAACCCCCATACATGCGCCTGCATTAAGTTCTTGGCAATCAGTGTGGTAGGAACTTTACGATCTTCCCAATGTGCAGGATTATAGAAAGTATTGGTACTAATGCTTTGATCAACATAGGCCGCTAGTACAGCCGCTGTTTTTAAGTAACCATCACAATCAGTTTGTTCCCACATTAATTGATACTTGTTCTTGAGTCTTTGATACTCAGGGACAACTTGTGTAAAGGAACCTGCTTTGCTTTCCTTAACTGAAATAAGCGACATAGGCATTTCAATGCCATTAGTGCTATTGATAACAACACTAGAACTTTCAACAGGGGCAATAGCCATAAGTGTAGCATTTCTAACTCCGTATTGTTTCATGTTTGTGCGAAGTGTTTCCCAGTCTAACTCGGGTGTAAAGTCTGCTAGATCGTTAACACCTTTGGCTCGTAGTTCCCAGGGGAAGATCCCCTGGCCGTAGCGTGTCCTGCTACTATGTAGGCACGCCCCGCGTTCTTTAGCTAACTCAACTGTTGCTTCAGTTAGATAGAATGCTTGATGCTCCATCCAACTTTTAACATCAGCTAAGGCATCTTTTTCTCCGTACTTGAGTCCACGCTTGGCATGCCAGTAGGCAAGGTTCGTGACTCCGATACCCAGGGGTTGGATTTCATCGTTTGATAGTTTTGATTGGATTGAGAGGAAGTCTTGGTAATCAAGTATGTTGCATAGACTACGCTGAAGAATACGACAAGCGCGGCGCATGTCTTCAGGATTGCGGAACGCACCCCAATTGATTGAACCCAAGGTGCAAAGAGCGATACGACCATCGCTGTCATCCAAACGTTTAAAGGATTTAGTAGGAAGAAGAATTTCACAGCAAAGATTACTTTGATAAATGGTATGGTATTCAGGGTTGAAAGGTCCTTGGTTCATTACATTATCAATGAACACTAGATAAATGCGTCCGGTATCAGTACGCTCTTTAAGAATTCCGCCCTTGAATACATCCTCGGCATTCATTGTTTTCTTACGTAGGTCTTTACGCTTTTCGTATTTTACATACAGTTCTTCAAACAATTCTGTATTACTATAAAATGCTTCATATAAGTCTGGTACTTCATTAGGATCGAAGAACGTTATAGTCTCCTTATTTCGGAATCGTCTCCAGAAAAAGGCGGATAAGACGACTCCGTAGTCCATGTGTCTGACACGGGTTTCTTCTGTGCCTTGATTGTTCTTAAGTACAATAAGATCATCAAACTGATGATGCCAAATAGGATAAAACACAGTAGCACTAGCATTACGAATACCTCCTTGACTACAACTACGTAAATCACCAAACCATTTTTTTAGGAATGGGATCATGCCGGTGTGCATGATTTCTCCGCCACGGATCGGGGAGCCCAATGGGCGAAGTCGACCGATTTCCAATCCAATCCCCGCTCGCTTACTGGCGTACTTAGCCATCATTTCGCCACTAGCAAAAATGGAGTCAAGGTCATCATCACTACGAATGAGTACACAACTAGAGAACTGTTTTGTAGGGGTCCCAAGCCCAGCAAGAACAGGAGTAGCGAGAGTAAATAGACCATCTGAAGCTGCATTATAGTATTCCTTAATATATCGCATACGAGCTGTGTTAGGCTCTTCCTTGTGAAACACTGTAGCGGCAGCTACCATGTAACGCACTTGTGGTGTTTCATATATTTCTTTTGTAGCACGATTACGTACTAGATATTTTTCTATCAATTGTTCAATACTAGCATAACCATACTGTTCATCTTTACTATGATCCAGCATGTCATTCATTTTATCCCAGTCTTCTTCTGAGTACCATGTTAATAATTCTGGAGTATATAAACCGGTGGCCACATTCTTTTTTACGATCTCATACAGGTGGGGAGGCTCGTAGGAGCCATATACGTCCTTACGTAACATACTCAAACGTTGCTTGCCTGCTACATATTGATAATTGATATGACCTACATCTGGATTTGATTCTACATCAATCAGGTCTACTATAGCACGTAGGGTAATTCCATCAATTTCTTTAGTTGTGATGCCGTCATAAAAATGTAGCTGAGCTTTAATTTCAATCATGCTTTGACTAACATCTGCTATGCCGCTACAAACCTTGGCAATTTGTGTCTGCCATTTTTCTATGGTTAAGGGCTCTTTCTTTCCGTTTCTTTTAATTACTGTGATGTGTGACATTGCTCTTTCTTTTAAAAATGTAATTTACTTAATCTTGTTGGAATCATATTTAGTGATGTTAGAGTAGGCTGAAAAACTTGTCTAAATTGCTGAATTTAAACGGATTTTGATAAAAAATTAGGTTTGAGTATTTCTCAAGGATCTTATGATCTAACTAAAACAAATAATATGCTATTTTTATTCACAAGTCAAACTGTTTGATTTAAAAAATACTTCTATATGAGTAGCTCATAGTACCGTCGTCAGTCGAACTGGTTAGATTGTAGAAGATTTGAAGGGTATCTTTGTAAGTATCCCCATCGGTGTCCCAAATCCTAGCAGTAAATGACAATTTGATTTCTTGCCCAGCAGTTCCTACGTACTCGTACTCGTCAACTAATTGAACAGTATTGGTAGGTACGTCTGCATTTATTAACAATTTACCAAATCTCGATACTGTATCATTGTTTCGTCTGTAGACATAGTTAACTTCGTAACCAATATTATCTCTAGCTGTAGGAACACTAGAATTTAAATTGGGCATGGGTAATCTGAAAGCCACAGCAGTAGTTAACGCCGGAGGTGTAGCTGTATACTGTAGATTTATTTGAGCCACTGAATTTGATTCATAGGCTACGTTTCCGTTGACTAGAGGAACATAAGGTGTAGTGCCAACACCTGCGACTTCTAAATCCTCAACTCTATCAAACTCATCGTTATGAGAACTATTGCCAGGGTCGCCTAGATAAATGTTTGGCCATTGTGGTAGACTATTTCCATCTCCATTGTTGCCCACATTGACAAATCTATTGCCAATGCTTATGTTGCCTGTTCCTTGAGCAACATAGATACCGTGCCTTAAAATTAATTCAAAAAGCGAATTTGATATAGTATTATATTTTGGTGCTCGGCCAGAAGCAGCGCCATTACCAAAAGAAATACCTTGATGTATGCCTAGTGATGTGCCTAATCCATGTATGTACAAATTATCAAATTTATTATATTGAGCATCTTGTGTACTCCATACACCATAAGTGAAACCAGATATTTCTATATTTCTAAACGAGTTTCGTTCTGATGTAACAATAGAGCTTACAGAATTAAATTCAATGGCTCGGCTGTTAGGTGTAGTAGTATAATCATCCTCGGCCTTCCATGGTCCAGTTAGTCCTACATCATCAAATACGCTATCTCTTACTGCATTTAAAACTATGCCTTGTGTACTGTTACTTTCAGTAACAAAGCCTATGCCCTGAACATGTATGTTTTGAGGTTGATTAGTAGAGTTTGTACTGTTACCATTTACTGTGAACACGGCTCTTAGAAAGCCAGTGTCACTCGGTACTTGGAATATAGGATCTCCACCGGCCACAGTTGATGTGCTTATAGTAATGTAGTCATCTCCTATAGTTCTGACATAGTAACTAGTTTCAATTTCAATGTTTGCAAAACTTACACCTCTAAAAATAACTTCGTCATCAATAGAAATTCCAGTTGTATCATTTACTAAAATCTTGTAACCAGTACCTAATGTTTCAACTACTTCACAAACGATAGTGGTCAATGTGCGATAAACACCTACACTAGATTCATCATCTACACATTCTACAATAGGCCCATTACCCATAAAATTGATAATAGTCTTATTTTTTCCTGCACCTTTTAAAGTTACAAAACTAGGCAAATATATAGTATCAATTATACTGTACTCGCCAGCAGCTATTTTTAATTCTACTCTAGAACTTGCTTCTCCTTTACGAGCAGCACTTAGATATAGTTGGTCAATAGCACGTTGAAGTGCAGCAGTACGATATTCAGCGGTAGTACCAAGATCATTATCATCTGTGAGACCGAATGAAATAGCTGAAACTTCATCATCAAGTCTTTCTTGTATACTTCTAGTAACTGGATAATTTATCTCTGCGCCTGTTTGAATACTTTCATTATTTTTAGCATATTCATACATGCCAACAATGCTTAGGAGATTATCATATTCTGTTAGAAGTTTAGTGTTTCCAACAGCAGGAGCACCTTCAGCAACTGATCCGTTACCTATATATAATTCTTGTGTATCAATACACCAAGCAAGTTCTCCGCTGGCTAATTGTGGTAAGCCTTCGTTTTTTCTTCCTCGACGTTGTTGAATTCTTGAAATTTGCACTACTGCCATGATAATATCCTCTTTATATGGATATTTATCACTTTTAAGTGCTGTAGTTTAACTCAAATAGTCTTGTATGTAGTCAAAGACCTGTGCTTTATTATAGGCGTAGGGTATAGTTTGCCCAAATATACTGTGATGCTCTGTTTTAATATCGTAAATTTGAGGGTGATCAACATCTTTAACAACATCTAAAAATTCTGGAAAAAATTTACTTATAATTTCTAAAGTGTTGACGGGCTCAGATGTAAGAGTTATTTCTCTAATTTTGTTTTCTATACACAGGTTTATATCTTTATGCAGATTGTTTAAAGAATACCACTGTAGCTGTGAATTTTTTTGTATTTTTTCAATAAACTTTTTATTTTTTAAATCATATAATGGATTTTTAACAATGGTTTTATCTATTAAGGAGCATAACCTTATAACATAGTGATTTTCTACTTCTGTTTTAATAAAATCTTCTAGCATTTTTCGATGCTTCCCATAGGGCATGTTTGTATAGTTAACAGCATCTATCGTACCTATTAGAACTATCTGTTTAGGTTTACACTGCCTAATATTGTCAATCAATTTGTCTACAGATGCTAGATCTGCTTCTGGATTTTGATTGGCAACAAGCCTGTTAGCACTAGGTGCTGTGCAGATAATAGAGTCAATGTTATCAGTTGGCAACTCTGCTATGTTTGCAGAATTATATAGATTATCAAAATTGTATGTTCTTTTAAGGACTGATCCTATTAGTCCTGTATGACCTATTAGTGCAGTTTTCATTGTTGTTTATAGTATTCGCTTACTCTATCACACCAGCGGCTGGTCCAATAGTCGAAGTCTTTAGGTTCTAAGACGAATTCTTGATATTCGTAATCTTTGCTACACATCATAATAACACCTTTGCGTATATTAGTACCGTGTACTTCATTGTGTGCTAAAGCATAGGCTGTAAGTTGTAGGAAGTAGTCGTCAATCCATTCTATTTTCTTGGGCTTGTTAGTCTGTTTAAAGTCGAGGATGGCCTCATCGCCGTTATGTAATCCACAACAATCAGTAGTTCCAGCATATAGTTCTGGAAAATACAAAGGTACTTCACTGCCCCATACTTCACTGATTTTAGGGAATCCTTCTTTAATTACAATTTTAGCCATGTTCAGGCTTTGTTGTGCATAGGGATTAGTTACTGATTCGCTGAGTGATTGACCTTTAACATAGTCTTCAAGGTACTTGTGCATTCTAGTACCTCGATTGGCTGCTTCTGTGGTAATTTCTTGTGCTTTCTTTTCGCCAACAGCTTTCTTCCAATTGGCCAAGGCAGCACGAGCTTCAGCTGGCTTTGTTTTGTCTAAGATAGTAGTTACACTAGGAACTCGATGCCCATCGGGTGTCGCATATAAGCGTTTTCCTGTGGACTCATCTCTATTTAATTTGACGTATTTGAATTTTTCTATTAATAAGGACATAGCCTATTATACTTGAAATAAATCAATATGTCAATATTTTTTTAACATTTTTGCGGCAGCACGTTTTGCCATTTTATCGATGTTACTAGGTCCGGTGTTACCCACTGGAATATCGTCTGCTCGGTTTTTAGTTTTTAGAACGATACCGTCGGCATCAAATCTGTGGATGAGAGTTTTAAGATTTGGATCTGATTCATAATCTGATTTGAAAGCAGCATAATCTACGCTGTTTCCTTCAGCATTGGCAAGTATTTGATTGATTGCATCCCAACTGTATTGAGCTGGTTGATTTTTACTATTTGCTCTTGCCTGGAGAGTTTGGAGGACTTGTTGAAGTCCCCCGTCCTCATTTACTTTTTTTTTGATGCTAGTAGCATGCCTAATCTGCGACTATATTCTACAGATTCACGTTTTGCTCGGCCTGCTGCTTCTGTACCGCCTGCTGCTGGTTCACTTGCGCCAAAGTCGTCGCCTGTTGGGAAAGCTTCTTCTTCAGGAGCTGCGGAGCCACTCATTGGAGGTTCTGCTCCCATTGTAGGACCTGTTTCAGTGCCTGTCAAAACTCCTACACCTTGTGATAAAGTAGCACGGGTTGACTCTAGTGTAGTATATAGATTTTCAAGTGCTGGTTTAACTGTTTGGCTGAATGCTTCACTCTTGTCTGAGCCTAGTTCATTGGTTATACCATCTAATAGTTCAAGCAGACTTTCTGCTTTCATTGCAGCAACATCTTCTAACCAATTGGTAATTTGATCAACCATGTCTTTTGCTGAAATGATAAGGCCTGCTTTTTCTGCCTCAGATTCGTTAATTATGCTTAAGTTTCTTACAACTCTATTTGCTGTTGATTCGTCTAGGTCATAACGTACTAGTAGTTCGTTGACTAGATCTTCTTGTGTATCTTCGCCTTCGATTAGTCTACGACTGGCTGCTGTTAGCCATTGTGATGAAATGCCTTCAACTGTTGGCATTTTATAATTACTGTTGTTTACTTGGAAATCCATAGTGTCTGTATAGCCTTGTTCTTCTCTTTCGGATATTTCTTGATTAATTACATCAAGAAACATTTTTTTCTTTTGATATTGACTATTTTCATAAACAGAGTCAAAACTCTCATTCATTTCAAATTGACTAATTTCTGTGCGTAGTTTATTACGGGCATCTTCTAGTTGCACATTTGTAAACTGCTCTAGATTAAGTTTGTATCCAAACTTTTTAGCCATGTTTTCATTTAACTTGGCGCTGGTAACTGGTTGTGAAAACTCTTTAATTTGCATAGTGGTAAGTCCTAAACTTTGTATGTATTTATCAAAAGGCGTAGCGAAACATAGCTATTATTTTTTTCTTGTATTCTCTGGCCCTGTCCTGTACTAGATCTAATCTACTGCTTAGTATATCAAACTTTTCGCCGTCGACTACTATCTTTAAACGAGTTTGATAATGTTTAGCATCTGTAAAATTTGACCAGTATTTAGAATCTAAATCTTTAACTTCCTGAAACTGTGTGAGTTGGCACTTATCATGTCGTTTAGCCGCTATTAAAGCACAAATCTTTAAATTAAAGCTGGCAATAACTCTGTTATCTAATCCTGCAAAATGTAAATTATATCTACCAGTCTTTGCCTGTTTTATTCTATATTTTTTATAGATAATACTGCTGTCTTGTAAAACTGTAACAGGCAAAGCCTTGTCTAATTCTGCTTCTACAAATTCTTCTATCTGACGTGCTTTTTGTTCTTTATTTTTCATTGGCTACTACCGTAGGATCTTTATCTCCTACTTTAGTTACCAGATCTTTTCTAATCAGGCCAGCAACTATGAATTGATCGTGCTCTTTAAGACTACTCAAAGGCACAGGACTTTTCAACTTTTGAAGTAGCTGAGCTTCTTCATTGGTTGTCCAAATTTCAAAATTGGAAATTAATTCATTAAATCTCATCAGCAGTTCCAACGTCTACGTGCTTTGCAAATGGCTTTGTCAGGTGTTTTGCTGCAACTGATGCTGTGCATCTTCATCTGTCCACGACTGCGGCTGCAATAACTTGAGCGACGTTTGCTAGCCTTGCTGCCACGTTTTAGTTTTGACGGCTTGGTGGTCACAGCAGTTTGTAGTTTGCTACCAGGGTGTTCTCTGCGATAGGTATTCACAGCCTTTTGACTCATACCATCTGTCTTGTCACGCTTGTTGGCTTTCTGCCAGGCTTCAGATTCCGCCACACCTTGATTTTTTAGATGAAAATAGTTAGAAACAATATCACTAGGGAAATCTTCGTCATAGTTAAACTTATAACGAGCAAATTTATTACCTTGATCAGCTTTAACAATAGCATAGGCACGATTTAATACTTCATCTTCGGATGTAATATCAGGATCTTGCTCAAACACTTGTTGCGCCACTTTCTCATCATAGTATGAACCAAACTCTCTACCTTCCGCTATACCTTGCGATTCCATGACGGGTTCTGATGTCACAGCAAATGCATACAGTTCATCTTCTGTAAGGCTTTCTAGGTCTTCCCAAATCACTTCAGCATCCACACTGTTGTGCTCAGCCAGTCTGTTGATGATTGATTCAATGAGGTCAAACTCTTCAGCTAGTTCTTTGTCTGGGGCAACTCCACTGAGTTGAAGTACTCTAGATAAGTCATTTGTACTTTCTTTCATGGCTTCTTTAAAGCCTTTATTAGGAATCCATCCTGCAATAGGTTTGCATTTGCACTTACCGGGAGCACATGAGCAGTCAGTCATGCCACACTGTTGACAACGTTCTGCTGATTCTTCAACACTTTCATTGGGCACACAGTTGTTAACACGAATGCCACCTTTGATCTTGGTGCCTTCTTTGTGCTTGCCCTTCCAGCACTTGGCATCTAGGCGTTGTTTAACTTCCATCATATGATCACCGTGTGTTTCACACATGCCACAGTCTGGGCAAACCATTTCCATTTCTATGTCTTCATTGTGCTTTTTCTTGCCGGCACAGTGAGCTTTTTGCGAAAAGCCTTTGGGATGTGAGCAGTTGATACTGCTCTTGTATTTTTGACTCCACTTTTCGTCGAGTTTACTTTCTGTAATGTCTCTAATTTTCATTGTTCTAATCCTTCTAAGCTAAGACGCTCGCTTTTTAGTTTCTTTATATATTTAGATAATTTTCCAATCTTGCCTTTATTTCTAAGATGTTTAAACGCAAGATTTTCTATTGAGTACTCTCCGCCGGTCTCAAGTCCTGCTTGGCGTAGTCGTTTAATATCCGACCATATGTTCATGACTTGATCAAGATCTCGTGTACGCAGCGCATAGTTAATTTTACTGGAATAATTACGAGCTTTGGCACGTACTTCCTTGCTGTCTACATTAGGACGATCATGTTTAGGTTCTGATATCCAACGATCGTCTAACACTGAATATATTCCTAGACTGTGATGCGGATTGTCTTTGGGCTGTACATAGACTTCTACATCTATGCCATGTATCTTTATATTATGTTCAGAATTAAACTGATTCTTTTTAGCATCAAATAATTGTAGATGCACTTGTGATGGATTACTAACAATAAGGTGCAGGTCAATGTCCGAATTACTAGTGTATCCGTAGCTGGCATTTGATCCGGATATAGTTATGTCTTCTAAGCCTAGTGGCTGTATACCTATAAAATTAATAAAATTACGTGCGATGTCTAAGAGTTTATAACGAACTTCTAACTTAAGCTCACGACCGTCCCATAGCAAGGGATTGAGCTGATCATGATAGTCAATATTAACAAGTTCGGATACCTGCATGGTTATTTTAGAAAGTTAGTAATTGCAGTTATATGGCCCGATATAAATCCAAATACAGCAACACCGCCCATGATCATGTATACCCATTTGGTCTTAAATTTTTCTAGTTCTGATATTTTGCCAGCTAGTTCTTTGTGCTGTTCTGATTGCTGTTCGTTCAGTTTGTCTGCGTGAATATAGTAATTTGTAGCATTAGTACGATACTCTTCAGTCATTTTATCTAACTGAGCTAGTACACGGTCGCGTGTTTGATCTAAGCAGTCGTGCATATCTTTAACATCGGCTTTGAGGTCAACTAGCTTTTCTTCTATATTGTCTACTTTGGTTTCGACTACACTTACACGCTCAGGTAATGTAGCCAGTTGTGCTACTGCTTCTTTAGTTGCCATTTGGCTCTCCGGTATATTAAGTCAAGTTCCCGCTGGGACATGTGCCTAAGTTTAGATTGCCTATAGTGTGCCTTTTTACTGTATATTTATTGTCTTACGTGGAAAACAATATTCTTACCAGGATCGGTAGTAGTGAACACAGCATGTTTTTGATCCATTAACTCGTCTAATCCGCTGATATAGGGCACTAGATGAAAGTCCTCTTTTAAGTAGCCCACAGGATCACCGTTGGATTCGTATAAATGTTCACGCTCTGTTGAAAAATCAAACCGCCAAACACGTATTACTTCATCTGTATCAAAGCCTACTAGGTTACCCGCAACTTCTGTTACTATAGGTTTTTGCGTGTAGTGTACATTTGACCTAATGCCCAATGTTTGCAGTACAGTATTAAAATTCTGTTCTCGCCAACGATCTTGTTCTCGTCCAGGCTCACTGCGATATTGTCCAGTGTGAGTAATATCTACTAGAGTGTATAGTTTGTAATCCATGTAGTATTTAACAGAGGTAAAAAAGCCCCGCAATAAATGCGAGGCTTTTAAAAATTACTAAGATCACTGTCCTCTTAGTTTAGCCATAAAAGCTGATCTCTTTTGTTTACGGACTGCTAGGCTATCACCGGGTAATACATACATGTCTAAACTTTCTGTTTGTGTATTTCCAGACTTTGGTAATCTAGCAGATCGTTGACCGTTAACCATTCCTGGGAATGGAGCACTTACTTGCCATGTCATGTCTCCATTGACATAGTTTAAGTACACCCAGCAATCAGTATCAACTCCTGCTTTCAATAGTTCATTGTAGATAACATCAATTAGAATGTCAGTATTGTTTTGAAACTCGTCATTGCCCCATACTAGAGTTGAAGGGTTAACATCGTCTGGTACAAAGGAATTACTAGCAGACCATAAACTTACACCAGTATCCCATGCGGCTTCAACACGGAAAGCATATTCGTTATTACTACTAAAAAATGCTTGGCCTGGTACATGAACAGCATATAATTCTAAATTATCTTGTAGGGCGCGAACTAATCGACTGTATAGACTGTTAGGTAACTCCCAATCAGTTTCAGTGTCGGCATCTGTGTAGATTGACCAACTTACAATTTGTCTTGTACCAAATTGTGTGCTTGGTTTTGTTTTACGACTATTGTCGCCAAAGGTAACACCGTTACCCGAATCTTGATCGTATAATGATGGCATAATATTTTCTCCTTATGGCTTACGCTTTAATGAAATCTTACCAGCAGCCACTTTAGCATTTGTTTGCTCAATAATACGAGCTTTATTTGCTGCAGAATTGCGGTTCAGCGCAAAATCACCTGTTGTATCAAGTGTATCGCCTCTTAATATCATTCTTTCTACTTCCACATAGTCGTAATTAAAATCATTACCTAGTGCAGCTTCAATAGCTGTTTTTAAAGTGTATGAATTTTGATTAGCGGGTACTGGACTATTATCTTGTCCAAATTCATCTAATACTGTATCTGCGGCAACAATGGCTGTTATCATGAATAGCCAATAATCGGGATCAAGTTCATTATTATCCCAGTCGCCGTAGGCATATGGTTCTGCTACTAGTTGTATACCACGTTGCATAGCTTCTATAAGGCCTGGTTGTTCAATCCACTCTCTTGGGTATTCGGAATCGTAAGTGTCTTCACCGGCATTAACATCTATATTCGCATCTTGTTCAGATAGTCCGTAAATGCGTATTGCGTAGTAGGCTAGTTTGCGTGTACCAAAGCGGCTAAAGTTGTCTAGTGATCTGCGGTGATTTGCACCAACATAAGTATTTCTTAAATCTGGCATATTATTCTCCTAATGCTCGTTATAGTATATTTAGCCCGCCAACAAAAAAGGACCCTAAGGCCCTTGATTGTTAATTCATTAAGAATTAAGTTGTGTAGCCGTCTACAAATTCGCGTTTGAAATCTGGTTCTGCCTGAGCGCTATTTTCAGTCCAACCGTCGTAGTCTTCGTGATCTGTTGCCGGTGCTCCGTACATGTAGATACGTCTTACGTTAATATCGTTATCGTCTGCGATAGCACGTAGTGTATCTTGAATGCTTTCAGCCATGTCATTTTGACCAGCTTCTGTTTCTAATTCGTCGTTACCGTTATTTAAAGTATCTTCAAAAAGACCAACGATAAATTTACCCCAGTCATTACTGATGTAAGGTGCACCTACTGTGACTAGTTCACCCTTAGTTTGGATTCCGTCAATTAGTTTGTTAAACAATTCCATGTCTAGAACACCGCCAGATTCTTGACTGTCTGCACGGCCAACTCTGTACCAGGCAATTTTACGTGTACCAAAACGTGAGAATGGTACAATTTGTTGACGATAGTTCTTTGCTACGTCTGAATTTAATAATGATGGCATAATATTTTCTCCTATATGCATTACTCACATTCTGCGAGTTTGTAATGTATTTATCAAGTCAACAAAAAAGGGCTAAAATAGCCCTTAATTGCTTCCCATCCCTGAGAATTAAATGCCGTTGTAGCTTTCTGTGCTGTTAAGTTGACTTTCGTCGCTGTAAGCCATTAAGTTAGCAACTAATGCATCGCCTGCTAGGTGTACTGCTGTAACTGTTCCGCCGGTGGCTTGTGACAATGTGTCAGCCATACTATTTAAGCCGTCGTCAGTGTTGTCACCGTCGTTGGCTGTGTCTTGTGCAACGACAACTACGAAATCGTTGGCTGCTGGAAGTCCAACTGCATAGATTTCTGCGTTTTGTTGAACAGCACGAATAGCCTTGCTGTATGTACTATTTGCAGTTGCATAGTTTAAATGAACGTCTGCGATTGTCACTGTGAAAAATGCTAGTTGACGTGTAGCAAAACGTGTACTTGGTTTGGCTTTTAGGTAGTTAGCAGCTGGGCCGCCTAGTCCGTTGTAGCCTGTGTCGTCGATTACTGATGGCATAATATTTCTCCTCTTTATGCTTGAACTGCCCTCTGCAGTTTTGTATATGTATTTAGTGGGATCTTGTAAAATTAACTCAAAATGGTTAATTTCCTTGACCTAGGTTTTTGCTTTCTTGAATTTTCTTAATACCGCGGGTAAATTTAGCGGGCTCGCCAGTGCGTATAGCATTTATGAAGCGTCGTTCTAATTCTGCTGCTGTTTCAATATCGTAGTTTTCTTTGATTAGATTGAGCAAATTTACGGCACTTTGAATAAGATTAGTACCTCTAGATTCGATCACTAGATCTTTATCTCTAGTGACTGCTAGATCTGATAGTTCTTGTAGTATTGATCTTGTACTTTTACGCATTTCTACCCTGCCCTTATGATATATTTAACATATCTGCTGAGGAAAATAACTTTTTGATAGTTCCATTGTGATAAATAGTTTTACACAGGAACACACTTATGTTAACACCATTCAAACGAATTTTCAAATGGTTCGAGTCACAATATCAAAGTGACCTCGAACGTTATATCTCACAACGATCCCCCAAACACAACGGCGACGTTGAGCGCCTTACTATAGAATATCACAGTCATTATAATAGGAAATATTATTAAGGCTTTTTGCCAAGAAGGCTTGTAAAGAATTATATCTTTGTATATAATAAACAAATGCTGAAAAGGAAGTAGGCATACCAGACATACACACAAGGAGATTATTATGTCAAATACATTCGAAACACCTAAACTACCAGAAGTTAAGTTTAACAAGAACGGCTACGAAATCCGTACAGACATTCTTGGCATGGCCAAATCATTGGTCACTGAAGACTTTCAAGTTAAATTTGCTGGATGGCAAATGACTGCTGCCAAAGACGAAAAGACTGGGCAGATTGTTAACAAAGTTGAAATGCCAGAGTTCCCAGGACTTGATAAAGTTTTGGAAACTGCTGAAAAGATGTATGCTTTCGTCAATGCTGGCGCAAAGAAGTAATCTAGCATAGCTACTACGCAGAAGTGCGATACACTACTAGGGCCCACGGGCCCTTTTTAATTGCTGCTTTTGATTATGTTACTGTCTACACACTTGGGGCAAGTGCATTCATTACAATCGCAGCCATCAGTCATACAACTAAATCCGCAGTGTGCAGTACACCAACAAGGACATTTGGCCTGATACCTCTTGTATGATTCGTAATCGTCTATATACTTTTCCATTAATTTACCCTAAAGTAAAAAGGACTCCGAAGAGTCCTTTTTTATAGCTTAACGTAGACAGTGCCTATTGTTGTACCAATGCAAGT
>Ga0222712_10003895_pt1 | contig 15971 bp, 12 predicted proteins | sample C33_657DmetaG_FD_165043 | JGI IMG/M metagenome (GOLD analysis project Ga0222712, IMG submission 165043) | Estuarine water microbial communities from San Francisco Bay, California, United States - C33_657D | ecosystem: Environmental > Aquatic > Marine > Unclassified | place: USA: California... | reverse complement strand
GACGCGCGCGCGCGCGAGCGAGCGCGACGACGCGCTCGCGAGCGTCTTCTTCGACGATGTCATCCGCGCCGCGGCGTGCGACGGGACGTCGACGGCGAGCGACGTCGAGGCGCGCGCGCGTCGGGCGATGGCGATGAATGCGATCGAAGCGGCGTGGGCGTCGAGCGTCGCGGCGCTCTGGCGAGCGGGCGACGCCGAGGCGGGAATTTACGATTCCGTGGGCGTTCCGAACGACGAAGCGACGCCGGCGGAGAATTTGTTCGGGTTATTGTTCACGGGGTTTTCTTTTTGGTATTTCGTGCGCGCGGTGAAACGACGGAGCGGGAAGGCGAGAGAGTTTCGAATCGCGAATCAGTTGCCGCGGGAGGAACGCGAACGCCTGGACGCGGAACGCGCGGCGCGAACGAAGGCGCTGTCGCCGATGCAATCGTTCATCGGTGGGGTGACGGGGATTGGGATTTCTCTCGTGCTCTATGGGTTTTCCGTGAAAGTGAGCGAGACATTCGACGGTAAGGCGCTCCCGGAGAGCGAGACGGTGAGACAAATTTCCATCACGGTGCGCACCATCGTCGAAGGACTGGCGTACTTGGCGACGTTCGTGTACGCCGCCAATGGAGTTGGATTGATGGCGCTCGGCGCACAGAAGATGATGAATTACTCCGCCGGGGTTGATTTAATCGATCAAGCCAATAAGGAGTTCGAGATGAATTACTTGAAAAAGCGCGCCGACGACGAAGACGCCGCGCGCCGACGAGCGGCGAACGACGACGTCGACGACGCCGACGCGTCGTAACTTAATCAGCATTGTAACGTTAGATTTCACATTCATCATCTCACATCTCGCGCGAACGAACGCACATGACCGACGCGTACGGTTGACCTCGTTCCCGCTCGTTCTCATCGCTTTCTCGTCGCGCGCGCCCGTTCCGCGTCGTCATCTCTCGCCTCCCTTTCCCTTTCTCCCGCTCGATTTCATTTCATGAACGACGACGCTTATCGCGCCACGCTTCACCCTTCGCCTTCGCCGATGTCGTTCGAGCTCATGAAAGCCGAGGCGCGACGGCGCGCCTCCGCGCTCGGCGCTTCGAACGCGTCGCGCGACGCGAACGACGTCAGCGCACACGACGACGTCGCTCGCGCGTCGACGCCGCTCGACGTCGCATCGATTCCCGAACTCGTTCGCATCGCCAACGACGGCGCGCTCGGGGTGTACGAAGCGTTGGACGCGAACGCGCGAGCGCGCGTCGTCGACGCGCCGTACGCGACGCGGCCGCGCGCGTACGTCATCAAGAGATTCGCCAAGTTTCTTCGCGACAGCGCGTGCGAGGGCGAAGGAGACGACATCGAACTCGCGCGCGCGCGTTCGTTCGAGACGAATGGAGGGACAACGAGGGCGAACGCAAAGGCGAGCGCGACGCGGACGCGCGAACGCGAAGGCACCGTCGATGATTTCGCTTCAGCGCGAGGGAACGATCGCGCGCGCCCCGGCCTTGGGTCGCGCGTGAGCGATGATTCCATGGATGCGTTCACAAAGTATCGCGCGTCGAGGGCGTACTTGGCGCGGGTGAGATAGTTGACGAACGAGGCGCGAGGCGCGCGGGCGTTCGTCGGAGGAGCGCGAGAGACGCGGGACGGGAGACGACGACGAGCGTTGCCGCCACACTTCGACGCGCACGGATTCGCGTTCGTTGATTCATCGAGCGATCGCAGTGCTTCGCCTCGCGCTCGCTGGGATTTGTGCGACGCGCGATCGTTTCGAGCGCGGCGCGGGTCGTTCGTCGTTCGGTCGGGCGAGGCGTCGGAGGAGGCGTCGCGGAGCGGTCATGATGGTAACTACGCGCGTGCCGAACGCGCCGTTCGCGCGCTCTCGCGCGATGAGAACGACAAAGCAGTCGCATCGAGCGCACAAGCGCGCGCTCGTGGAGGCGCGCGCGTCGAACGCGGGTGATCGCGCGAGAGACGCCGCGACGAAGGGTTTGCTCGCGATCGCGGCGAGCGCGTGCGTGTGCGCGCCTTCATTCGCATCGATGGACTCGCGATCGCTGTTCGAGTTAGCGGGTTTGGAGGCGAATCCAATCACGAACGCCAAGGCGCTGCTGCGAAACGCGCTTCCGGTGCAGAATAAAGAGATTCGCGCGATTCAGAAATATTTGGAATCGATTAGCGACGATTTGCGCGTACCAGGGGTGAAGTTCAGCGGCGTGCAATCGAGCGTTAACGGGTCGCTGAGGATCGTTAAAGATCAAAAAGATAAGATCATGAGCGATGTGGCGCCATCGAAGAAGGCTGATGGGGAGAAGGCGTTGAAGGAGCTCGAAGACGTGTTGAACGACTTCCAAGTCGTCGTGCAGCAAAAGGATAAGCAAGAGGTTCCTTTGCAGCAACAGAAAGCCCTTTCGTTAGTTGGACGAATCGAAGAAGACATGATCAACGGCTTCCCATACGAGGTGCCGGCGAAATTCGCGGATCGACCGCTCTTAAAGGGTCGCGCGACGGTGAACATGAAAGTGCGCATCAACAACAACGCCAACACCACCGGCGGGACGATGGTCGTCGTCGTCGATGGATACAACGCCCCAGTGACGGCTGGTAACTTTGTGGACTTGATCAACCAAGGCTTCTACGATGGCATGCCGATTCAGCGCTCGGATGGGTTTGTTGTGCAAAGCGGTAAGCCGAAGAAGGGGGACGGCTACCAAGTGAACGGCAAGGAACGTTCGTTGCCGCTGGAAATCATGGTTCAAGGCGACAAGGTCCCCGAGTACGAGTTTACGCTCGAAGATTTGGGTCGCTACCGTGCCCAGCCGGTGCTGCCGTTCAACGCGTTCGGTACGCTTTCCATGGCGCGCCGCGAATCTGAACCGAACAGCGCGTCGTCCCAATTCTTCTTTCTCCTTCGCGAGTCCGAGCTCACGCCGTCCGGCACTAACATTTTGGACGGTCGCTATTCCACTTTCGGTTACGTCATCGAAAACCAAGAGCTCTTGCGCGACCTCAAGGTGGACGACGAGATCGTGTCCATGAAGGTCGTGTCGGGTGGCGAAAATCTCGTAAACGCGACGAAGAATGCGCCGCCGCCGGCGCCCGCCGCAGAACCCCAAGAATAAACATCAACATCAGTTAGATATTCAACAGCAATTCTCCCGCATTTTACTAACTCACTTCATTCCACGCTCGAGTGACGCGTCCACTCGAGTCTCGAGAGCTTCCACGCGCTTTATACCGAGCGTCTTTCACTCACCTCCGCACAGCGGCGCGCGCATCGTCGCGACGCCCACCGTTCGAGGCGCGAAAAAAATGCAGCACGTGACGCATGACGTCGCAGACGTCGTCGCGCGCGCGGTGGAGCACGATAATTTTCGTATTCGTGGATATGACTTTACAGCGCTGCTAGAGCGTACGAGGCTCACCACCGAAAACGCTCTGCGACAGATAGCCGAGTGCGTCAAAGCGCACGCGCGACCGCCGACGAGCGGATTTTACGTCGGCGCCGTCGCGCTCGGTGCGTCAGGGACATTGTATTTAGGAGTGAACGTGGAAATTCCCGGGGTACCACTGAATCATTCCATTCACGCGGAGCAGTTTGCGCTCGTCACGGCGATGGCGCACGACGAAACGAAAGTAGTGATGATGGCGGCCAGTGCGGCGCCGTGCGGACATTGTCGACAGTTTATGAATGAATTGAGAGATGCAAAGAGTCTGATATGTGTGATGCCGAGCGGGATTTGGCCTTTGGCGGATTTGCTACCGCACTCGTTCGGGCCGTCGGATTTGGCCAACGTTGACAGGTTGTTGTTGGAACCGCAGAATCCGAACGGCAGAGCGCCGTTGTTGGAGATGTCTGCGATAGTGAGATCAGATGGAATGCCAGAAATGTCTTTCAAGGAAGCTTCTGCATATCCGCATTATGGTGTGTCGCATTCGCTTGTCACGAAGGCGTCTCGCGTGCTCGTCGAAACGGCCTACGCGCCGTATTCAAAATCTCCAGCTGGAATTTGCGTGCGCACGAGCTGCGGGAGCGAGTTCACGGGCTGGTCTTTAGAGAGCGCGGCGTACAATCCATCAATGAGTCCGTTTCAGTGCGTTACCGCGAGATTGGTGGCTTGTGGGAAGTTATTGGAGGACATTACACTCGTCGTCCTCATCGAGCTTTCGAACGCAGCGGTCAAATACGAAAGCACTGTTCTTTTAGCTCTAGCTCAGGTCGCTCCGAACGCGAGATTGATTGTGGTGAATTACCACGACGTTTAAACGAGCTCGCGCGGCGGGCGATGTATTATTATTTCATTACACAGGCAACGTTACGCTCGTCTCTCCCGTTGCCCACGACTGTACGTAGTAGTAGCAAAAGTCAGCTAAAATCCCCGTCTGAATCAGTTCAGACACTAAAACCATGACGGGCCATATTCCTCGACCGAGCGCTGTCTGCAAATACGATTTCCCATCGAACACTTGCAAAATCCAGTGCGCGCACGAGAAAAAACGTGCCACGCCTAAGGCAAAGACATAGTTTGCCGTAAACCGCTCCACCACGCGAGCCTTTCGCATCATCCTCAACTGCGGAAGCACGCTGATTGCTTCCAAGTACACACACATCGCCCACAGCACGCGATTCATCCACAGATGTTTCGTCGTCGGGTGCGCCAGCATGGCTAACACCGCGCACGGTCCGGCGATGAGCGCCAAAGGCGTCGCATCCAGAGCCGCGTTGTACGTCCCCTTTCTAGACGTTTGCATCGTTTGACACACCCACAGCGTCGCCACGAGCGTTAGCGCATCTAAAAGCGTGTGCCAATCGTATTCCATCATCACCGAGCAGTACAATCGGATCGCCAGGAACCCCGCCGTGAGCTGTTGCGTCTTCAAGCTCAAACCAGCACAGCTCTTGTGTTTAATCAACTTGTACGCCAAAAAACCAATCCCAACAAAGTGCACGAACTCGGCGATCAAGAACAAGATGTCGTGATCGGTGATCATCAGCTTCATCAGCAATAAGATCGCGCTGACCGACCCAACGGTGATGCCTATGCGCGCCCGCGGGGTGGTCGTCCTGTACAACGCGTTGAGTTTCTTGGCAACCGCGGGTGCGTCCGCGCGGCGGAACGATGTCGAAGACGATCGAGCGTTCATGGGAAGCGCGCTTGAGATGTTTTCACGCGCGAGGCGGAATGCGTGACGGCGCGCGTGATGCGCGGGGGCTGGAAATGAGGCCATGTGTGATAGATTTATGTTTAAAGCGCGACGGGACATCGGAGGCGCGACGGGACGAGTTGCGAACCAAGGTTTCAACTCCGACGAGAGTTAAGATTTCGAAGGATTGCAAAGTGGCTATGGATTTAACGACAAAAGCGCTCTAGGGCTTCCATGTTTTGAGTTCCCCGATGGCGGAGAACGTCGCTAAGAGGTTGCGGCGAGGATGGTGAGCGACGCCGAGAGCGCCGCTCTCGTGACAATCGAATACTGTTGATTCGAGCTTTTTACTAACCGTGCTGAAACAGTACAGTTCACCGATTTCACTCAGAGCGTAAATCCAATCACCTCGTGGAGAAGGCGTGGATGCCACTATCGTGTGCGGTAGAGCGGTTTTGTTTGTCCAATACGTCTCGATGACCGCACCGGAGAGCGTACACACTACGACTGCGTTGGTCTTTGAAGTCACTATGAGCTGCGCGTCATTCTTCGGATGTAACACTGCGGATATGACGGCTGGAACCGTACCGGTCTGGTACGCGTCTTCGACTTCCTCCACGTTGGGCTTCACCGGCGGCGGAGGCTTAAATGTGCATTTGCACTCCGATGTCTTCGCGTCCCAAATTTTCACCGTGCCATCGCTTGAAGCGGATATGATTCCGTTTTCATCCTCGGTGAACACCGCCGAGTTGACGTACGATGCGTGTCCTCTAAACTCCTTCAACAGCTTTCCGCTGTTTAACCCGTGCACGCGCACGAGACCATCGAACGACGACGAGACGACTTGCGAACCATCCTTGCTAAAGGCGACGCACGTGATCCCACCTTGATGTGCCTTCTCGAATCGCCTCAAGCACGATCCAGTGCTCACACGCCACACTTTCAGCTTCCCATCCTGCGATCCCGAGACGAGCATCTCCGAGTCGTAACTAAACGCTAACGCTAACACGGCGTCTTCGTGCATCATCAACGCGTCGTCTGCTTGATACTTCAAATCCTTCCTCAACTTACCGCTGTACGGATCCCAAATCTCGATGAACCCGTCCGCCGAGCCCGTGGCAAGCATCCCGCCGCATGGGCTGAACCTCGCGCACTCTGGGAAAGATTTCTTTGAAAATTTGATCCTCTTGTGAGCGACAGTCGGACACTGCTCGTCTTCATCCTCCTCTGTCGCAATCTGACCGCGAAACAAATCGAACGCCGTCCCGGGCGGAAGCGCTCCCGTGCTCTTTTGCCACTTCAACGCTTGCCCGATGAGCGCCAACAGTCGTGAAGGCGGAACGACTACGACCTCGCGCGTCAACGCCTCGGCTATTTTCTCCCGTCGCTTCTCCTTGCTCGTCCCGGCGTACGCGTCATCCGCCGTAAACATTCTCGCGCTCGCGTAGTGCTCTAACCTCCCGTATCGCTTTGGCTGCTCAATCTTCATCGTTTGCATCGCGTGTGACTGCCTTAAGATCGCTCGCGCCGTGTCATTCTCCCCGAGTTCGCACATCTCCAGCGTCACGTGCTCGTACGCATCCTCCACGCAAGTCTTTGGCAATCGCAGCTCTGCCATCTTCGGCAACACGCAGTCCCATCGCCCGGCGAGGACGTCGCGCTTGAACTGTTCGACGTCATCCAACGCGTTGAGCGACGTGTTCGTCTCCGCGCTCAGCGCGTCGTGCGTCTCGCGGAGGTTTGATTCTTTGCAGAATTGAAGAATGAGCTTGACCACGTCCGAGGCGTCGATGTCGAGGGCATCATCGCCGGCGACGGTGGACATGATGAATGATACGAGCGTTCGACGAGCGCGAACGAGCGCGCGCGGTGCGGTGGCGCGAGCACAGGCGATGAATGAGGACGGCGCGGTGGCGCGAGCGAGCGAGCGAGAAACGACCGCCGAGGAGGGAGGAGCGAGATCAATTCTAGTGCTATGAATATTAAGGCTATGTCTAAAAACTAAGAGCGCGCTGGTGAAGAAGACGATGAGGTCACAACGACTCGGATCGCTCGCGCGGTTTGCGTTCTAGAATCGCCAGCCGCCAACACGAATCGTATCCGGGCGACGACGACGCGCGCTTTTCAATGGTGTACCAAAACCCGCCGACCAACGCCGCAGCAGCGCCGCACAGAATCCTAGGCGTGATTTCTTCGTGAAACCACAGCAGGGTGATGAGCAATCCGATGACACGCTTGGAGACGTTCAGCAACGCGTGCGTGATTGACGCCACAAACGTCAGCGTGACCAATGAAAACAAGTTGTAAACGGGATGAAACAAAATGAGTTCGGCGCGGAAGAGACTGACAACGTCTGCGATGTCGACGAATTCCCCGTTCTCCGCCGTTCTGGAAATCGTGAATTGAATCAAGAACGTCACGATGAGGACGAGCAAGGCGTTGAACGTCATCACCAAGTACTCATCCAACGACTGCGTGAAACCGCTCTTGGAGTCTGCAAACCTAAATGTCTTTTGGAACACGATGCGCGACGTGATCAACAACCCCGAAGTGACTGCAAAAAGTGCACCGATGAGCGAGCCACCGTTCATTTTATCAACTAATAACGAAACCGCGCTCCCGACGATCACCGCCATGGACAACACCACGCCCAGCGTCAACTGCAACGGTTTACCTTGCCACTGCTTCACGATGCAGTCGAACGTGAGCATCTCCCAAGGCTCAAAAAGCTTAATTATCTGAACGAACGACGCGCTGCCGAACATGAACCCCATATTCGTCGCCAAAGATCCAAAGCCGTGCGACGCCCCGAGCGCGAGCGCGAACGCCGACGTCCCGCCGTTTCTTAACAGCGTCCACGACTTTTCCCCTCCCACCACCGCCTTCAACGCGATCGCCATCGCGACCCCACACAACATCTGTACCGCGGTGACGAACGTCATCGCCTCCATGCGCGGTTCAATCGCCACCGAATCGAACGTCATCGCTTCGTGAAAGTCTTGCAGCGCGATGTTATTCGCGATGTTCGACGCGAACCAAATCAACGTCGACGCGATCGCTAACACTATCGCCGCGTGTTTCCCAACGAACGCAACGCCCTCGTTCGCGCGTGCTCTCTCGTCTTTCCTCTCGCCCTCTTCAGTCGTCGTCCCACGTTCGACGTCCTCGTTCGCTTTCGAACGCGCATCGTCCGCGCCGCGCCGTTCGAGCAACGGCGCGCGTTCGCTCGAATTCGCATCGACGTCGTTCGTCCTCGACATCGTCCAAGTCGACGAACGGTCGTCGTCGGGCGACGACGCGCGTTCGTCGCCCGTCGCCGATGCGCGTGGACGTGCGCGAGCGTCGCGCGCGCGCGCGAGCGAGTGCGACGCCGATCGACGTCCGAGCGCGCGCGATGGTGTTCGCCGACGCGCGTCGGCCGTGCGTCGGGCGTGGGTCCGTTTTGTGTGTTCACACACGTCCACGAGTGCGAACTCGTCGTCTTTCGTCGAGCGTCGAGCGTCGTCCGTCGACGGGCGGTCGTGGGTCCGTTTTACGTGTTCACACACGTCCACGAGTGCGAACTCGTCGTCGAGCGTCGAGCGTCGAGCGCGATCGTCGACGACGGGCGGGACGAGTGAACAGTCAAAACGGACGCCTCGACCGACGACCGAGGGCGGCGGCGCCGTCGAATGCGGCGTCGAACGCGGGGGCGGGGGCGACTGGACGAGCGACGCGCGAGACGCGAACGCGAACGCGGTTGAGACGACGAACAACGAGCGATGTCGCGCCCCGAACTCGTGGCCCCGGCGGACGTGTTCTACGGCGCCGTGGAAGCGCGGAAATACACCGCGAGCTCGCGCGTGATTGAAATCCAAGAGCGCTTGACCGAACGCGCGGTGGAGCTTCTGAACTTCCCGCGCGACAGCGGGGCGAAGCTGTTGCTCGACGTCGGGTGTGGGTCAGGACTGTCGGGCGATCGCTTGAACGCGCTCGGACACGAATGGATCGGGATGGATATCTCGAGAGATATGCTGGAGGTGGCGCGCGAACGCGAGGCGGGCGGGGACGGATTGCGATGCGATATGGGACACGGAACGCCGTTTCGTCCGGGCGTGTTCGATGGGTGCGTGTCCATCTCCGCCGTGCAGTGGCTGTGTAACGCGGATAATAGCGCGCATAACCCGCACAGGAGGTTGAAGACGTTCTTCACGCAGCTGTACAAGTGTTTGAAACGCGGGGCAAAGGCGATTTTACAAATCTATCCCGACGGCCCGCGTCAGGCGGAGATGATCACCACCGCGGCGCTTCGAGTAGGGTTTAGCGGTGGTCTAGTCGTGGATTATCCCAACTCCACGCGCGCGAAGAAGTATTTTTTGGTGCTCGCCGCCGGACCGCCGGAGACGTTGCCGGCGCCCAAAGGGGACGGAGACGATGACGGCGACGGCGTTGAACGCCGAGGCTTTCGCATGGATGGCAGAAAGAGTGATCGAGAACATAGTAAACACAAATTGAAAGTCAAGGGCAAGGCTTGGGTGCATAAGAAGAAGGAGCAATATCGTAACCGCGGCATCGAAGTCGCGAACGATAGCAAATTCACCGGGCGTAAACGCAAAGACCGCCTCTAGGAGTATCTGCGAACGCATTAGAACGCATGTACATCAATCAACTCGTTGTATTATATATTATCATTCTCGTCGAATGTAACCCCGCTCCTCGCCGCGGTGGAGGTGGAAATAAACCGCCATCCTTTCGACCACACTCTGCGCCTCGGAGTCCAAAGCGTCGAGAGCGCGAGCCATGCCTTACGCTCAACTCGTCATCGGCCCCGCGGGCTCGGGGAAATCAACGTACTGTTCAAACATTCACAACCACTGCTCGTCGATAGGGCGCACGGTGCACGTAATAAACCTCGACCCGGCGGCGGATGACTTTGCCTATCCCGTCACCGCCGACGTGCGCGAGCTCATCTCTGTAGACGACGTCATGGAGGAAGAAGACCTCGGCCCAAATGGAGCGTTGATGTTTTGCATGGAGTACTTTGAGGAAAACATGGACGAATGGCTGGCCGAACACCTCGACGGGTATATCGACGATGACATGGTGATTTTTGACTGTCCCGGGCAGCTGGAGCTGTACTCGCACCACACGGCTTTCGCGTCGTTCACGAAACAAATGGAAAACTGGGGTTGGCGAATGGTTTGCGTGTACATCCTAGACTCGCAGTTTATCACCGATGGAACGAAATTCATCGCTGGGTGTTTGCAAGCGCAAAGCGCGATGTTGCACCTGGCGCTGCCGCACGTGAACGTATTTTCAAAGGTTGATTTATTAGAAGACAAGACGGTTTTAGATAGATTTTTGACGCCTGATCACACTGCGCTGGCGCAGGAGCTCGACGAGCGCATGGACCCCAAATATAAAAAGTTGAATCACGCCCTGGCGAGCGTCATGGAGGATTTCTCGTTGATTTCGTTTACGCCGTTGGACATCTCTGACGAAGAATCGCTGCAGTACTTGTTGTATCAAGTTGATTGCGCGATCGGCTACGGCGAAGACGCCGACGTGCGTACATCTCGGGATGTGGAGTACGGTGACACGCCTGACATGTCAAACTTGAATATCGATTGATTTTTTTTTTGTTTTTGGGTGACAACTCGTCGTCAAAAAGCTACCGTTCGACGCGACGTCGCCGAACGAACAAACTCTAGAAAATATTACTGTAGGAAAAAAGCCTCGAAGCCGAGGCTACGAATAATACACCAACAGGCGTAGTGCGCGTCAACTCGCGCGCCAATTCTGTCGCTCTCGCGCGCCGCCATCTCGGCGCGCGCGCTCGTCAACGTTCTCACGCCAGCTGGTCGTAGAGCACGCGAAACGCCGCGTCGCGTCGCATGCTAGGTTCCAGAAACATTGCGCGCTCTAGCGACTCTCGAGCGCGCGCGTTTTCACCGCGCGCGAGGTACACCACCGCGGCGCACGCATGCCCTCTATACCAATACGGCGCCAACTTCACGCACTCCTCCGCGTGCGCCAACGCCTCGACGAGGTCGCCGCTCGCGACCCGCGCCTCGCTCTCAAGGGCCTCGCGCAGCTGCGGCGTCATCTTCTTCCTCGCGTGATTCTTTGCCATAATCGCGCGCTCGCTATCCATCACCCCCGTGGGCGATGGTTCTCGCCGCTTCCACGCCCCATCGTCGAGATCGGCGTCGGCGTCGGCGTCGGAAACGTCCGCCGGCGCGGTCGCCGTCGCCACTAAACTCGCGCGCGATAGTCGACTGAGCGCGCGTCGCTCCATTAGAGGAAATCAAATCGCCGTCGTCGAGCGCTCGACAAGAAAATCGTCGAGTGGAGAGAAGTGTGGGAAATATCTGAGTATCTGCGCTCCGGTCGCGTCGAGCGGGTCCCGTTCGACGGGACAATCCCATTCGGCGAACGCTAGTGCGCCAAAGGCACGGGGACGTGCGAGAGGAGCAAACCTTGCGCCTTAGCGTCGCGCCAAAGGTCGGGAGGGACGTCGCGTGCGGCGGCGAGCCAAGCGACGCTTTGCTCGACTTCGTCGGGCGACTTGAAGCCGACGGCGCATAAATCGACGACGGCGGGCGCGAGCGCGAACGCCAAAGCGACCGCGGGAAGAGGGACGTCGTAAGCGTCAGCGAGTGATCGCCATCGCGCGACACGCGATTTAATTTCCTCGGGCGCTGGGGCGTACTTGTAGTTGGATCCGCCGACGAGGACGCCGCTGGCGAAGACACCGGCGTTGTGCACCGAGATGTTTCGCTCTTGGCACTCTAGCAAAACTTCGTAGCCATCTTGATCGATCAAGTTCCACGACCCGGCGAGCATGACTGAATCGAATGTACCAGGCGCGCTCTCGCGAATCATGCGCAAAACGTACGACGGGTCGTTCATACCGATCGAGACTTCATCGATGTCGCCCCGTTCGCGCATGCGAACGAGCGCCTCGACGCCGCCGCCGGACATCGCCGCCTCAAACCTTTCGGGCGTCTCCGCGTCGTGAATCCTCAGCCCAACGACTCGATCTAAACCTAATCGTTTTAAACTATCCGCGTGCGAGCGCTCGAACCCGGCGGCACTGTAATCCAACACCGGCAGCGCGTCTCGCGTAGCTTCGGGAAATATGCACCCCTCTCGTCCCGGGACGTTCCCCCATTCAACGTATTTTTCCTTCTCCTCCTCGCTCACCTCGCTCTCGGGCTTTATCACGCGCCCAACTTTCGTGTACACCCTCGTTTCTTCGTTCGCGCGCGCGCGATCGCCATCGAACGCGAATCGCACCCCGTCGCCCAGCCGTCGTTCGCTCAACCCCAACCCGTAGTGCGGCGCCGTGTCGAACGCCCGCATGCCCACCTCAATCGCCTTCGCCACCGCGTCGTTCGCCTTTTCCGGTGGTAAAGCGTCGTATATCCCCGCCAGAGCCGACGCCCCGAACGCGAGCACCGATGCGTCGACGCGCGCTAATGACCTCGCGCGCACGCCGCGCGCGTCGGCGCTCGCGTCGCCGCCCGCGCGCGCGCCCTTCGCCGCCATCGTCCGCGCGTTCGCTCGGCAGTTCGCGTCGACGCGCGCGTCGACGTGCGCGTGGACGAATTCGTGTGAGACCGCGAATGTGAGCGCGAACGTCACCACGAACGCGCGCGTCAAAAGCAAACGCGCGCGTGGCATCGAATGCCGACACGTTTCCGACACGTTTCCGAAAAAGCTGGAAAAGACGCACAAAAACACACGAAAAATGTACATAAAATGCACAAAAAACACACAAAAACACACGAAAATGTATATAAAAAGCACAAAAAACACACAAAAACACACAAAAACCAGAGAAAACCAGAGAAAAACCACACACGACGACCCACGACTAACCGTCGACGCGCGTCGCTCGATCGAGACGATGGAGACGTGCGCGTTCACGTGGCGCGAACGCGCGAGCGAGCGGGAGAATGACGAACAGTCTGTTCAAACCTTCGAGCGCGACGCTTCAGCGCATTCGACGGAGGTCGTGGCGACGCGCGACGCGCGTTCGGTCGCGCGCTCGGGCGCGCCGCGCGCGCTCGAGCGGCTCGACTCGCGAGCGCACGCGCGCGCTCGAGGGCGGAGACGGATGGAGACTTTAGAAAAATCAAACGCAACGAAGCGCGCGCGCGTTCGAGAACCGAGCGCGATGGCGAGCGCGATGGCGCTGGCGTTCGACACCGCGCGAGGCGACGCGTTCGCGGGCGAGCGCGCGCGAGGACGGGCGATCGATGTGGAGACAGAAAGCGATCGACGCGCGTTCGAGCGCGCGTGCGCGAGTGAAAACGAGGAATGTGCGATCGGCGTTCTCGTTCGCGACGTAGTGAGCGTAGGGGAGAATGAGATTTGGTTTGGGTTCGCGTCGAACATGCGCGCGGCGGATGTCGACGAGACGAAGCTCGCGGCGGCGAGCGCGAAAAAGTTCACCGTCGACGGCGCCGAGGCGCTCGTCGTGAGGACGAAAGTCATCGCGTTCGGTGTCGCGTTCGTTCCATCAGGGACGATGTTTCTGCTTCGCGTGGAAAATAGAGAGATGACGAGGGCGTGCTTAAACGTCGCGGCGCGGCGGCGATGGCACGCGTATCACGCGCAACGCGTCGTACGCGCCGCGCTCGATTGCGGGGTCACTATCGATGCTTCTACGGCGCGTGTCGTGGATTGTCGAGTCGATGCGTGGCTCGTCGCGCCGGATGACGCGCACGACGGAGGGATCGATGATGTGGATGAAGCGCTGAACGGGAAAGTCGCGAATCGTTCGCCGGCGCGTTGGCTGGCGGGTCGAGGGGCTTTGGAACAATTCGCTGATGATCTCAAGCAAACGATCGCGCTCTGCGCGCAAGGCGCGGTGAAACTCGAGCGCGTGTCGATCGCACGCGGCGTAGAGTCGAGAATAGCGGTGTTGCTCGGCGTCTTGGAGCACGTGGGGTTGGGATTCGATCGCGGCGCAGCGAGGACGATGCGCGACGACGCGTCGAGACGATTGGACGAACTAAAGGAGCGGGCGAAGGTAGAAATTGGCATGGATATCAACCTGTCGAGCGCGCAGCAAGTGGGGGATGTTTTGTACGATAAGCTCAAGTTGCCACCGCCGAGCGCGAGCTCGGCGAAAGGTTCAAAGACGAGCCATCGGACGACCAAGGATGAAGTATTGACGAGTTTGGCTAAAATGCACGCGTTTCCGCAGCTCGTGCTCGATCATCGGGGAACGCTGAAAGAGCGCGCGATGTGCGAAGGATATGACCGAGCTGCGATAGATGGCGTCGACGGCCTCGGTGCGCGCATTCACACGGAGTGGAACAACACGAACACGGCGACGGGTCGTTTGTCGTCGTCCAATCCAAACGTCCAGCAAGTATCGAACGCAAGCAAGGCAAAATTGCGCGAAGCGTTCGTCCCGAGCGGTGGCCGAGTATTTCTCGCCGCTGACTACAGTCAGATCGAGCTTCGATGCCTGGCGCACTTGTGCAACGACGAGAGATTGGTTGAGTTGCTGAACCGTGCGAGCGACGGCGGCGGCGACGTCTTTGTATCCATTTGGAACGCTGGCAAAGGCTTACCACTCGACGCGCCGTGTCACAAAAGCACGCGAGACATCGCCAAGCGCACGACGTACGGGATCTTGTACGGACAACATGCCAATGGTTTAGCTGACAAGCTCAACATCACGAAGGACGAAGCGAAGGAGCACATTCTGGCATTCCATAAGGCTTTCCCTGCCGTACAAATCTGGATTAATTCAACCATTCGCGAAGCCGAGAAGCGCGGCGTTGTGGTCTTGCCAATGTCTGGCCGCCATCGCGCGCTGCCTAACATCAACTCATCGCAATTCAGCGAGCGCTCCGAGGCGCAGCGTCAGGCGGTGAACACGGTCGTTCAAGGGACGGCGGCCGATATGATAAAATGCGCTGCTTTGCGCTGGGCGTCCATCACCGGCACCGGCGCGTTTTCTCAAGACATCATCCCGGGATCGATCGATGCCTCGCGAGTGCGTCTCGTGGCGCAAATTCACGATGAATTATTGTTTGAAGTCGACGAAAATTACGTCGCCCAAGTGGCTGCAGCGGTGCGCACCTGCATGGAGCGCGCGATGCGCCTCGCCGTGCCGACGCCGGTGACCATCGGCGTTGGAAAGTCGTGGGGCGCACTCAAGCCTATATAATAATATTGTAATTTAGTGGTATGACCGTTGTACATTATCATTATTCTTACATTCGCGCGCGGTAGCCCTCAAAAGTCAAAATACGTCGACGACGAGTTGGCCACATCCGTCGGCTTGCCCATCTTTTCCAACTTTTCGCTCGTCGTCAGCCCTTGCACGCCTGCCATCGCCGCTCTGAGCACGTTATCCGTACACGGATCCTCAATCGAACACGTCGGAGCGATTTCCTCCCCTTTCATCGCGAGCGCCATTCGTGTTTTCAAATTCTCCGTTTGCGTCGCCGCGTACTCCCGTCGATCGCCGTCGCAATCAAACATCGACTGACACTTCCACGACGCCGCCTCATCCCTCGATCGCATGTACTCCGTCACGGACTTATCCACGATCACAAAATCAATCGCGCGCGCGCGATCGACGTCCGTCATCGCCACCAACGATGCGACTAGAAACGCGACGTTCGCGCGCGCGCGCGCGCGCGTCGTCTCCCCTCGCCTCTCGTTCGTCCTCGTCCTCGTCGTCCGCGCGCCTCGCGTCGCCCTCGCTCGCGCGTGCGCCATCGCGCGCGTCATCGTCACTCAACTCGCTCGCTCCCGATCGTGTCGCGCGCGTCACATCGGTTCGCTTCGTTTCGTTTTCATTCCTAGTCGTTTCGTTTCACGTCAATTCGCGT
>Ga0222712_10003894_pt1 | contig 15976 bp, 15 predicted proteins | sample C33_657DmetaG_FD_165043 | JGI IMG/M metagenome (GOLD analysis project Ga0222712, IMG submission 165043) | Estuarine water microbial communities from San Francisco Bay, California, United States - C33_657D | ecosystem: Environmental > Aquatic > Marine > Unclassified | place: USA: California... | reverse complement strand
CGCAAGGTCGACGGCCCGACGATCGTCCAGGTCGGCTTCCTCCAGCCCGACGGGCGCGTGCTCGTGGCCGAGGCCGCCCGCGGCATGACCACGCGCTTCGACCCGGCCACCTATGGCGCCTTCGCCCGCGACCCGGCCTGCGCCGGGGTGCAGATCGACGCCGCCGCCCCGGCCCAGCCGCCCCAGCGAAAGTTCGGCCCGCGCAGCTGAGCGACCTCAGCGCCCCAGGTCGGCCAGGATCGTGCGGACGATGACGTCGGCGAAGTGACCCTGGGAGAACGGCTTCGCCCGGTCCGAACCCAGGAAGGCGCGGATCCGCTCCTGGTAGGCCCGATACTCGTCATCCCCGATCGCCCGGAGACGGGCGGCGAGTTCCGCCGGCGTCGCGAAGGCGCGCCCGTTGATGAAACAGTCCGCGGGGACGAGGTCGGCGATCTCCTTCGGCCCCACGTAGACGGGCACGCAGCCGGCCCGGAAGCAGTCGAAAAGTTTCTCGGTCACGTAGCCTTCCAGGTCACGGCAGTTCTCATGGGCGAGGCAGAAGCGGGCGCGGGTCAGCAGCTCGATCTTGTCGTCCACCGGGCCGCGCCAGGTGGCGTAGGGCGACTTCGCGGGCAGGAATCGGGCGACGATCTTGCGGAACTGGTTGCGCACGCGGCCCCAGCGTCCCGGTAGCGCGGCGGGTCGCTCCCAGCCCCGGCCGAAGAGATGGAAATCCGTCGGCGCGTGGCGCTCATACCAATCAAGGATCCGGACGCGGGCCTGGTACTGGTCGCGCGGGTCGACCACCGTGAGCGCCTTGTTGGAGGCGACGAGGACGCAGAAGAGCGGGCGTTTTTCCGGACCGTTCCACGGTCCGGTTTCGAAGCGGTTGGGGTAGAGGAGCGGGACCGTGCGCGGATCGTCGCGGAGCTCCCCATCCCAGGCGAACCACTTCGCGTAGCGGGCGAGGGCTGCGCGGTCACGGTTGAGCGGGCGGATCAGCGGGTTCTCGTAAAGGTAGACGTAAGCCCGGGCCGAAGGATCCTGGCGGCGGCAGTTGATGTGGAGTTCGAACTCGACCGGGCGGCCGGCGTTCACGTCGGGCGTGTTGAGCTCGATACCCGCGGCGAGGAAACGTTCCCGCAGTTTCGCGTAAGGCAGGTAGAATTCGCCGTTGTTCTCGCCCTGGCCCGGCTTGAAGAGGGAGTTGTCCGCATAATCGCGGTAGAGGACGGAGGCGACTCTCATAGGTGGCGGGCGGAGGTCAGCTGTTCGCTGAAATGGGCGGCGGCGTAGAGCGGACGGGCCGCCGCCGCCGCGGCGCGCTTCCTGGCGGCCAGCTCGGGGGCGGGCATCTCCGCGAAGGTCCGGATAGCGGCGGCGAGCGCCGCCACGTCGCCGATGGGCTCGACCACGTGGCCGACCATCCCCTCGGCCCACGGGACCGAGGGCAGGCCGACCGGGTAGGCGACGACCGGGACGCCGCAGACCAACGCCTCGCCGACCATCATCGGTCCGTTGTCGTTGGTCGAGGGATTCACGAAGAAGTCGGCGGACTGGTAGGCCACCGCGAGGGCGGCGTCGCCCCGGCGGACGCCGAGCTCGGTGTAAGTCACATGCTTCCAGCCGGCGCCCATCAGCCCGGTTTCGCCGAGCACGGCGACATGCAAGGCGACTCCTTGCGCGTCGAGCAAACGGAGTGCCTCGAGCAGGAGACCGAAGCCCTTGTAGGTCAGCGCGGGGTCGATTCCGCGGACGAGCAGGACGCGGGCCTCGGCCGGTAGGCTGAGCGCGGCGCGGGCAGCCTGCGGATCGTCGACCGGGTGGAGCACCTCGAGGTCGAGCGGGATCGGGAAGACCTTCGACGGCAGCCCGCCGGTGATGGCGCTCTCCCGGGCCTGGCGGGCCGACCATTCGGTGGGCGCCAGCAAGACCGCGCCGACCTCGCGCCAGGTCCGGAGCCGGCGGGCGGCCTGGCGGGCCGACAGATCGTCGGCCTGCCGGGACCCGATCAACGGACAGGCGCCGCAACCGGTCCGGTATTTCAGGCAGCCCAGGTTCGAATGGCAGCCGCCCGTCACATGGGCCATGTCGACCTGCCAGAGGACCACGCGGGCGCCGAGGGCTTCGGCGATCTGCCGGATGGTATCGGCTGTCACGAAGGCGCCGGCCCAGTGGACGACCACGAGATCCCACTTTTCGGCGCGGGCCCGGGCGTCGCGGATGATCGGCTGCGCCGGGAAGTTCGCCTCGGCGTCGAAATCATAGACGCCCACGGGCCGTAGATGCAGACGGCGCAGTTTCGCCCCGACCCGGCCGAGGCCCCAGGCCAGCTTCTGGACGGGACCGAGGAGGCGGCGGGCGTCGATCATCGCCGGGACGTCGCACCGCTGCTTCTTGATGACGTAGGCGACCGAGTCATGGCCTTGTCCCAGCAGGGCGCGGTGGATCCGCACGAACCCGTCGGCGGCCCCGCCGCCGGCATCCATCTTTGATAAGTGCAGTATCTTCATCCCTGGCCAAGTGGATAGGGTCGCTCCGCCCCGGTGACGAACCAAAAGCAGACCGCCAAACGCATTGAAAAACGTCGGGGACCCGCAAGGATGCGGCGCGATGGCCCCGCTCATCTACGTGATCAACCTCGACCGCGACGCCGAGCGCATGGCCTCGATCCGCGCCAACCTCGAGGCGCTGGGCCTGCCCTTCGAGCGCCTGCCCGCCGTCATGGGCAAGGACGTGCCGGAATGGGAAAAACTCGTCGACCTGCCGGCCTACGCCTGGCGCAACCGGCTGGACACCCCGCGAGCCGGCGAGGTCGGGTGCTACCTGAGCCACCTCAAGGCGATGGAGACCTTCCTCCGGACCGAGGCCCCGTGGTGCGTGATCCTCGAGGATGATGTGGAAGTCCTGCCCGCCTGCGCCGGAGTCCTCCGGTCCCTGGCCGAAAAAGAGGACTGGGACCTCGTAAAACTCTTCAACTTCCACTCCGGGATGCCCGTGACGAAGCGGGCCCTGGCCGGAGGACACCGGCTCGTCGCGCACCTGACCCGGACGACCTCCTCCGCCGCCTATGTCGTCAACCGCCGCGCCGCCGCGACCTTGCTGAAGTCCATGCGGCCGATCTCGGAGCAGGTCGACCATGCCTTGGACCGCCCTTGGGAGACCGGCCTGCGCACCCGCGGTATCCGTCCGATGCCGGTGGTCCTCGCGCCTGTCGCGCACACGACCAGCACCATCGGCTATCAGGACCGGTCCAAAGCCCGTCGCACCCTCGGCAAGTCGGTGAAGCTCTTCCTCGCCCGCGCGAAGAAGGAGATCAGCCGTTTCGGCTATGGCCTGTTCGATGCGGTTAGGTAGCAGGTCAGTTGATCCGTTGATCTGTTGGCCAGACCGATGCGGCATGAGTTGACCCATTGATCAGTTGGCCAGAGAGATTTGGCACAAAGTGAATCCGGAGGCCGGAGCATTGGCCGAGGCCCTGCCTCGATGCATCTCTTGTCAGCCGGCCAACTGATCAACCGATCAACTAGCCTTGGGCCTAGTCAAACAACACCGCATCGATCGGCCGGCGGCGACGCGCCCAGAGAATCCGCCACTTGAGCACCTGACGCATGAGTTTGGAGGAACCGCGGTGGCCCGAAGTCAGGTAATGGCGGTCGTAACGTTCGTCGGCGACGACCGGTGGTTGGTCCGACCAATCGTCAGCCGGGTCGTAAGCGAAGGCCGGCGCCGCCCAAGGGCGGCCACCCTTGCCGAAATGCGTACCTGTTCCGTCGAAGCCGATGTTCAGGATGAGGTTGCGACCGGGGACGACCGTGAGCTGGCCCGCGCGGAGCGTCTGGACCATGAACTGGTAATCCCAGACCGTGCGCACCTTGCCGGCGGCGATGGCTTGGAACTTGCGCCGCAGGAAGTCGACCGCGTTGGGGTGGAGCCGGCGCGTCCACGGCTCGTCGTCGCGGACCGGCTCGGGGATGAAGGTGAACCGATCCCAGGTTCGCTTCCAGGTGGCCCAGCCCCAGCAAGAGGTGACGCGGCTGAAGCCGTGGGACGCAGGCAGGTCGACCAGCGGGGCCATGTTGGAGCCCGCGATCAGGCCGATACGCGGGTCATCGCGGTGACGTTCCAGCATCGTGGCGGCGAAACGGAAGAAGGCGGGGGTCGGCAAGCAATCGTCTTCGAGGATGACACCTTCGCCAGCCTCGCCCAGGAACCACGTGATCGCGGAGCTCACGCCCAAGCCGGAGCCGAGATTGGACTCCGGAAACTTGGTACGCACCTCACAAGGCCAGTCAACGGCCTCGACCAACGCCCGCACTTCGGCGACCCGCTCGGCCTCGCCGGCCTTGCCTGGCCTGGCGGCATCGCAGGCCAGGAACAGCTTGGAAGGCTTGGCCGCGCGCACCGCCGAAAAAACTCGTCGCGCGGAGTCCGGGCGGTTGAAGGCGATGATCAGGACTGGGGGGACGGGCAAACCCATGACGAACTTTCGGACAAAGACCCTAGGGTGTCAAATCGCCTCGCCAGCGTGAGCTCCTGGGCGTGCTTACGATTTGGCGAGCAGGCCCCACGGGCGCTTGAGAAATCCGTTTGCCTTGGATTATCGGCGGCGTAGCATCATGCCACCGCATGCGCTACCTCGTCACAGGCTCGGCTGGATTCTTGGGCGCCAACCTGGCCATGCGCCTGCTGGCCGACGGGCATGAGGTCGTCGGTCTCGACAACTACCATTCCGGCTTGCGGGCCAACACGGCCATGCTCCTCGGGCGTCCCGGCTTCACTTTCGTGGAGCATGACGTGGTCAAGCCCTACGACATCCCTTGCGACGTCCTCTGCAACCTCGCCTGCCCCGCCTCCCCTCCCCACTATCAGCAAGACCCGGTCTACACCTTGCGCATCTCGGTCCTCGGAACACTGCACGCCCTCGAAAACGCCGAAAGGCATAAGGCGCGGATGTTGCACGCATCAACTTCCGAGATCTACGGCGACCCATTGGTTCATCCGCAGCCGGAGAGCTACCTCGGCAATGTCAACTCCACCGGGCCAAGGGCTTGCTACGACGAAGGCAAGCGGGCGGCGGAGACCCTTTGCGCCGATTTCACGAGGCTGGGCCGCGTGGATGCGCGTCTGGTACGCATCTTCAACACCTACGGGCCGCATATGCGTGGCGATGACGGCCGGGTCGTCACCAACTTCCTGCTGCAAGCCTTGTCCGGCAAGGCCCTCACGGTCTATGGAGCCGGCCAGCAGACCCGCTCGTTCTGCTATGTCGACGACCTGATCGAAGGGCTTGTCCGCGTCCTCGCCCTGCGGGAGAACCAAGGCCCGATCAACCTGGGTAACCCCAACGAATTCACGATGCTCCAACTGGCCGAGGCCGTCCAACGCGTGGTCGGCTCGTCCCTGCCGCTCCGGTTTGAGGCCCTGCCGACCGACGACCCGAAACAACGCCGCCCGGACATCGCCAAGGCGCGACGTTTGCTGAACGGCTGGGAGCCCGAGGTCCAGCTGGCCGAGGGCCTCGCAAGGACCTTGGCTTATTTCCGAAACCAGGCACAAGGTCGGTCCGCATGAAGCGTCGCATCCTTAACATCGCCTGCATCGGCGCGGGATACGTGGGCGGTCCCACCATGGCGGTCATCGCCGACCGCTGTCCGCACGTCTCGGTCACCGTCATCGATCTGAACGAAGCCCGAATCGCGGCGTGGAATTCGGATACGTTGCCGGTCTACGAGCCCGGACTCGACGAGGTCATCCGTCGGACGCGCGGTCGCAACCTACGCTTCATCCCCCAGCGGGAAGGCGCGGCGGCGGTCGCCGCGGCCGACGCCGTCTTCATCTCGGTCAACACGCCGACCAAGACCCAAGGGGCGGGGGCGGGCAAGGCCTCCGACCTCGGCTACGTCGAAGCCTGCGCGCGCTACATCGCCGAGCATGCGCTGGGGCATACCATCGTGATCGAGAAATCCACGATGCCGGTCCGGGCGGCCGACACGATCAAGCGGATCCTCGCGACCAGCCCCCGCGTCGGCACCTTTGACGTGCTCTCGAACCCCGAGTTCCTCGCCGAAGGCACGGCGATCCGCGACCTCGAGAAGCCGGACCGCGTCCTGATCGGCGGCGAAACCCCGGCGGCGGTGGACGCGCTCGCCGAGGTGTATGCGCATTGGGTCCCTGACCAGGCTATCATCCGCACCGGGCTCTGGTCGGCGGAGCTGTCCAAGCTCGCCGCCAACGCCTTCCTCGCCCAGCGCGTTTCCTCCATCAACGCCATCTCAGCTTTATGCGAGGTCACCGGCGCGCAGGTTGAGGAAGTCGCCAAGGTGCTCGGCACGGACACCCGAATCGGCCCCAAATTCCTGAAGGCATCCGTGGGCTACGGCGGGTCTTGTTTCAAGAAGGACCTGCTCTCGCTGGTCTACCTCTGCGAGTTCTATGGCCTGACGGAGCCGGCGGCCTACTGGCAATCCGTCCAGGACCTGAACGAATGGCAGAAGCGTCGCTTCGCGCAGATGGCCGCCACCCATGCCAAGAAGCAGGGCAGGGTCGTCGCCGTGCTGGGCCTGGCGTTCAAGAAGAACACCAACGACTTCCGGGAATCCCCCGCCATCGACATCTGCAACTATCTGCTCGCGGCCGGCGTTAGGCTGCGACTTCAGGACGAGCGCGTCGACCCGCATATGTTCGGAGCCGTGCTGGTCGATGATCATAAAGCGGGCTTCGACTTCTTCAGCGAAGCAGCGGAGGCCGTCCGAGGCGCGGACGCCATCCTCGTACTTACTGAGTGGGATCAGTATGCGACGCTCGACTGGCGAAAGCTGTCCACGGTTGCGGCGCCGGGCGTCATGATCTTCGACGGGCGCACCGTGGTGGACCCTGTAGCCGCAAGCGCAGCCGGTCTACCCGTCTTCACCGTAGGTATCGGGGCTGCCAAGTAAGACGTTCAGGTGGCGGATGGGCGTGGCCATCCCCCACAACCGACCAATCTGGCATGGGTAGGGACGGCTCTCCGAGCCGTCCGCTCGGCGGGCTCGGAGAGCCCGCCCTACCAGAGATCCCCGGCCCATCATCCGGCCTCCGGTTCCCCCTTTGAGTTGATGCCGCTCTCTCTGGCCCACTGGCCAACTGATTAACCGGTCAACTCACGGTGTTGCTTTCTGGCCAACTGGCCCGCTGATCAACGGGTCAGCTTGTGGCTACGCATTCACCACCGCGATCACATGGGCCACCTGCTCGTCCGACATCACAGGGCTGACGGGCAAGGAGACGACCTCACGGTGGAGGGCCTCGGTGAGCGGTAGCTTCAGGTGGCCGAGTGACCGGGCGTAGGCCTGCTGATGATGCGGGGCGATCGGGTAATGGATCGCCGTGTGCACGCCCTTCTCCACCAGACGCTGCTGGAAAGCGGCGCGGTCCGGCACGCGGACGACGAAGAGGTGCCAGACGTGGGACTCCTCTCCGGCACGGACGGACGGCAGGCGCACGGCCGGGTTCTTGATTTCGCGACGGTAACGCGCGGCGATCGCCTGACGGCGGGCGTTATCGGCGTCGATGTGCCTCAGTTTCACGCGGAGCAAGGCCGCCTGCAGCTCATCGAGGCGGTCGTTCGGGCCCTGGACGAGGTTCTTGTATTTCTCGTGCGAACCGTAGTTGCGGAGCGCCCGGACCATCTCGGCCAGCTTCGCATCCTGGCAGGTGAGCGCGCCGGCGTCGCCGAGCGCGCCGAGGTTCTTGCCGGGATAGAAGCTGAACGCCGCGGCGTCGCCCCAGGTGCCGGCCTTCACGCCACCGAGGTGGGCGCCGTGGGCCTGGGCGGCGTCCTCGAGCAGGAGCAACCCGCGGTCACGGCAGAGCTGCGCGATCGCCGGCATGTCGGCTAGCTGACCGTAGAGATGGACCGCCAGGACCGCCTTCACGTCCGGCGTGAGCGCGTCCGTGAGCTTACCCGCGCCGAGATTGAACGTATCCTCATCGGGCTCGACGAGCACCGGACGCAACCGGTTCTCGGTGATCGCGAGGATCGATGCGATGTAGGTGTTGGCCGGGACCGCGACACCGTCGCCGTCCTTGAGCAGGCCGAGCTCCTTCCAGCCGCGCAGGGCGAGGATGAGGGCCGAAAGTCCGTCGGAAGTCGCGACGCAGTGCGGCGAGCCGACCCAGGCGGCGAAGTCGGACTCGAAGGCCTTCACTTCTTCGCCAAGGATGTACCAGCCGGAGTCGATGACACGGGCGGCGGCGGCCTTCAGCTCGGCGGCGTGCCGGGCGTTGATGGCCTTGAGGTCGAGGAAGGGGACTTGCATGGTCAAAGGGTGCGCACGACGCGGGCGGGATTGCCGACGACGAGCGTGCGGGGCGGGACGTCCTTGGTGACCACGGCGCCGGCGCCGACCATGGCGCCTTCGCCGATGGTGAGTCCGGGCAGGATGGTCGCGTTGGCGCCGATGGAGGCGCCTTTCCTGACCAGGGTCGGCAATAGCTGCGCCGCCGCGTTGCGCGACCGCGGGGCAAGGTCGTTGGTGAATGTGGCGTTCGGACCGACGAAGACGTCGTCCTCCAACGTCACGCCGTCCCACAGCTGGACACCGCACTTGACCGTGACGCGGTCGCCCACGACGACCTGGTTCTCGATGAAGCAATGGGAGCAGATATTACCGTCGCGGCCGATGACCGCCCCGGGCAGGACCACCACGAACTGCCAGATCCGCGTCCCTTCGCCGATCTGCTTCGACTGCACGTCGGCGCTAGGATGAATGAACATGGCGGATGAATTGGTCGCGGTCGCGGATGTAATCGGCTTCGTCGTATTCGGCGTCGGCGAAGACCATCAGCACGCAATCGGGGGAGAAGTCATGCATCTCCCGCCAGAGACCTGGGCCGACGAGGAGTCCCTGGGCCGGCGAGTCGAGGACGACGCTCTCTTCGCGGCGGCCGTCGAACAGGCTCAGGCGCACGGAGCCGGCGACGCAGACGCAGAGCTGGCGCAGCCGTTTATGAGCATGAAAACCGCGGCTGACTCCGGGGCTTGTCCCGTAAATCCAGTAGGCGCGCCGCACCGGGAACGGCAGCGCCCCGCCGAGCTCGGCCACGGCCAGACCGCCCCGGGCGTCGCCGCGCTGGGGGATATCGACGAGCTGGACGAGCGGGGCGCTCATGCGGGGGGCCGCGGCGAAAGCCAGCGGGCGACGAGCGGACGCAGCGGGCGTTCGACCAGCAGATGCGCCAGGCAGGCGAGCGCCAGGGTGACCACGAAGCAGAGCGCGACCGCCTGGTTGCGATCCATGGCCTTCGCGTGGACGGCGAAGAGGGGCAAGGTGACGAGCTGCACGAGGTAGAGCGCGAAGCTGGCTTCGCCGAGGAACACGAAGACCGGGTGGGAGAACAGGCGCACGGCGGGACCGTCCTCGCGACGGGCGAAGTAGGCGAAGACCACGAGGAGGCAGGGCACGAGGAAGACCCCCAGGGCCACCTCGGGGAGCGCTTTGGCGAAGATGATCACGAGCAGGACCGTCCCGATGACGGTCCAGACCGCGGTCCGACCGGTCGGCGCCGGAACGCTGTCACGGGTGGCGAGGACCCCCGCGAAGACTCCGGCGACGAACTCCGGCAGGCGGAAAATCGGCATGGAGTAGAAGACGGCGAAGCGGACGCCAGGGTCGAACGGCTGAACGTATTTGCCCATCAGGGAGAAAAAGCACAGCAGGCCGACCGCCCAGCGGATACCGATGACGAGCGCGCGGTCGGAGAGCCCCTTGGCATGGAAGAAGACGAGCGGGAAGAGCGCGTAGAAGAAAGCCTCCACGGAGAGGGACCAGGTCCCGTTCCGGATGAAGCCGCCCATGAACATCTGCGGAAACCAGGCGTTGGTGAGGGTCAGGTCGGCCACCCCGTGCGCGACCCCGGAGCGGATCGGCGATTCGCCGAGCTCCCCGGCGAAGCCGACGAAGGCCCAGCTCGACAGGAGCACGAAGAGGTAGATCGGGTAGATCCGGGCGAAGCGTCGCGCGGCATACGCACGGTAGGAGCCAAGGGGATCCGTGCCGGCGGCGGAGTGCGCGAGGATGAACCCGGATAAGACGAAGAAGAACGCCATGCCGAGCGGTCCCGCCAGCAGGAGCCGGTCGAGGACCCCCGGCGCCTTGCCGCCTTGCCAGAGGTAGAGATGGAAGACGAAGACCCAGAGGGCCGCGAGGAAGCGAAGGGACGTGAGGGGCGGAATCTGGCGGCGCATCGTTCAGTGCTTCTGGCCGACAAGAGCCTTGAGGTATTCGCCGTAGCCCGACTTGGCGATGGGCTCGGCGAGCTTGAGCAGCTGGGCGTCGTCGATGTAGCCGCGGCGCCAGGCGATCTCCTCGATGCAGCCGATCTTGAAGCCCTGGCGGGCCTCGACGATCTGGACGAACTGCGAGGCCTGCAGGAGGGAGTCGAAGGTGCCGGTGTCGAGCCAGGCGGTGCCGCGCGGGAGGACCTTGACGCTCAGCTTGCCCTGACGGAGATACTCGCGGTTGACATCGGTGATCTCGTATTCGCCGCGCGCCGAGGGCTTGAGCGCCTTGGCGATGCCGACGACGGAGTTGTCATAGAAGTAGAGCCCGGGGACGGCAAAGCTGGACTTCGGCGCCTTGGGCTTCTCCTCGATGGAGACGGCTTTGCCGGCCGCGTCGAACTCGACCACGCCGAAGCGCTCGGGGTCCTTGACATGGTAGGCGAAGACGACGCCGCCCCGCGGGGCACGGCAGGACTTCAGGAGTTCGCCGAAGCCGGCGGAGTAGAAGATGTTATCGCCGAGGACGAGGCACACGTCGTCGGCGCCGATGAACTTCTCGCCCAGCACGAAAGCCTGGGCGAGCCCGTTGGGGACCGCCTGCTCGACGTAGTCGAAACGGCAGCCGATGCGCGAGCCGTCACCGAGGACTTCCCGGAAGCGCGGCAGGTCCTGCGGCGTGGAGATGATCAGGATCTCCCGGACACCCGCCAGCATGAGCACGGACAGCGGGTAGTAGATCATCGGCTTGTCGTACACCGGCAGGAGCTGCTTGCTCATGACCTGGGTCAGAGGATGCAGACGGGTGCCGGAGCCGCCGGCGAGGATGATGCCTTTCATGGAAGTCAGATCTTGCCGAGTCGCTCCAGGCGATAGGAGCCGTCGAGGATGCCCTGGATCCACGCGGGGTTATCGAGGTACCAGCGGACGGTCTTGCGGAAGCCGCTCTGGAAATCCTCCTGCGGGGCCCAGCCGAGCTCGGCGCGGGCGCGGCGGGCGTCGATGGCGTAACGGAGGTCGTGGCCCGGACGGTCGGTGACGTAGGTGATCGCGGAGTCGTGCGGCTTACCGTCGGCGCGAGGGCGGAATTCGTCGAGGAGCGAGCAGAGCAACTTCACGAGGTCGATGTTGCGGCGCTCGTTGTCGCCCCCGATGCAGTAGGTGCGTCCGGGACGACCCTTCTCCACCGCGGCGAGGAGCGCGCGGGCGTGGTCGTCGACGTAGAGCCAGTCGCGGATGTTCTCGCCCTTGCCGTACACCGGGATGGCCTCGCCGCGCAGGCACTTCAGGATGACGACCGGGATGAGCTTCTCGGGGAACTGGTAAGGGCCGTAGTTATTGGAGCAGTTCGTCACCACGACCGGCAGGCCGTAGGTATCCATCCAGGCGCGGGCGAGGTGATCGCTGGAAGCCTTGCTCGCGCTGTACGGGGAATGCGGGTCGTACGGGGTCGACTCGTGGAAAGCCGGGTCGGTCGGACCGAGGGAGCCAAAGACCTCGTCGGTCGAGACGTGCAGGAAGCGGAAGGCGTCCTTGGCGGCACCTGAAAGGGATCGCCAGTATCCGAGGGCGGCCTGCAGCAGCTGGAAGGTTCCGGTGACATTGGTCGCGATGAACTCGCCCGGGCCGTCGATGGAGCGGTCGACGTGCGACTCGGCGGCGAGGTGCATGACGGCTTCCGGCCGGGCGGCGGCGAAGGTGCGGCGCATGGCCTCGGCGTCGCAGATGTCGGCCTGGACGAACGTGAAGCCCGGCTTGCCCTGCAGGTCGGCGAGGGAGGACAGATTGCCCGCGTAGGTGAGCTTATCGACGACCGTGACGGCGTGTCCGCCCGCGACCAGGAGGCGGGTCAGGTTTGACCCGATGAAGCCTGCGCCGCCGGTGACCAAGATTCTCATAAGCAGTGCGGGAAAACTCTCCGAAGCCCGGGGTTAAGGCCAGAAAAAAGGCGGCCAGGCCACTAGCTGGCCGGCTGGCAAGTTGACACGTTGACAAGATCGACAAACCCAAGGCTTAGGGACCACGTTAACAGGGGCGAGGGGAAGGAGCTATGTCGTGACGCGGTCCGGGCCCTACCCATAAAAGGTGGTAGCGGTAGGCGGTAAGCGGTTGGAGATATTTCTGCCCTCACCAGCTTATCAACCTGCCAACGGGGTCCACCCCTTGCCAGCGTGTCAACGGGTCAACTCGTGTTGCCTCTGACGCTGTCCTCTTGCCCCCTCGCTCACTTGCCCTCTAACTCCCGCCATGTCCCAACGACCGCTCGGGTTCGGCATCTGGGGAACCGGCATGATCGCCGAGTTCCACGCCAAGGCCTTGGCCGAGATCCCCGACGCGCGCCTGGTCACGGCCTATAACCGGACCCCCGCGAAGGCCGCCGCCTTCGCCGCCACCCATGGGTGCGCCGTCGCCGCGACGCCCGAAGCGCTCCTGGCCGACCCCGCGGTCGATGTCGTCTGCCTGTGCACTCCCAGCGGCGACCACCTCGCCCCTGCCCTCGCCTGCATCCGCGCGGGCAAGCACGTGGTCGTCGAGAAGCCGCTGGAGGTCACCTTGGCGAAATGCGACGAGCTGATCGCCGCCGCGCGCGCCGCCGGCGTGACGGTCGCCGGAATCCTGCCCCGCCGCTACGTGCGTGGGTCGATCGCGCTGAAAGCCGCCCTCGACGCGGGCCGCTTCGGTCCGGTGACACTGGCCTCGGCCCTCATCCCTTGGTGGCGGACCCAGGCCTATTACGACTCCGCCGCCTGGCGCGGGACCTACGCGCTCGACGGGGGCGGTGCCTTGATGAACCAAGGCATCCACACCATCGACCTGCTCCTCTGGTTCCTCGGCCCGGTCAAACGTGTCTCGGCCACTCTCGGGCTGGTCGCCCACGCCGGCATCGAGGTCGAGGACATCGCCGTCGGCTGGATCGAATTCGCCAACGGCACCCGCGCCACGCTGGCCGGCTCCACGGCCTGCTGGTCAGCCACCGGCTTCCCCGCCGAGATCCGTATCCACGGCACCCAGGGTGCGGCGGTGCTGCGCGACGACAAGCTGACGTCCTTTGAGTTCGACCCTACCCTACCCGCCGACGCCGGGTTCCTCGCTTCCGCGGCGGAGACCGGTGGCGCCGGCGCGGCCGACCCCAAGGCGATCAGCCACGGTTGGCATCGCCTCAACCTCGTCGACGCGATCGAAGCGATCCGCGCCGGCCGCGCGCCCGCCGTCGACGGCGCCGAAGGCCGCAAGGCCGTCGAGCTCATCCTCGCCCTCTATCAATCCGCCCAGCACGGCGGCGTACCGGTCGAACTGCCGCTGGCCCGCGATCCGGTCCTGCGGCCGTTGGGCGTGAAGAAGGCGTAGTTAGCTGGTCCGTTGACAAGGATTAAGGGCGGCGGAGGGCGCCAACACTTCGGGTTTCATCCTAAGTGGATGCTCTCAGTGTGAACCCTGGGCCAAGCCTAGGCCGAAGGTCGTCTCGCCGAACCTACGCGACAAACGATCATGCCGTGGCTGATGTCGACCTACGTGTTCATCGATGAATCCGGGGATCTGGACTTTGGCGCGGCGGGCTCGGCGCACTTCCAGCTCGTCTGCGTCATCGGTCAACTGACGGATGGCCAGGTGCTGGGACTGCAACGCTTACGAAGGCGACTGCTGCGCGATGGCCACGACATCGAATACTTCCATGCCACCGTCAACAAGAGCGCGGTGAGGGCCGAAGTGTATAGGGTGCTGACGGACACCGCGACGCCGGCTAAAATCCTAGCGCTGGTCATCACCAAGGCGAGGGTGGCGGAGGATGATCGTGACCCTTGGGATTTCTATGCGAAGTACCTTTCCTTGGCCATCGCCCAGTCTCAGGCATGGATACCCTTGGCGGATCCGGTCATCATCACGGACTCCCTGCCTATCCGGAAAAAGCGCGAGGGTATCATCAAAGCCCTAAAGCAAGGTCTGACACAGGAAACCCGGACGGAGACCCCGGTGCCGGTCTATCATCATGCCTCCAAGGCACACTTTGACCTGCAAGCGGTCGATTACTTTGGGTGGGCGATCTGGAGAAACCTTTCTCGCGGGGAATCACTCGATGGACGTCTGCCCTTGGGGACAGAAATTAAATTCATGTACTGGCCCCCCGACTAGGGTGTTTGTGAGTTTGACGGGGCCGGCGCTAGGTCTTGTCATTCCACATCTCTCGAAAGAGAGATGAAAAAGGCTCCTTCCCGGTGATAAGCGCTCTGGGAGAACTTCCGCAAGGATAGCCGGGAAGGTCACTTTTTCGCCAACGGGCCAACCGGTCAACGGATCAACTTCTGTCCGTTCCCCGGAACTCCTCCATCGTCGCCGCTTTGTCCGAGTTGATGCCGGAGCGCGCGAAGACCTTGAAGAAGGTCAGGGCCACGATCTTCAGGTCGAGCCAGAGGGTGCGGTGGTCGACGTACCAGACGTCGTAGGCGAACTTCTGCTCCCAGCTGAGGGCGTTGCGGCCGTTGACCTGGGCCCAGCCGGTGACGCCGGGCTTCACTTCCATGCGCCTGGCCTGGAAGGCGTCGTAACGCGGGAGGTAGCGCATGAGGAGCGGGCGCGGGCCGACGACGCTCATGTCGCCGACGAGCACGTTCCACATCTCGGGAAACTCGTCGAGGGTGGAGGCGCGGAGGAATTTCCCGAAGGCGGTGAGACGCACCTCGTCGGGCAGGAGCTGCCCATCGGGGCCACGCTCGTCGGTCATGGTGCGGAATTTCACCATGCGGAAGGGCCGCCCGCGCAGCCCGGGGCGTTCCTGGATGAAGAGCACCGGGGAACCCAGTTTCAGGCGGACGAGTCCGGCGACGACCAGCATGAGCGGGGCGAAGAGCACGAGCCAGCCGAGGGCGAAGAAGATGTCGAAGAGGCGCTTGACCATGGCTCAGCGGCGAGGGCTCCACAGCACAAGGTCGATCTCCTTGACCGCAACCTCCTTCTCGAAGGTCAGTTCATACCGGAGCGAATACTTGATTTCCCCGCGCCAGTCGTCGGGTTGACCAGCAACACCCCAGTCGAAGCCGTCGGGAACTTCCACCACCAAGCGTCCGCCGGTCGGGCGGCATTCCTGCGCGATCGTCCGCGTCTTTTTCCCGTCGGTGAAAGTCAGCACCAGCCGAGCCTTGGCTTCGGGGTCGCGGGTCTTCGCCGCATCCAGCTCCACTTGAAAATCCAGGATGAAGCCGGGGACGAGGCGGTCGCTCCAACCGCTGCCGACATCTCCTCTATTCGTGTAGGGAACCCCTTTGATCTTTCCTGCCGGGGCGAGGATATGGGCGTTGTAGTTGGTCGACTCATCCTCCGGACGCCCGTTCACCTGGTTACGCCGACTCGGGCTGAGTTCGCCGATGAAGTAAGCGCCGTCGTGATTACGGTCCTTGGTGTGCTCCATGCGCGCTTGGAGACGTTCGCGGTCTTCCGGCAATCGGGCGAGCCTCCAGAGCACGGCGCCGTTGCCGAGCGTGTCGCCGGCGGCCCAGGTGGCGAGCGCCCGTCGCGTAGGTCCGGCCACCCGCGCGAAACCGTAGGGCATGGCGGCGTCGAGCCACTCGGGGCGAGGATTGGTGGCGGCGAAACGGCTCCAGGCGACCGGGAGTCCATACGCCCCCCACGCGGTGTTGAAGGTGGACTCCGCCCGTCGGTAGGCGGACTCGGCGGCGGATAAGGCGCTGAGCTGGGCGACGGCTTCGGCGGCGTTGGCCGGATCGGCGGCGCGACGGG
>Ga0222712_10003893_pt1 | contig 15979 bp, 19 predicted proteins | sample C33_657DmetaG_FD_165043 | JGI IMG/M metagenome (GOLD analysis project Ga0222712, IMG submission 165043) | Estuarine water microbial communities from San Francisco Bay, California, United States - C33_657D | ecosystem: Environmental > Aquatic > Marine > Unclassified | place: USA: California... | reverse complement strand
TCCGCGAACCCTACGAACCTGATCCGGGTCATGCCGGCGAAGGGAGGACGCAGGTGTACCCCGCGCGATAGAGAGCGAGGTATCTGTGCGCGCGTTGGTTCTTGCGGGGGGCGATCAACCTGATCCGGCGCTGCTTGATGCGCACTGGCCCGGATGGCGCGATGTTTCACTTGTCGTTGCTGCTGATGGTGGCGCCCGACATGCCGCGCCGCTCGGCCTCCCACTGCACCAGGTGGTCGGCGACTTTGATTCGCTGAGCGCCGCCGACGCTGATGAGCTTGAGGCGGCCGGCGTGGCCATTGCGCGCTTTCCTACTAATAAAGATGCAACCGATACTGAGCTGGCACTCCTCGCCGCACTCGATGCCGGGGCAGCGGAGATCGCGCTGCTCTGCACCTGGGGCGGCCGTAGCGATCACGCCATCGGCACCCTCGCGCTTCTGGCGCACCCACGGTGCCGCGCTGCTGTGGTGGCGATTCTCGATGAGCAGACGCGCACGCAGCTGGTGCGTAGTGGCGCAGCAATCACGCTGCGTGGTGAGGTTGGTCGAATCATTTCGATTACGCCATGGGGTGGCGATGCAACCGTCTCAGCGACGGGGGTGCGTTGGACGCTTAACTCCGCGCTCCTCGTTGCGGGGAGCACGCGCGGCATTTCTAATGTGGCAACCGCCACAGAGTCAATCATCACGGCCCACAACGGTGCCGTGCTTGTGAGTGAAGGGGGAGGCGCAGCATGAAGCGTTCTTGGGGACTGATGGATCTCGTCACGGTGGCAACGATCGGCATCGCCTCGGGTGTGCTCTTCGCCGGATGGAATCTTGTGTGGGGTGCCGCATCACCACTCTTCGCCGCCGTTCTACCGCTGCAGTACCTGCTCTTCGCCGGAACGTGGGTGATTGCAGGGCCACTCGCTGGGCTGATCGTGCGCCGACCAGGCGCGGCACTCGCTGGCGAGATGATCGCCGCCTCCGTCTCATTCTTGCTCGCGAGTCAGTGGTCGGTCGACGCGATCTTCTCTGGCGCGGCGCAGGGGATCGGCGCCGAGCTCGCCTTCGCCGCCGTGGGCTATCGCGTCGCCGGCTGGCGCGTGGCGCTCGTCGCCGGTGCGCTTTCAGGGGTTGGCATGGCGCTGCACGATTTGCCGCTCTACTTCCCCGACGTCAGCACCTCGTTCGCGGCAGCCCTGGTGGCGGCGATGGTGGCAAGCTCGGCGATCATCGGTGGACTCGGTGCGCTGGCCTTGCGCGCGGCGCTTCGGCGGAGCGGTGCGCTCGACCTGATCGGGGCCTAACGGCGTGTCGTCGCTCTCAATAGAGATCGCTGATCTCACCTGGCGTCCAGCCGGTTCAGATCGCCTCACGCTCGACCTGCGCGGAACCTCCATCAGCGTTCCTGCCGGTGGGCTGCTCCTTATCAGCGGGCTGTCAGGTGCTGGGAAGAGCACCCTCTTGCGCGCGATCGCTGGGCTGCTCGGCACCGTGCTGCCCGGGGAGCTGCGGGGCAGGCTGGTGGTTGGGGGAGTGGATCTCGTTGCAGCCGCCGCAACGGAGTCGGGGGTCCCGCGAGAGTTGAGCGCACGCCTTGGGTACGTAGCGGCTGGTCCCGCCCCCACCTACGCGCTGCCACTCTTCTTAGATGATGCAGCACTGCCACTGGAGTCGCGACACGTTCCCACCGAAGAGATGCGCTCGCAGATTGAGCGATGCGCGCGCGACGCGGCGGTCGACCTTGCCCTCATGGAGCGCAGCCTAAGCACATTCAGTGGCGGTGAACGAGCGGCGGCGGCGGCACTGGTTGCCCTCGTTGCAGCACCCGATCTGTTGATCGCCGATGAGCCGCTCGGCGGCCTCGATGCGCGTTCAGCAGAACGCTTGGCAGCAACGCTCCGCGAGAACGGCGCAACACGTGTGATCGCAGCGCATGATCTCTCACTGCTGAACTCTGCAACAGCGCAGCACCTGCGCCTTGATGGCGGCACGGTAGTCGCAACAGGTGCGCTGCCTGTAACGGCACCAGCCTGGCGCGAGATGCACAGTGCCGACGCTGGCGGTGCACCGGTCGTGCAACTGGTGCGCGCCACAGCAGCACACCGCACCGTTGGGCCATCGAGCCTTGCTGTGATGCGCGGCACCACAACGCTGCTTACTGGCGAAACGGGGAGCGGCAAGTCGACCCTCTTACACCTGGTGGCTGAGACGCTGCCAGTTGAAGAGGGCGAACGCATCGCTGCACCTGATCTGCGGGTCAGGTTTGCACCGCAAGATCCGGGGCTCCTCCTTGGTGCTCGACCAGCTCGTGCGCTCATTGCACCAAGCGACGCAGCGCGAGCCGAGGTGTTGGCGCAGCGTCTTGACGTCACACATCTAATAGATGCATCGCCGGGGCGACTCTCCGATGGCGAGCGTCGCCGCCTTGCGATCGTTGTGGCACTTGCCGCAGCCCCAGATCTACTCCTGCTCGACGAACCGAGTGGCGGCCTCGATGATGCGCGCGTGGCGGCACTCTGCGATCTTCTCAGCGATCGAGAGCTGCTCGGCGCAAGTGCCGTGCTGATTGCCACGCACGACCCACGGTTGAGTGCGCTGAGCCGACCAGATGCGCGGCCGCTGCGCCGAGTGCGTCACCCCGAAGAGACAGGGACCAGCGTTGAGCCGGTAGAGGGTGGTCTCGCGGCGCTCCTGCCAGCGCCAGCGGCGCGTGTGGCCGAGAGCGCGGAGCAGCTCCTCTCACCAGAACTTGGCCGACGACTGATCGGTACAGCCAATCCACTCACGCGTCTCGGCCTCGCCCTCTTCTGGTTTGCCCTCTCAATTGCGAGCCCGGCCACGCCAGTGGCACAAGCGGTGATTGCACTCCCAGTACTCGTGGTGGCGTGGGTCTCTGGCGTGCAGATTCTCGCCACGCTGCGGCTCGCCTTGGCGCTCACGCCAGCGCTCGCCGGCATCGTCCTCGCCAATCTGTTTGGTGGCGCATCGGTCGAAGAGGCGGTTGGTGCTGGAACACGACTCCTCGCCTTCGCCGCCGGTAGCCTCGTCCTGCTCCGACCATTTGAGCCGTTGCGCATGGCCGATGCGTTCATTGAAAAACTGCGCGCACCATTTGCGCCAACGATGGCGTTGCTCGCGACAGCTGCGCGAATTCCTACACTGCGCGATGAGGCGCGAGAGCGTCGAGCGATTCGCCGGTTAACCCGACGTGGTGCAGATCCGCTGCTGCTCGCCGACATGTTCGATTCGGTGGTTCGCGCCGTGCCGCAACTTGCGATCGCCCTTGAGGTTCGTGGTATTCGACTACCGACGCGTGAGCGGCCACCAACGCGTCGTCGCCCGTCGCGCTTCGGTCGCGCCGATCTCCTCATCGTGAGCCTCAGCGCAGGGGGACTGCTCATCTCCATTGCGCGGGCGGTCGCCGAGGCTATACTCGGCGCGTGAGTCCATTTAAATCGTTCCCGCCTGTTGGTAGCGAGGCTCCCGCGTTCAGCATGCGCGACGCCGCTGGCAACGAGCACAGCACCCTTGCTGCACGCGGTAAGTGGCTGGTCCTCTACTTCTATCCAAAGGACGACACCCCTGGTTGCACCATTGAGGCCTGTGAGTTCCGTGATTCAGAGACGGCCCTGCAGGCGGCGGGGGCAATTGTCTGGGGGGTGAGCCCCGACGACCAGTCAAGCAAGGCCGCCTTCCGTGACAAGTTCTCGCTGAACTTTCCGATCCTCTCCGATCTCGACCATCAGGTCGCCGAGGCCTACGGGGTCTGGGGCGAGAAGCAGATGATGGGGAAGAGCTTCATGAGCACCCATCGCGTCACCTTCCTCATCAACCCTGCGGGGCAGGTTGCGAAGGTTTGGGAGAGCGTGACCCCAACCGGGCATGCGGCAGAGGTCCTTGCGGAGATCACCAGCCAGAGGGGATAAAAGGCGGTGCCTTTGGGGGGACGCCGGCACCGCCTTAGGCGGCGATTCTGGCAGAGATTCACCTTCCGCACAAGAAAAAGCGACCAAATTGCAACTATCCCGTTGGGCACGCTCCACGAGAGCCCCTGCTACCCTTGACCCTGCAAGCAATGACCCACGGCAACACCGAAAGGCTCACTGTGACGCTTGAAACGCAGGACTTCCTGGTCCAGCCGGTAGACGCCTCCTGGCTTCAGTGCAACATCGAGTGCCAAGAGGCCTGCCCTGTCGGCACCAACTGCCGCGGCTACCTCAACCTCGCCGCCGAGGGCCGCTTCGAAGAGGGCTACCTCCTCTCTCGCGAACCAAACCCCATTGCCGCCATGTGTTCGTATGTCTGCTCCGCACCGTGCGAGCGCGCCTGCCGCCGCGGCGACATCGATCGACCACTCGCGATTCGCGCAATGAAGCGCTTCCTTGTGGAGTGGCACGCTGCCTCGGGCATCCCCGATGTTGCGCCAGAGATCACACCTCGCGCCGAGAGCGTCGCCGTGATCGGCGCCGGCCCTGCCGGACTTTCGGTTGCACGAGAGCTCGCCGTGAAGGGCTACCAGGTCACCGTCTACGACAGCCTTCCGTACGGCGGCGGCACGATGCTTATCGGCGTTCCCGCCTTCCGACTTCCACGCGAAGCAATTGAGACCGACGTGCGCCTGATCGAGCGACTTGGTGTGAAGTTTGTCTACAACACCGAGGTTGGTCGCGACATCACCTTCGAGCAGTTGCAGCAGCAGTACAACGCGATTGCGATTTGCGCCGGTGCAATGAACGCCGTCGCCCTTGACGTTCCAGGTGCCGACCTGAACGGGCTCGTCTACGGCGTGGACTTCATGAAAGATGCCAACCTCGGCAAGCCGTTGAGCGTTGGCAAAGATGTTGTCGTCATCGGTGGTGGCTACACCGCCATGGACTGCTCGCGCACGTCACTCCGTCACGGCGCCGAGCGCGTCACCATCGCCTATCGACGCACGCGATCCGAACTTGTCGTTGACGAAGAGGAGCTCGGCGAGACGGAGCGCGAGGGTGTGCGCATGGACTTCCTTGTTTCGCCACTCGAACTGATCGGCGAGAACGGCAACATCACTGGTGTGCGCATGATCAAGAATCGCCTCGGCGAGCCAGACGCGTCGGGTCGCCGCAGCCCCGTTCCGATTGAGGGCTCCGAGTTCATTCTTCCCGCCGACACCGTGATTCCAGCGGTGTCGCAGGCCGCCGAGCTCGGCTTCCTTCCAGTAGAGAGCACCTTCGAAGTGGCGCGCGGTCGGGTCAAGGTTGACCCAGCCACCTACGCCACCAACATCAAGGGCGTCTGGGCCTGCGGTGACTTCGTCACGGGCCCAGCCACCATGATCGAGGCGGCGGGCCACGCCAAGAAGTGCGCCTACGCCATCGACCGCTACCTCGACGGGCAGGCCGAGATCACCGTCGACGCCAACGTCAAGATCACCAGCTCCTGGCGCCATGAGATGCCCGAGTTCTACGACCGCATCCCGCGCCAGCACATTCCGGTGCTGCCACTGGCGGCACGCCTCCCATCCGGAGACCCAGTGGAGAACTTCACCACCCAGGTGGAGCTCGGCTACGGCGCCCAGCAGGCGGTTGCCGAGAGCACCCGCTGCCTCATGTGCAACTACAACATCTGGTTTGACCCAATGCGCTGCGTCCTTTGTGGTGCCTGCGCCGACGTCTGCCCCGAGGGGGTCATCCATATGGTGGATATCAACCAGCTCAAGTCTGAGGGTGCCCTACCCGAGCTTTCCGAGGCCTACGGCTGGGAGAACGGCGGGGCGATGCTCCTGGACGAGGAGCGCTGCATCCGCTGCGCCCTCTGCGTAAAGCGCTGTCCCTTCGACGCCATTACGATGGAGCGGTTCGAACTACAAGAGATCAGCTCGGACGGACGCCTCTATAAGGAGTCCTACCGAGATGGGCAGTTGGCCGGCGTTGCCGGCGTAGCGGGAGGGGCACAGTGAGCCTACTGGCGAGGGTCGATCAGGCGGTTCGCAGGTCAGCAGCCTGGCGCTCCATCTTCCGCAACTCCTACCCGAACGACGAGCGAAGCCGCGCCTATGCGGTGATGAACAACGTCTTCCTCCACCTCCACCCAGTGCGGGTTCGCCAGCACGCGGTGAAGTTCGCCTACACCTTCTGCCTCGGCGGCCTCTCGTTCTTCCTCTTCCTCGTCCTTACCGTGACGGGCGTCTACCTGATGTTCTTCTACGCGCCGTCAGCAACGCAGGCGTACTCCGACATCCTTCGGATTCAAACGATCATTCCGTTCGGACAGATCACGCGCAACATCCACCGGTGGGGCGCGCACCTCATGGTCTTCTTCGTCTTCCTGCACATGATGCGCGTCTTCTATCACGGCGCCTACAAGCCACCACGCGAATTCAACTGGGTCGTTGGCGTCATCTTGCTCTTCCTCACGTTGATGCTCAGCTTCACCGGCTACCTGCTGCCGTGGGACCAGATCGCCTACTGGGCAATCACCATCGGCTCGAACATGGCCGGTTACGCGCCGCTCCTCAACACCCCGTCGAAGTTGCTCTTGCTCGGTGGCCTCGAAGTCGGGCAGAACACGCTGCTTCGCTTCTACGTGCTGCACGTGATGGTCTTCCCACTCTTGGCGGCAGTCTTCCTCGCGGTCCACTTCTGGCGGATCCGCAAGGACGGCGGCATCAGCGGACCGCTGTGATCTATGAGTGACGAGCAGCGCCCAGCGAGTTCCCTGCCAGTAGATCCGTCGCGCCAGACGGAGATCGACAAGCAGCGCGTGCCGATGGCGGCGCGACCATATCGACTCCTCGCCCTCGTCAAGCAAGACGCCGTTGTGCGCGTTCAGAAAGAGCCGGATGACACGGTCATGACCTGGCCGCACCTGCTGACCATCGAGTTCTTGTCGGCGGTTGCAATGAGCATCTTCCTGCTCCTGCTCGGCCTCTTCATTAATGCACCGCTCGAAGAGCTCGCTAACCCGAACGTCACGCCAGCCGTGGCAAAGGCACCGTGGTACTTCTTGGGCCTCCAGGAGTTGCTCGCCTACTTCCACCCAACCGTTGCCGGTGCGCTGACGCCAGCCGCCGTGCTGGTTGGCTCGGCACTCATTCCGTATCTCGATCGCCGCAACCTGCACAGCACGAAGCCATCCGATCGCAAGCTTGAGGTCACCCTCTTCTCCGTGCTCTGGGCGCTCGGACTCACCGTGACCTTCATCGGCATCTTCTTCCGGGGCCCTGGGTACGCATTCGTCTTGCCGTGGTCCAGCGGCTTCTTCTTTAGCTTGTGATCGGAGGAACGCAGTGAGCCATTACAGCGTTGAGCCGAGCGACAAGCCGAAGGCCCTTACCGCGCAAACGATCAAGGCGCTGCGCCACGAAGAGGTGAAGGGGATCTCGCGTCGCCGCCTTCTGCGAACCACGATCGGTGCAGGCTTCGGACTCTGGCTGCTCGAAGTGACCGCAGGCACCCTCGGCTTTCTCTGGCCAAACCTTGAGGGTGGCTTCGGCGGCAAGATTCGTATCGGCACCTTGAAGTCGCTGGTCGACGCCAACGCCGGGCTCCCCATTGCTGAGGGCTACCCAGCCTATGTGCAAGATGCGCGTGCCTTCATCATGTTGGTTGATCCGAATCGCCAGGAGTTTGTGCCTGGCGAAGATGCAACGGGTGATGGTGCTGCAGTGAATGTTCGCGCGCTCTATCAGCGCTGCCCGCACCTTGGCTGCAAGCCGAACCCGTGCATCAAGACGTATTGGCTTGAGTGCGCCTGCCACGGCAGCCGCTACGACCGACTCGGTACCAAGGCACAGGGGCTTGGCCCAGCCGACCGCGGCATGGACCGATTCTCGGTGTCAGTCGACAACGATGGCGTTCTCACCCTCGACACCGGCAAGATCAATCTTGGCACCGTGCCGCTTGCTATCGGCGCACCAGGGATTGAGGCGCCACGCGCCGCCACAGGGTGCACCTGATGAGCGACGAGCAGCAGCTCCCAGTTCCGAGCGAGAAGGCGAGCACGCCTGTGCCGCGCCTTTCGAGCCCAAGCCAGATTCAAACCCACGGCCTCACCGCAGAGCGTGCCGCCAAGATCGTCAACCAGAGCGGCTCCTCGCGCATGGCGGCGCTCCTCGGTATCGCCATCGTCACCCTCTTTGTCATCGTCTACGCCTTCTACGACCAGGGGCTCCCTGGTGTCACCGGCTCATCGCGACTCGACGCCGCGAAGCACGAGCAGTACCTCGAGAGCGTGAAGCGCGGCTACAACTTGTACGAGGCGAACTGCGCCCGCTGCCATGGCGAGCAGGGTCAGGGTGGCATTGGGCCAGTGTTGAACGACCAGGGGAAGCTGCTCGCCCACCTCACGCCGCAGTACCTCATGAACGTCCTCACCGTTGGCGGTCGCTATATCTGTGGCGACGCGAATTCACTGATGGGCGTCTGGGCTGACACGAATGGTGGCCCGCTGAACTACCGCGAAATTGAAGAGCTGATCGACTGGCTGCGTGCGACCACCGACGACGTCGTCGAAGTGCGTGACCCGAAGACAGGCGAGATGATTGAAGTGACCGGCTGGCGCGATATTGCATATGCCCCAGCGGCCGATGCAACGCCCGTTCCAGCCTGCTGGAAGGATGCGTTCGCCGTATCGCCGACCCCGACGGGAAGCGCCACCCCGATGCCATCTGGTGGTATGGGTGAGACCTACCAGATCAGCGCGGTGAATCCGATTGCCTTTGAGCAGACCTCCTTTGAGACTGCAGCTGGTGTCCCGTTCACCATCGTCTTCAGCAACAACAATGTTGGCGTCCCGCACAACGTTGCGATCCATGTGGGGACTGCAACGGGGGAAGAAGTCTTCAAGGGCGAGATCTTCCCTGGCATCGGCACACGCACTTATAACGTTCCAGCCCTCACAGCTGGCACCTATGCATTCATTTGCACCGTGCATCCAAACATGGCCGGCACGTTGACGGTGAAGTGATGAGCGGCAGCAACGATCCACGCGCCATCGGTCCAGGAGCCGTCGCGCCGCGTCGCGTGCTCTTCGGCCTGCTCGATGCGGATGGCTGGGGTTGGGCTGGGGTGCGCTCGGTGCTCTGGACGCTCGTAATCATCTTGATGCTCGGCTACATCCCAGACCGCGCCTACTACCTGACCGTCTCGCCAACTGTTGAGCTTGGCCTCAACATGGCCTCGCTCGTCAATATCTGCCCCGCCGAGAATGAGGGGCTCCCATGCCCCGCTCCCGCCGGCGCACTAATTCCGTGGAAGAGCGCCACCGAGGCAGACCTGCCAGGCGATGGCGTTGATGGCTCGCTGCTGCAGGCTGGCGCGCACCTCTATTACATCGGTGGCACCAGCGGCACCGCAACTCGTCTGGCCACGACGAACGTCTCTGTTGCCAAGATCGATGCCGCGGGTCTAGGCACCTGGTCCGCAGGCACGCCACTCCCTGAGGCGCGCGCCAACGCAGGCGTCGCCTTCTTCGCCGGCAAGGCGTATGTGATTGGTGGCGCATCCGACACGACTCCTGCAACCGCATCGGTCTACGTAGGAACACCTGACGCTACTAGCGGGTTGATCACTGCATGGGAGCGACTCGACGCACTTGAGTTGCCAGCCGCACGATCAGGCGCAGCGATCACTGTTGTCTCCGACGGAATCGTAGTGCTCGGCGGCGAAGGTACCGATCGCTCACCAACCACCACCGTCTGGAAGGCGAAGCTCGGCGCCAGCGGCGAACTTGATCCGTGGGCAACCTTCATGGAACTTCCAGAGCCGCGCAGCTTTGCCGCCGCAGCGGTTGTTGGCGATTCGATCTACGTCTGGGGCGGTCGCGATGCGAACGGCCCAGCTGCCGCAGCGCTTCGCGGCGACATTGCCGTTGCTCCAACGAGTGATGGCCACAGCGCACCAGTCGCAAATCCTGATCAAGGTGATGCTGAGCTCGGCACGATATTCCGCTGGGAAGGCACGGCGGGCGATGGCAACCTGCCAACCCCACGCGACGGTGCTGCGCTGTGGAGCGCCAACGGCACCCTCTACGTCGCGGGCGGCACGATCGATGGAGTAGCAACAACAAGCGTGCTTTGGGCAGCGCCAGTCGCCGCAACAGGTGTTACCAAGTGGACCACTGTTGAGCTGAGCAACCTCCCGGCCGACGGCGCACGCGTCGGCGCGAGCGGCGTCGTGATCGGCGCACACGTGCTCCTACTCGGCGGTGCAGATTCCGCTGGCGCCTACAACTCGGGCGCGCTCTCCGCTGGAACATCGCCAAAGGCCCCGGTCTTCCGTGCTGGCCTCTTCGGCCTGACGGTGCCAGGGCTCGCGCTCCAGGGTGAAGTTGGCCAGCAGATCGGCTTCCTCTCCGCCGCCGGAGCGTGGACACTCAACTTCGTGATCATGCTCGGCGCTGCGGTCGCATACGGCCAGCGTGAGCGCTTCCGCGCATGGGTTGGCGCCAAGCTCGGTCGAAAGGGCGCATCCGCCCGCTAACGCGACCCGCCACCACCCTATACTTCCGAGAAACACCTGCCCGGGTGTGAAGTGGGAGGAGACATGAACACCGCAACCGCTAAGCGCCTCTTCGGCATCAATGCGTTCATCGCCTGGCTCGGCTACGGCATGGTGCAGGTAGTCAACATCCTAGGTCTCGTGCCGCAGACCACACCGTACGACCCAGGCAGCAACTTGTTCGGTGGCCATCCAGAGGGAATCGCTGGAGCGATCGGTCGCGTGTTCGACTCCCACGGGTACTTCACCACCTGGTCAAACATCGCGGTGGCAGTTACCCTGACGGCGCTCTACCTCAATCCAGAACGCACGGGTCGGTTCTTTAACAGCCTTCGAAACACTGGGCTACTCATGATCACGATGACGATGGTGCTCTACCACCTTCTTCTCGCAGGGGTAGCAAACCCGCAGAGTTGGTACGCCCTGACTAACCTGTTGCAGCACTACATTACGCCCGTCATCACGATCGCCGTCTGGGCCGCGGCAGGACCGCGTGGCCGATTCCCGTTCAGCCATACGTTCACCGTCTTCACTATCCCGATCACGTATCTGGTCTACACGCTGGTGCACGGCGCGATTGCCTCGGTCTATCCGTACGGGTTCTTCAACGTCATCAAGTACGGATATGCCTCGGTCTTGATGCTGATGGGCGGCGTTATCGTGGGTGGGTATGTAGTTGCGCTGATCTACTACGGCGTGGAGCGACTTCGTAGCCGCTAAGCAGCGGATTGCGCCGCCAAGAGTTTGGTGAGCCGAGCGGGGTTCGAACCCGCGACCAAGGGTTTAAAAGACCCCTGCTCTACCGCTGAGCTACCGGCCCGCGCAGATTCTCCCACGGCGGGCCGCGTTACGAGCCCTGGGCGTGGGAGAATAGCCCCATGAGGCGCTCATGGACGATTGACGCAGCGACGAAGGAGTTGGCCGGGCTGCGCCCAGTCATCGCCCTCCTTCGCGACCAGCGCATCGAACTGGAGCGCATGAAGGACGACCTCCTGCGACTCCGCCGCCTCGAGCGCATGGGCGCACTACCAGGTGGGGCCGACCAGAATCAGCTGCAGCCGGCCGATCTTGACCCCGCCCTCCGCGACGCCCTCGCTAGTAGCTCCGTGCTTGAGATGCGCATTCGGGCCGCAGTTGATCAGATGCAGGCGAGCGTCGACCGAATCACTGGTCGTGGCGTGGAGCTGCGCGACATTGATCGTGGCCTCGTCGACTTTCCAGCGATCGCCTTTGGTTACCAGTTCCTCCTCTGCTGGGAGGAGGGCGACGGCGACGAGGTGCTCTTCGCGCACAACATGGGCGACGGATACGGCTCGCGCCTGCCAGTCGCCGAGTTCTTGCGTCGGCTCGCTGCGCAGGCAGAGGGCGAGCGGTAGTGACCGGTCTTCCACCGACGCTCACCCCTGTTGAGGCGGCGGCACTCCTTGCCGGCTCCGATGCTCCGCTCCTCATCGATGTTCGCGAAGAGTCGGAGTGGAACGAGGTGCACATTCCTGGCGCACTGCTGATTCCGCTCTCACAATTTGTGGCACGCCAAGGCGAGATTCCAGAGGGCCGGGCGCTGATCATGCAGTGCCGCTCGGGCGGCCGTTCAGGTCAGGCGGCGCTGGCGCTGCGCACTGCCGGTCGCACGAACGTCGCAAACCTCGCAGGCGGCATCACCGACTGGGAGGCCGCGGGGCTCCCAGTTGAATACGGGGAATAAGCTGCGCATTTGACGGTTTGCCCCGCGCTGCCGATACTTCGCGAGCGGGGTGGAGCAGTGGCAGCTCGTCGGGCTCATAACCCGAAGGTCGGTGGTTCGAATCCATCCCCCGCAACCAACACCACATCAACCCCGTATCGGGGCACGCCCGCCTATGGCCCGTCGGCGAATTCGGCGATCTCTGCAACGCTGGTGAACGGACCGACGCGGTAGTCGAGCACGACGCCGTTTGCGTCAAGAAGCAGGGTGAGCGGAGCGGCATTGACCGGCACCTGCGCAGCAATGGCGCCGTCGGCATCGATCAGGGTCACCCAGGTTGCTCCGAGTTCTGCGGCGGTGGCTGCGGCTGGTCCAACGGCATCCTTGTAGAGCACGCCGAGCACCGTCGCGCCCGGCGCGAAGCTTGAGGAGTAGTCAAAGAGGAGCGGGATCTCATCGCGGCAGGGGATGCACCAGCTCGCCCAGAAGTTCAGCAGGATGCGCTGATTGCCGGTCGCAACCTCTGACCACGAGGTGATGGTGGCCGCAGGGTCACTGAGTGGGTGCGCCTGGCCGATGCTTATCGTTCGGCCAAGGAGGGTGTCGCTGCTGGAAGAGGGGCCGCCACAGGCGGCGATCATGCTCGCAGCGAGGAGTGCGACTGCGGCGCGACGGATGCGCGCCAGGCCGATCACTGCAGGATGATCGTTCCGAGCATGTTGGGATGCACGGTGCAGATGTAGACATAGGTCTTCCCCGCGGTGAGGGCGGGTACGTCGTAGATGCGCTCATCGACGCCGTTGAAGATCTCGCCGAGGTAGACCTCTGGGCCGGTGCCCGTATCTTCGTGGATCGCAACGTTGTGCGGGATCCCTGCGTCGTAGTTCACGAATCGAATGGTGAATGGCGCACCAGCTGTCACCGTGATTGACTCACTGTTGAAGGCAACGAGCTCAGCGCACATCGTGATGGTTGCATCGCCACCCTCGGCGCATGCGACTGGTCCGCCGCTGGGTGATGGACTCGCCTCACCGCCGCCAATGATGCCCGCCTGCGAGCCAGCGAAGAAGACGAAGAGGAGGCTAAAGAGGGCGATCGCGATTGTTGGCGTCTTCCGTGGCGTTGGATTGACGAGGTGCCCAGTGGCGTCAGCTTCAGCGGTGGCACGGTATTCGCGCCCTGCATCTAGGAGCCAGCCAATCAGTGCGAGTGCCGTCATGAGTGTGCCGAGGAGGGCGAACTCGAGTCCGACTGCGACACCGAAGAGCATCACGGCCGAGCCGGCGCTCACGAGGAGTGGCAGGAGAGATGGCGGCGGAAGGTGGACGCCCTCAGGTGGGCCGCTCGGCGCTGTTGTGGCTGTGGCGTCGTCAACGTGCAGCGCCATCGCCGAGCCTGCACCGAGCGTGTCGTACTCGCGAACGGCTTCGCGACCCCAGGCGACAAGCGACAAGACGAAGAGGATCCCCGCGACGGCGAGGGCTGGGCCACCGAGTGCTACCGAGAAGAAGAGGGCGGCGGATGCTGCCGAGATCAGGAACGGTGCGAGGCTTGGCCCTGGTAGGTGAATGCCCGATGGCACCTGCGGCTTACGGATCGGCATGCCGATGCGACGAGGTCCAGCGCGGCGGAAGCGCCAGAAGACCCAGCCGTAGAAGGCAACAACGAGAAGAAGGACGCCGAGCGGGATGAGTTTGATGAGTGCGCTCCAGTCAGGAGCAACGAACGGTCCGAGGAGAGAGACCACCCATTCAAGCAGGGAGCGGAGAAACTCCATATCGCCGGGGATCCGTTAGCTGTCGGTGTTCATGGCGTGGATCAGGATCAGCGTCATCGTTGCCATGGCAATGCCAAGGGCGAAGAGGAGCGTGGCGCCCTGCAGGTCGTTCGAGACGAAGAGGTAGACGGCGCTGAGGACCACAAAGAGGAGGCCAAATGCGTAGGCGTACTTGTTCATGGCTACTCCCACCTTTCAAATGAGGGCTGGTCGGCTGTGCTTGGGTGATTGTAGCGCCGCCCAAAAAACCACGAACTGGACGAAGATGCGGGTATGACGCAACTGCTGCTGATCCCAGCCCACGGGCCGATCCCGCCGGAGCTCTCCCTGGAGTCGCTCCTCTACTGGGCCTGGCCCCCCGTTGTCACCGTTGCGGTTGCGCTCGTTGGACTGCTCTGGGCGCGCGCGATCCGCCAGGTGGCACGCGAACATCCGGGGAACCCGTACCCGCGCCGTCGCACGATCAGCTTCGCAGCCGCGCTGGCCTTCCTTCTCCTAGCGCTGCAGTCAGGAATCGAGCGCTACGACACCACCCTCTTCTCGATGCACATGGTGCAGCACCTCATCCTGCTCTTCCCGGTGCCGATCCTGCTGCTGCAGGCGGGGCCGATGACACTCCTTCTGCGTGTCGCATCGCCGCGCTGGCGCGCGCGCATCCTCGCCGTGCTGCAGAGCCGCGTCGTCGGCGTGATCAGCCACCCGCTGGTCGGTTGGACGCTGCTCATCGCAGTGATGTGGGGGACGCACCTCTCGGTCATGTTTGAGACGGCACTTGAGGACGCGTTCATCCACAACATGGAGCACGCGCTCTATCTGAGCACCGCCCTCCTCTTCTGGGCGCCGATCTTCTCGGTCGACCCCATCCGACACCGTCTGCGTGGCGGGAGTGCGCTGGCCTATCTGATTACGCAGATGCCGCAGAACAGCTTCCTCGGCGTGGCGATCATGTTCTCCTCAACGCCGCTCTACCCGCATTACGTGACGCTGCAGCGCGCCTGGGGCCCAACGCCGCTCGAGGATCAGCAGCTCGCCGGCGCGATCATGTGGCTCGTGGGCGACGCACTCTTCTTGGCGGCGATCTTCGTGGTCTTGGCCGCACTGGCGAAGTCTGAGGATCGTCCGCAATCGCGATACGATGAGGCGCAGACGGCGGCGGCGATTGCCGAGATCCGTCGACGAGAGATGCTCCTGGCGGAGCGGAAGAGGAGTGAAGAGTGAGCGTGGCAATTGATCCGGTTTGCGGCATGGAGGTGACGATCGCCCCTGACGCCCTCACTACCTCTATTGAAGTCGCGGGGCTCGCCGTAGCCGGCCAGGCCGACCGCCACCGCGGAGCACTCGACGTGAGCGCCCCTGGGCAGGAGCGCTTCTACTTCTGTGGGCGCGGCTGCCTCCTCGACTTCCAGGACGACCCGAGCCCGTTCCTCGATGCGGGGTACCAGCCCTCGGGGATGTAGCAAGTCGGGCGGGAAGTGGTACCTTCTCGCGCACAGGCTCCCACAAGGGGGCAAGAGAGAGGAGCTCACGGCTATGGCCTACGTGATCGCAGAACCGTGCGTTGATGTACTTGACCAGTCGTGTGTTGCCGTCTGCCCCGTGGACTGCATCCACTTCGAAGAGGGGACCGATCGCAAGCTCTTCATCGACCCAGATGAATGCATCGACTGCGGCGCCTGCGAGCCAGAGTGCCCAGTGAACTCGATCTTCCCAGCCGAGTCGGTACCCGCGCAGTGGTCTGGCTACATTCAGATCGACGCCGATTGGTACAAGGACAAGGCCAGCGCGCGAACCGCCGTCGACGCCGCTAAGCCGCGCTGAGGCGGGCGCCTTGAGCGCCGTTGCACCCTTCTCGTGCTCCTGGTGCGGACTTCCGGTTTCTGCGACCACGCTCGAAGACCTCTCGGCATGGACCCTTCTCTGCCCCGCCTGTCTTGAACGCGCACCAGGCCAGCCGTATCTCAAAGCAAAACTAAAAGAGGGCCTGCGCCGACGCGCCGAAGGTGCGCAACCACCGGTTGGCATTCCACTCGCACCAACTCCTGCAACGCGCG
>Ga0222712_10003892_pt1 | contig 15979 bp, 14 predicted proteins | sample C33_657DmetaG_FD_165043 | JGI IMG/M metagenome (GOLD analysis project Ga0222712, IMG submission 165043) | Estuarine water microbial communities from San Francisco Bay, California, United States - C33_657D | ecosystem: Environmental > Aquatic > Marine > Unclassified | place: USA: California... | reverse complement strand
TGGCGCCGACCTGCACGTTGCCCATGCCCGGCATCATCTTCATGATGTCGCCGAGGGGGCCCATCTTCTTCATCTGCTGCATCTGCGCGAGGAAGTCCTCGAGGTCGAAGTCCGCCTTGCGCATCTTTTCGGCCAGGCGTTCGGCCTCCTTCTGGTCGACGACCTCCTGGGCCTTCTCGACGAGGGAGACGACGTCGCCCATGCCCAGGATGCGCTGGGCCATGCGGTCCGGGTGGAAGGTGTCGAAGTCGCCGGACTTCTCGCCCGTGCCCATGAAGCGGATCGGCACGCCGGTGACCGACTTCATCGACAGGGCCGCGCCGCCGCGGGCGTCGCCGTCGAGCTTGGTCAGGATGATGCCGGTGAGCGGCGTGGATTCGTGGAACTTGCTGGCCACGTCGACGGCCTGCTGGCCGAGGGCGGCGTCGGCGACGAGGAAGACCTCGTGCGGCTGGAAGGCGTCGCGCACGCGGCGGACCTCCTCCATCAGGTCGCCGTCGACCTGCAGGCGGCCGGCGGTGTCGACGATGACGAGGTCCGCGGCGGCGGCCTCGGCGTCCTTGACCAGCCGGCCGACCATGGCGGCCACGTCGGTGGCGGCGCGGTCCGCGCGGAAGTCGAAGCCTTCGTTCTTCGCGAGGGTCTCGAGCTGGTCGATGGCCGCCGGCCGGCGCAAGTCGGCCGCGACGAGGGAGGGTTTGCGCAGACCCTCCTTCTTCACGAGGTGCTTGGCGAGCTTGGCGGCGCTGGTGGTCTTGCCGGAGCCCTGGAGGCCGACGAGCAGGACGCGCAGCGGGCGGCGCGGGTCGATCGGGCGGTCGCCTTCGCCGAGGAGCTTCGTGAGCTCGTCGGAGACCACCTTGACGGCCATCTGGCCGGGGTTGACGGAGTCGACCACGGCGGTGCCGAGGCAGGCGACCTTGACCCGCTCGGTGAAGTCCTTGGCGACCTTGAAATTGACGTCCGCGGACATCAGGGCCGAGCGGACCTCGACGAGGGCGGGCGCGATGTTGTCCTCGGTCAGCTTGGACAGGCCGCGGAGGTCGCGGAGGGCCTTGGTGAGTTTCTCGGTGAGGTTGGCGAACACGGGATGGCAAGGAGAACCAAGGTGGGCCGGAAAGGCAAGAGGGACAGGGGAGGTCGGCTGGACGGCAGGGTCCGGGCTAAATTCTCCGGAAGATCAGCACCCAGACCTCTTCGGCGGTCTTGCTCCCGCCCTGGGCGGGGCTATCCTGCCTCGACCCCACCCCATGCGTCTCTCCCGCCTTTTACCCCTGGTCTGCGCGCTGACGGCTTTCGCCGCGGATCGTCTGGTGCTGCCGCTCTGGAAGGGCGATGCCCCCGAGGGGGACGGCAAGTTCTCCTCCTCCGCCAAGGCGCGGCTCACCGTGCACCTGGCCGAAAAGCCGAACGGCGCGGCGGTGGTCATCTGTCCGGGGGGCGGCTACGGCGGCTTGGTCGTCGGCGGCGAAGGGCACGGTATCGCCAGCTGGCTTAATCAAAGCGGCATCACCGGCCTGGTCCTCGAGTACCGGCTGCCCGCCGGCCGGCCCTTCGTTCCCTTGCTGGACGCGCAGGAGGCGATCAAGATTGCCCGCGCCCGCGCCGCCGAATGGGAGATCGACCCCAAGAAGGTCGGCATCATCGGCTTCTCCGCCGGTGGCCACCTTGCTTCGACCGCGGCGACGCATTTCACTCCGGAGACCCGGCCGGATTTCGCGATCCTCGTCTACCCGGTCGTGACGATGAGCGTCGGCACCCACGGCGGCTCCAAGAAGAACCTGCTCGGCCCGAACCCGACCGAGGAGCTGGCCAACCTCTTCTCGAACGAGAAGCAGGTGACGAAGGACACGCCGCCCACGTTCCTCGCCCACGCCTTGGACGACAAACTCGTGCCGATCGAGAATAGCCGCCTCTTCGACCAGGCCTGCCAGGCCAAGGGTGTGCGCTCCCGCCTGCTGGAACTGCCGAATGGTGGCCACGGCTTGAATGGCTACAAGGGGCCTTCCTGGGATGCCTGGCAGAAGCAGTCGCTCGAGTGGCTGCGCGAACTGAAATTCATCCCCTGAGCACGCAACCTAATCCCCCGTCCGCTGACTCAACTGCCATCCCCATGCGACTGACTCTTCTCTTCGGCGCGGTTTGCGCCCCTTTCCTGGCCGCCCAGGCCGCCGATGCCCCCAAGGCCGCCCCGCCCCCGGCGGAGCCGACCTACCTGACGCCGGAGACCGCTGGTCCGGATTTCCTGCTCCAGGGCGAGTATGGCGGCGACAAGCTCGGCGCCGACGTCATCGCCCTGGGCAAGGATACCTTCCGGTTGGTGCTGCACAAAGGCGGCCTGCCCGGCGCCGGTTGGGACGGCTCCGCCAAGACCGAGGTCGAGGGCAAGCGCAACGGCGAGGGCGTCACCTTCGCCGGCGCGATCAAGGCCGAGCTGAAGGACGGCGTCCTCGCGGGGCAGACGGTCGCCGGCGAGGGCTTCGTGCTCAAGCGCATCGTTCGCCATAGCCCGACCGAAGGCGCCAAGGCCCCCGAGGGCGCCGTCGTCCTCTTCGACGGCACGAACGCCGACGCCTGGAACGGCGGCCACCTGGACGACCGCAAACTGCTCGCCGCGGGCACGACCTCCAAGCAGGCGTTCCAGGACTTCACGTTGCACCTCGAGTTCCTGCTCCCGTTCAAGCCGCTCGGCCGCGGGCAGGGTCGCGCCAACAGCGGCGTCTACGTCCAGAACCGCTACGAGGTCCAGGTGCTCGATAGCTTCGGTCTGGCCGGTTTGGACAACGAGTGCGGCGGGGTCTACAAGAACAGCGCCCCGAAGGTGAACCTGTGCTTCCCGCCCCTCCAGTGGCAGACCTACGACATGGAGTTCACCGCGGCCAAGTTCGACGCCGCCGGCAAGAAGACCGCCAACGCCATCCTGACCGTGAAGCATAACGGGGTGGTCGTGCAGGATCGTCTCGAGCTCAAAGGCGCGACCCCGGGCGGCGGCTTCAAGAACGAGGTGCCCGCGCCCGGCCCCTTCCAGCTGCAGGGGCACGGTAATCCGGTCTTCTACCGCAACATCTGGGTGGTGGAGCGCAAGTAGACCGCCACGCAGGCCGACAAAAAAGCCCCGCGGCGCGGGGCTTTTGCTCGGGCCGGTCGCCCGACGCTTACTTGGCGTCGAGGTCGGTGATGGTCAGGTTCTTGAACCAGCAGGGGTCGCCGTGCTCCGTGAGCATGAGCTTGCCCTTGCCGGGGGCGAAGCCGACCTTCTTGGCGAACTTGCTCTTGGCGAGGGCGGCCTTCCACTCGTCGGACTTGGTGTCGACGCTGGCGCAAGGCTTGCCGTTCAGGAAGTGCTCGAGCTTGCCGTCCTTCACGACGACGCGGCTATGGTTCCACTCGCCGATCGGCTTGAGGACCTTGTCCTTGGCGGAGTCGATCAGGTCGTAGACGCTGCCGGAGTTGTGCGAGCCGCCGCGCTTGCCGTCGGGGTGCTTGTCGTCGTCGATCATCTGGTACTCGATGCCGAGCCATTCGCCCTTGCCCTTGGCGTCCTTGATGTTGGCGACCCAGTACTTGATGCCGTTGTTGCCCGCGTCGGCGAGCTTCCAGTCCCACTCCATCTCGAAGTTGGCGTACTCCTTCTTCGAGATGAGGAAGCCCGTGCCCTTGCCAGGGGTGAGGCGGATCACGCCGCCGTCCTCGGAGGTCCAGCCGGCGCCGGGCTTGCCGCCGTTGGCGTCGGTGAAATCTTCGAGGGAGAGCTTCTCGGGGGCGGCCGCGAGCAGGCTGGCGGAGGCGAGGAGGGAGAATAGGAGGGCTTTCATGGGGAGGGGCCTACCTTGGGCGAAAGCCCGCCCCACTTAAAGCCCGATTTCCGGCCGCGGGGCGTGACTTTCAGCGTAACTTGGCGAACCGGACGTCGGTGGTGGCCCCGACATGTAACGGCACCACCAGAAAGGCCATGCCGGTCGCGCTCGCCGTTTGCCGGACCTTGCCGTGGCCTTCGCGGTCGAGGCCCAGCGCCACCCCTTCCGTCGTGGTGCCGAGCATCGGCTCACCGGAACGCAAGCCGGCGACGCCCAGGCGCGGGTGGAGCCACAGGCGACCCCCTTCCCAACGGAAGTCGCGCCCTGACGCATACTCGCCGACCTTGCGGACGCCGTCCCGGCCTTGCGCGGTCACCCGCAAGGTCCGCGCACCGAGGACTTCCACCGCGATGGTCTCGACCAGTTCATGGGGTAAGTGGGCGTCCTCGGGCCAGAGCAAGCGGCTGAGCAACACGGGCGCCGGCCGCGGGGCGGGGGCTTCCCCGCGGTTGCCGTAGACACCGGCGAGGGGCGCCAGCGAGGTCAGCGGCGCGAAGTCCTCGCGCGTCGCACTGGTCTCGACGCACCCAGCGAGACCGAGGGCAAGCAGGAGCAGGCTCGGCGTCAGCCGAGGTCGGGTGGAGGGCAGCATCCACCATTTATATTTATCACAAGATTTCCAGGCAACCGGAAGACCCTGGGGTTTTCCACCTAGAGTCGGACCCTCAGCGCCCGAGCCGGATACGCTTCCCGTCGTAGCACAGCCGGACCGTCGGGAACGTGCGGCGTAGGCGCTCCGTGTAGGTCTCGTAGTCGATCTGGTAGGTCATGTGCGTGATCAGCGCGCGCTTGGCCCGCAGGGCCGCCGCCGCCGCGCAGGCCTCGTCGATCGACAGGTGGGTCGGGTGGAAGTTCGGTCGGAGACCGTCGATCACCGCCAGGTCGACGTCGGCCCCGAGCGCCATCGCCTCGGGGGTGACCTCCTTGCAGTCCGTGTAGTAGGCGAAGCGCGCCCCGGTCGAGGGCTCCTCGAAGACCAGGCCCAAGGTCGATTCGTTGCCGTGGGGCAGGATCGTCGACCGCACGATGCCGCCGCCGGGGAGGACCAGCTCGCGCGGCATGAGGTCGACGTCGAGGGCGACGTAGCCGGAGGCGGCCGGGGCGCCGAGCGCGTAGGGGAAGATCGCCTCGATGCGGCGCTTGCCGATGGGCGTGGTGAACACCGGGATCGCCGCCCCGCCTTGGTTCGTGCAGAACTGGCGGAGGTCGTCCATGCCCAGGATATGGTCGGCATGGCCGTGGGTCAGGATGAACGTGCCGACGTCCCGGATGTCGTTCCGCAGGCACTGCAGGCGGAACTCCGGGGCGGCGTCCACCTGCACGTGGTGCCCCTCGATGACGACGTGCACGCTGGTGCGGGTCCGCCAGTTGCGCGGGTTCTTCAGGTCGATGCCGGGGTTGTCATGGGCGACCAAGGGGACCCCTTGGGACGTGCCGCAGCCCATGATGATGACTTCCATGTTCCGAAGACAGACGAAGTTCGGGCGGAAGGCAAAGGCAGACGGCGGTTTCCGGGGCGGCGGGCGGGGTCACGCGTTCCGGGCAACAAAAAACCCCGGGGATGCCGGGGTCTCGGGAGGCAAGCGTCGGACGCTTACTTCTTGGCGCCGTAGCCGGCGGCGGGCTTGCCTTCGGCGTCGAGCTTGTCGACCGACCAGAGGACGGCGCGGGCCACGAGGTCGAGGTAGCGGTCGTCCTGCACGGTGGCGTTGTTATGGCCGATCGTGGTCGAGAAGATGCGGGTCTTCTTGGGGCCGTACTCGTTGGTCCAGGCGACGATGTTGGTGGTCTCCTTGGCGGGGGTCACCTTGCCGGCCTTGTCCTTCTTCTCGGGCGCGGTCTGGGTGCCGGTGGCGAGACCCTTGCCGGTCAGCACCTGGACGTTGTTGTAGAGCTCCTCGTTGACGGTGGTCCAGTCGGCCATGCCCTTGGTGATCGGGCTGTCCTTGTCGGTGAACTTGATCGCGATCGGCAGCTGGGCGCCGTGGCCGGTGGACTGCAGGCCGAGCATCTCGTACCAGTGGGCGTTGTCGTCGCCGGCCTTCACCGGCTGCTGGAACTTGCCCCAGCGGTAGCTGTGCATGGCGCAGTGCAGGTTGACGGCCGGGACGCCCTCGCGGTGGGCCTTGAGGATGTTCTCGACGTAGGCGGCGTCGGTGATGTCGGCGGCGCACTCGTCATGGACGACCACGTCGAAGTCCTTGTGCCAATCGGCCTTCTTGTAGATGTCGAAGACGGGCTTGGTGCTCTTGGTCGCGTCGTAGACGACGGTGACGGTGGCGTTCACGCGGGCCTCGATGCCCTTCTTGAGGATGTCCTTCTGGTTGGCGTAGTCGTGGCAGCAGCCGCCGGCGACGACGAGCACGCGGAGCGGCTTGACGTCTTCGGCGAAGAGCGGGGAGGCCAGGCTGGCCAGGAGCGCCAGGGCGAGGGTGGGGCGGAGTTTCATGGGGGTGTCGGGGATAAAGGTCGGGAGACGGGCGGTGGGCAAATCAAACTTACTTCCTGGTCTTGGAATCGTCCTTGGCGGCCGCCTGGGCGGCCTTGGTGTCGGCGCCGGCGGCCTTCGCGAGCTCGGCGGGGATCGGCTGGCCTTCGACGAAGGCGTAGAGGGCTTCCTTTTGTTTCTCCGTCAGCGGTTTCTCCGACTTGGGGGGCATGACATCGCCCGCGGCGCGGTCCAGGAAAACCCGGGCGAGCAGCATGCTGCTGTCGGGCTTGCCCATGGCGAAGGTCGGGTTCTTGCCGCCTTTCAGCGTGGCCTCGAGCGTGTCGAGCCGCAGCCGGCCTTTCTCCTTCTTCGGCCCATGGCAGGAGACGCAATGCGCGTCGAAGAGCGGCTGGATCACCTGGGCGAAGTCGGCCTTCTGCGCGGAGGTGAGCGGCGCGGCTACCGAGGACTTCCGGGCCGGCGTGTCCGCGGCGGCCAGCGAACCGGCGGCGACCAGCAAGGGCAGGAACATCGGGGCGAGGTGGTGAGGTCGGGCCTGGGCGGCTCGTCGTCCGTTCAGGCGAGCGGGACGCGCGGGCGGTCCGCCCGGGCCTTGGACTCGGGCGCTTTCAGGGATTCCTTGTTGGGCTTGAAGAGGTCCCCGTGGACCTTGGCCCCGCCGATGTGCGCCGCGATGGTCATGACCCCGACGGCCGCGAGCTGGGCGACCACCCGGACGCGCCAGCTTTGGAAGATCAGCAGCCAGGCACCGGCCGCCACGAAGGAGGCGGCGATCCCGAGCCAGAGGTGCTGGTCCAGGCCGGCGTATTCGCCGCCGTTGAACCGGGCCTCGAGCAAGCCGAAGAGGCAGGTGGCCCAGATGCTGACGGCCCCGAGCAGGCTCAGGCGCCGGATGGTCAGGCCGGCCTCGGCGTGCCGATCCCAGATCTCGAAGAAAGGCACCAGCATGAGGATCGCCACGGGGAAGTGCAGCAGGATGAAGTGCTGGTGGCCGGCCACGGAGAGGAGGGCGGGACCGCGGTCCTCGCCGTCGTGCGGCCAGAGGAGCGCCAGGCCGACGAGCAGGAGGTTGGGCCCGAGCGCGAGCCAGAGCCGGGCGTACTTGGTCAAGGGATGATGCGTGGTCATGGGGCGGGGGTATCTTCGGGCTTCCGTCCGCGCGGTCAAACGCAAGCGAGGGCCTTCTACCTATGGGACAGCCGCGCCGTGGAATGGTTCGGGCGCAAAAAAGCCCGCGGGGTCGAGCCGCGGGCTTTCGGAGTCCTCGGGGGCGAGGCTTACTTGTTGGACTCGATGAAGGCCTTGACCTTCTCGAGCTGCTCCTTGGTCAGCGGGTGACGCTCCTTGGCCTTCTTCGGGGGCATGGCGAGGTCGTCGTCGGGGCTGGAGATGCCGAGTTCGGAAGTCTTGAAGAGCGAGCTCTTGGAGGCGTCGCCCCAGGTGATGCCGGCGCCGTTTTCCTTGCCGCCCTTGACGATGGAGGCGAGGGAGGTGGCGTCGAAGCCGCCCTTGGGCTTCTTGGCCTTGTCCTTGCCGTGGCAACCGATGCAGCTCTTCTCGAGGATCGGGGCGATGTCGGCCTTGAAGGCCTTCTCGCGATCGGCGTCGGAGGCCGCGAAGGCCGAGGTGGCGGAAACGAGGGTGAGGAGGGCGAGGATACGCATGGGAGTAGGTGGGCTAGATAAGTAACCCCGCCTTAAAAGGAAAGTTTTACTTTTAAAGGGCGCCGGGGACCGCCCACGGCAGGCAAAGGGCGCGGAGCCGGTCGGGGATGATGGCCTCGACCCGGGTGCCGGCATCCTCGGCCTTGGAGGAAAGGACCGTGGCACCCGCGTGGATCCTTCCCAGCAGGGGGTATTGGTCGTGGGGGATCAGCAAGGTCATCCGGTGGTCCCGGTCGGCCGCGCATTTCTCCAGCATCGCCAGCAGGGCGGGGATACCCTCGCCCGTCCGGGTGCTGATCAGGAAAGCGTCCGGGTGGGCCGCCAAGGCCTCCGCTCGTTCCGCCTCGTCGGCCAGGAGGTCGGCCTTGTTCAGGACCGTGATGACGGGCCGGTCGCCGGCGCCGATCTCCTGCAGCACCTGCAAGGTCGTCTCCGCGTGCTTCAGGCGCTCGGGCGAGGAGAGGTCCACGACGTGCAGCAGGAAGTCGGCCTGCACGGCCTCCTCGAGCGTCGCCTTGAAGGCCTCCACCAAGCGGTGGGGCAGGCGCCGCACGAAGCCCACCGTGTCAGTCAGCAGCAGCGCGCGGCCGGAAGGCAGCTCGAGCCGGCGGGTGGTCGGGTCGAGGGTCGCGAAGAGCTGGTTGGCCGCGAGCACGTCGGCGCCCGTGAGCCGGTTGAGCAGGGAGGACTTGCCAGCGTTGGTGTAGCCGACGATCGAGAGCGTCGGCAGCGGTACGCGCTGGCGCTGCTTGCGCTGGGTGGCGCGCTGGGCCACCACGGCCGCGAGGTCGCGCCGGACCTTGGCGATCTTGTCGCGGATCTTGCGCTGGTCCATCTCCATCTGGGTCTCGCCCGCGTCGCGCTGCATCGCGCCGCCGCCGCGCTGGCGGTCGAGGTGGGACCAGAGCCGTTTCAGCCGCGGCAGCATCTGCTCCAGCTGGGCCAGTTCGACCTGCAGCACGGCCTCGCGGGTCTTCGCGCGGGAGACGAAGATGTCGAGGATCACTTCCTGGCGGTCGATGGCCTTGAGTCCGTTGGAGTCCTTCTCCCAGTTGCGCTGCTGGGCCGGCGTGAGTTCGTCGTCGAAGATCACCAGGCCGCACTCCTTGGCGCGGGCGAGGGCGGCGATCTCCTCCATCTTGCCGGAGCCGACCAGGTGGCGCGGGCTTTCCTCGCGGATCTTGGCGATCAGCGAGCCGCGGATCTCCACCCCGAGGTTGCCCACCAGCTCATGGAGCTCATCCAGCAGATACCGGGCCTCCTCGGCGGTCTCCCCCTGGCGCTGCAGTCCGATCAGGATGGCCCGGTTGGCGCGGGCGAGGACCTCGGGGTCGTAGGGGTCGAAAGGCTTCGGGTCGGAGTCGGACACGTGGGACGGGACGGAAGGTCGAGCCTGACGGGGCCAGGCGGCCGGGCAAAGCGAAACTTCGCTCAGCGCAGCCAGAGGACCGGCTGGGTGATGGCCCGGTTGCGACGCACCTCGGGATCCTGGGGGTCGCCGTCGAGCCGCCGCCAGAGGTCGAGGGAGGCCGGTCGGTCCAAGGCGAGACCGGCGAACAGCAGGAAGACCGGTCGCGCCGGCCAGCCGTCCCAGGCCTGGACGTCGGGCGGTCGGGGCCATGTCGATTTATCCGCCACGAAGGGGGTCAGGAAATCGACGCCCTTGGCCAGTCCGCGACCATCGGGGCGGGTGTGGCGCCAGTAGTCGGTGCGCTCGTCGGAGAGCACCCAGCCCAGCGTCGCCAGGTTGTCCAATTGGAACAGCGAGTAGGCGTAGGGCTTCGTGCGGGCGAGCTCCAGCGGGAAGCCGCCGTCCGCCGCCATCTGCGTCCCGAGGAATTTCTCCGTGAACCGCGCCCGGCATTCGGCGAGCGCCGCCGGGTCGCCCGCGAAATCGGCGAAGACCGCGATCTGCAGCCAGAAGGCCACGGCGTGGTTGTTCTTCTCGTTGGCTTCCTCCTGGCCGTTCGCGCTGGTCAGCATCCAGCGGTGGTAGTCGTCGAACCAACGGCGGAGCCCCGCCTCGCGGTCCGCCGTCAGCGCCCGCGAGCCCCGGAGCGCGACCACGGCCCGGGGGATCTCGATCAGGTGCAAGGTGTCGATGATGCCGATGCCGCGGCCCGGGCTGCGGCCAGGGATCGCCTGCGCGTGCTTCAGGTGCGGGTTCATCCGCGTCGCCGGGTCGAGCAGGAAGACGTCGAGGAAGCGGACCGCCTGGGCCGCGTATCTCTCGTCGCGGGTCAGGCGGTAGGCGGCCGCCAGCGCGGCGACGTGGTCGCGGAAGGTGTTGAGGGCGTTGCGGTGGGCGACGAAGTTCGCGGGGTTGGTCTGCCCGTCGCGCCGGAGGTAGGGCAACCCGTCCGCTTTCGCCGGGTCCGGCCACCAGTAGTCGCCGTTGGAGTAGAAGTCGTTGCGCCCGCCCTCGCTGAGTTTCGCCGGGAAGGCGGTGATCGTGAGGGGCGCGGCCGCGAGGGCGCGCTCCGCCGCGGCGAGGACCCGCGGCCGCTCATGGGCCTCGATCGCCGCGTTCGCCGGCCGCGGGGCCGGCGTCGAGCACCCGAGCAACGTCCAGGCGAGCAAGCCGGCCGAGAGCAGGCGCGTCATGCTCAGCGGTCGAACTGGACCCAGTCGAGGTTCATCAGGCCGCCGCCCTTCTTCGGGTTGGTCACGACGAGGAAGATGTCATGGCGGCCCGTCACCGGAGCGAGCTTCGCCTTGTTCTCGGCCACCTTCGCCCAGTCGCCCGTGGGCGTGATGCCGACGGTCGCCACCAGCGGGCCGGTCGGGCTGTCGAGGCGGACTTCCACCTGGCTGTCCTTGGCGCTGCCGCCGACGGAGGCGGCGATCGTGACCCCCTTGCTGTCCGCCAGGTTCAGGTCGGCGAACTTGAGCGTCGCGCCGTGGTTGGTCGAGCCGACCACCTTGCCGGCCTTCTTCGCGCCGGTCACCTCGGCCGTCTCGGCCTCCAGGCGACGGTGGCGCAAGGTCACCATGCCCTTGCCCGCGAGGGCGCCCGCGGGGCCGGCGCCCAGGTCCGTGTAGGAGGCTTCCAGCACCAGCGTGCCGGGCTTGCCGTCCTTCGGCGCGGTCACCTGACCGTCGAGGCCGCGGGAGAGCGTCGGCCCGCCCTTGCCCTTCTCGAGGGCGAGCATCCAGCGGAGCATGATGGTCACCTCGTCCTCGGTGTGCTGCGGGTGGGCGAGCATCGGGACCTGCCCCCAGACGCCGCTGCCGCCGAGGCGGACCTTCTTGTTGAGGATCTCCGCGGCGTCGGCCTGCTTGCGATACTTGTCGGCGATCGCGACGAAGGGCGGGCCGACCAGCGCGGTCTCGATGGCGTGGCAGTTGAAGCAGTCGCCCTGGCGCATCAGCGAGAGGCCGGGGTCCGCCGCGGCGGCCTTGCCGTCGGCGGCGAGGAAGGACGAGGTCACGAGCGTGCGCGCGCCGAACTCGGCGGCCTTGCCCTCGGACGACCCGTCCTCGGCGTCCTGCACCGCGACCTTGAAGTCGACCTTGGCGCCGGGCGTGAAGAAGTCGCCGTCCTGCGGGCTGACGAAGCGCACCGCCGGGGCCTGGTTGCCGACGACCACGGGGACGCCGCGCGTGAGGGTGGCGCCCTGGCCGTCGTCGACGGTCAGCTCGACCGTGAAGTTGCCGGCGGTGGTCAGCTCCACCTTGAGCTCCTCGCCTTCGCCGAGCGGCTTGTCCCCGGGCTGCAGTTTCCAGCGGTAGCTCAGCTTGCCGCCGTCCGGGTCGCGCGAGCCCTTGGCGGAGAGGGTGGTCTTGAGCGGGGTCGGGCCGGCCGTCGCCGAGACCGCCAGCTTGGCGATGGGCGGCAGGTTGCCGCGGACATAGGAGATCTTGTAGAGCGCGGCGTCGGCGTTGGCGCCCCAGGTCTCGCCGTAGTCGAGCAGGTAGAGGCAGCCATCGGGTCCGAAGGTCGCGTCGACCGGGCGGCGGAGGACCGTGGCGCCGTTGTCGATGATGGCCTGCTGCCGGCGACGCTGGTCGTCGGTGTTGCCGAGCGCGAAGGCCGTCGGGGCGAAACCCTCGAGGCCGACCAGGTCGGAGTTGGCGTCCAGGCGGGCCCACTTGATGAAGGGGCGTTGCCAATCCCAGAACAGCAGGCAGCGGTCGAAGTGCCGGGGGAAGCCGTTGGTCTGCTCGAAGGATTCCTGCCAGTAGAAGACGGGGCCCGCGCAGGCGGTGCGGCCGCCTTCGCCGAGCTCCGGCCACTTGTCGGACACCGCGTAGGGCCAGTAGATGAACGCGGGCACCGCGGGCGGGAGCTCGACGAGGCCCGTGTTGTTGCGGCTCTTGTTCAGCGGGGCCTTCGGGTCGAAGAGGGCGCCGGCCTTCTTGGTCTCGTAGTCGTATTCGGCGTAGGGCGAGTTGTTGCCCACGAACAGCGGGTAGCCGTGGTTGCCGGCCTTCTTCGCCTGGTTGATCTCGTCGTAGCCGCGGGAACCGCGCGGGCCGTCGTTGCGGGCGTCGGGGCCGACCTCGCCCCAGTAGACGTAGCCGGTCCGGGGGTCGATGCTGAGGCGCCAGGGATTGCGGGTGCCCATCGCGAAGATCTCGGGGCGGGTCTTCGGGGTGCCGGGCTTGAAGAGGTTGCCCTCGGGGATCGAGTAGGTGGCGTCGTCATGCACCCGGATGCGGTTCACTTTCCCCACGAGCGTGTTGGTGTTGGCCGAGGTGCGCTGGCCGTCGAAGGCCTCCTTGCCGGGGCGCTGGTCGAGCGGGGCGAAGCCCTGGCTGTCGCCGAAGGGGCTGGTGTTGTCGCCGGTCGAGAAATACAGGCAGCCATCGGGGCCGAACTTCAACGTCGAGCCGTGGTGGCAGCACTGCAGGCGCTGTTCCTCGTACTTCAGGATGACCTTCTCGCTGCCCGGCACCAGCTTGTCGCCTTTCACCTCGAAGCGGGAGAGGTATTGGCCGTCGAAGCCGAGCGGCGAATAGATGAAGTAGATCCAGCCGTTCTGCGCGAACTTCGGGTCGAGCGCGAACGCCAGGAAGCCGTTCTCCTGCTGCTTGAAGGATTCGATCTCGGCCACGAGCGTGACGCGCTTCGTCTTCGGGTCGTAGATCTTGAGGGAGCCGGCGTACTCGTTGAACCAGATGCGTCCATCCGGCCCGAGCTCGAGGTGCATCGGCTGGGGCATCCCCGCGAGCAGCTTCTCGACCTTGAAGCGCGCGTCCTCGGGCGCGGCCGCGGCGGCGCGGGCGGCCGGGACGCCGAGGAGCAGGGCGGCACCGAGCAGGGAGAGAAGGCGGAGCGGGGAGGAAGCCATGGGAGGGGTGACCTTGGGGAAGGGTGGGGGTTCCCGCAGGGTTAGGAAAAGCGGCGGGAGGGCAAGAGGGGAGCGAACTCGGGAGGACCCGAGGATAGGAGGATCCGAGGTCACGAGGACACGAGGACTCGAGGGCAGGAGGGCTGGATGGCAGGAGGGCTGAGGACAGGGATAGGAAAAGAGAACGTCCGCCAAGTGGCGGACGTCCAGAATGTCAGATTCCCTTCCTGACCCTAGCCCTGGCCCTTCGGAAGTCAGATCAGCCCGAGCTGCATCTTCCCGTCCTCGGAGATCATGGTCTGGGTCCACGGCGGGTCCCAGACGATGTCGACGCGGGCTTGGTTGACCCCCGGCACGGCGAGCACCCGGTTGCGGGCGTCCTCGGCGATGACGGGGCCCATGCCGCAACCCGGCGCGGTCAAGGTCATGGCCACGACCACGCTGTGTCGGTCGGCCGACCCCTCGAGCGGTTCCACCTTGAGGGAGTAGACCAGGCCGAGGTCGACGATGTTCACGGGGATCTCGGGGTCGAAGACCTTCTTGAGGCTGTCCCAGACGGCTTCCTCGCTGGGCGCGCCCTGGTGGCCGGGGTGCTCGGCCGTGCCCACGGAACCATAGGCGTCGGTCTTGCCTTCGTTCTCGGTGGCGTCCGTCGGCGCCGTCTCGCCGAGGGCGTCGGCGTCCGCGCCCTTGATGCGGAACATCCCGCTGTCGCAGACGACGGTGAAGTTGCCGCCGAGGCGGTGCGTGATGGTGACCTTCGTGCCGGCCGGCAGGACGGCGGGCTCGCCCGCGGGGATCACGGTGGCGGCGACGTCGCGCGCGAGCACGCGGTCGTGGGGGCTCGGCGCGTGGCGGTGGCCGGTGGTGTCGTCGCTCATGGTCAGGCTTGGTGGAATTTTTCGCGGAGCATGCCGCGCACGGCCTCGGCGGCCTCGTCGTGGCCGACCTTGGCGAGGACCTCCTCGAGGAAGCCCTGGGCCAGCAGCTCCTGGGCGGCGGCCAGGGGGATGCCGCGGGCGCGGAGGTAGAAGAGCTCCTCCGGGGAGACCTGGCCGGTCGTCGCGCCGTGCGAGCATTTCACGTCGTTGGCCTCGATCTCGAGGCCGGGCAAGGAGTCGGCCTCGGCGTCGGGGGACAGCAGCAGGTTGCGATTGGTCTGGTAGGCGTCCGTGCGCTGGGCGTCGGGCGCGACCTTGATGAGCCCGGAGAAGATCGTGCGGGCCTTGCCCAGCAGGGCGTTCTTGAAGAGCAGGTCCGACTTCGCGTGGCCGGCGGCGTGGACCTGCAGCGTGCGCTGGTCGAACTCCTGCTCGCCCGCGGCGACGCTGATGCCGTAGAGGCGGACGTCCGCGCCGGCGCCGTCGAGCCGCACGGTGTTCTCGAGGCGGGCCCGGCGGGAGCCGACCGCGGCGTTGACCGAGCTGATGAGCGCGTCGCGGTCGCCGCAGGTGTTGTCGACCTGGAAGGACTGCGTGGCCGAGCCCCAGGCCTGGACGGCGAGGCGGTGGACCTGCGCGCCCGGGCCGGCGTGGATGTCGGCCGCGGAGATCGCGAGCGCCCGCTGGTCGGGTCGGGCCGCGAGGTGGAAATCGTGCAGGGTGGCCTGGGCGCGTTCGCCGGCGATGACGAGGGCGTGCGGGAAGACCGCGACGCCTTCGGTGAGCGTCCAGGTCACGGCCACGAAGGGCTGCTTCACCTCGACGCCCTTGGGGATATGGAGCACGTAGCCGGCGCGGAGCCAGGCGCGGTGGAGCGCGGCGAACTTGTCGCCGCCGAGCGAGACGGGGTGCTTGAGGAGGTGCGCCTGCAGGAGGGCGGGGTGGCTGCGCACGGCGTCCTCGAGGGGCTCGAAGACGACGCCTTGGGCGACGAGCCCGGGGGCGAGCGTCGGCTTCAGCACGCAGTGGCCGTCGACGTGGACGATCAGGCCGGCGGCGTCGCCGATGAGGCGGGAGCGCGCGATGAGGTCGGCCGCCTGCGCGGGGGTCGGGGCGGGCGCCGGGGCGTAGCCCTCGAGCGAGAGCGAACGGGTGTCCGAGAAGCGCCACTTCTCGTCGTCGCGGTGGGGCAGCGGGAGCGACTGGAACGTGTGCCAGCCTTGCTGGCGAAGGACGGCGAACCAATCCTGGGCGCGGAACCGGGCGGTCTCGGCCGACTGGAGCGCGGCGTCGAGGACGCCGGCGGGGGCGGGGGCGGGGGCGATGGCGCTCATCCGACGGACCCTTCCATCTGCAGCTCGATCAGGCGCTTCAGCTCGACGGAGTATTCCATCGGGAACTCCTTCACGAGGTCGTTGACGAAGCCGTTCACCGCGAGCGACATCGCCTCGCCCTCGGAGAGGCCGCGCTGCATCATGTAGAAGATCTGCTCGGCGGAGACCTTCGAGACGCTGGCCTCGTGCTGGACGGAGTTGCGGCGGCCGCGCACCGAGATCGCCGGGTAGGTGTCGGTGCGGCTGTGCTCGTTGATGAGCAGGGCGTCGCACTCGGTGTTGTTGCGGCAGTTCTGGAGCGTCTTGGGGATGTGGACCAGGCCGCGGTAGGTGGAGCGGCCCGCGCCCACGGAGATGGACTTGGCGATGATGTTGGAGGTCGTGTCGTCGGCCGCGTGGATCATCTTGGCGCCGGTGTCCTGGTGCTGGCCGTCGTTGGCCAGCGCGATGGAGAGCACCTCGCCGCGGGCGCGCTTGCCGCGCAGGATCACGCCGGG
>Ga0222712_10003891_pt1 | contig 15981 bp, 11 predicted proteins | sample C33_657DmetaG_FD_165043 | JGI IMG/M metagenome (GOLD analysis project Ga0222712, IMG submission 165043) | Estuarine water microbial communities from San Francisco Bay, California, United States - C33_657D | ecosystem: Environmental > Aquatic > Marine > Unclassified | place: USA: California... | reverse complement strand
ATTATTTTTTAATGCTTTATTTCTAAAATAAATATAACCAATTAATATTTTCAATCTTAATCTACTTCAAGTATTGGTTCACCACTTCCTCTACCTGTCTTAGCCACTCTAAGAATGTTAGGATTAGTTGAGAATGTTTCTACCGGCTCCAACCCGTCAGGTGTTGTAGCTATTGTTTGCTGTGAACCTTTAAAGTATGAACGTTGTAATCCTTCTGATAAATTATTCTTAAAACGATAATGTGTTGGTAAGTAACCATTGATAGCTTGTACCTCTACAACATCGTTTCCAACTTCAATACTACCACTAAAAGGTAAAATTGATACTCTGTATTTATTCCTTATTACAGGTTGTTTTCTATATCTTACCTGGTCACCCGGTTGATACCCCGCTACCGGATACCCTGATATTTGGATTTGTTCAAATTCAGTATATTGTTCTTTTACCAAAAACATCGATTTTCTACTTCCGGTTGTTTCGGAATTACCAAATACACCTTCCCAATTTCTAACTAAACCATTTCCTTTTTTAGCATATAATCCAAATCCAGCGTTTGCTAAAGAATCTCTTTCCATTCCAATTTGTATAGAAGAAAATACATCTACGCTTCCAAGTAATGTTTCTCCAGTTGGGCAGAATATATTAGCAGAACCAGTATTAGGATACGTTGGGAATTCAGTTTTTATGTTATCATTTAAATTATAAACTATGTTAGTATGATAGCTAGGATTTGTACCTTCTAATAAGATATTATCATTTGCTTCTAAGGTTGTATCATAGTTAGGTAATTCTACACCAAATTCAGTTAAATCACTTAAATCTAAAATAGAATTCTTAACTGCATATTCTAAATCAATATTAGTATCATCTCTAGTATCTATATTTGTTTCATAATCATTTCTCAATGATTCTGGCTTAGTCCATTTAGTTTTACTTCGCTCTAAGTAATGTGGTTCAATTAATAATCCCTTTGATATATTTGTTCTAGCGGGCGCTAAATCTGATAATACATCAAACAACGATTTATCAATATATTTTACCAATCGTATGTATTCGTATATATCTCTATTACCAAGTCTTTGAAAATAATATTCTCTTAAATCAGCTAAAGATTTATAACTATCTTTATATTCATCTGATGGGTCTCCAATATAGTTATCAATGTTAAAGTCACCAAATGCTTTTAAGATATCCATATTTAACTCCTTAGTTGGAGATAAAAATAATCCTAAACGATTCGTATCTATTGGAGCTTGGTCAAATGCTTTTTTAGTTGCTCTTGTTTTATAAGATAAATCAGTAACTAAAGATGCTGATTCAAATCTTATCTTATTAGAATAAGTTAAACCTAAAGATGGTACGTTTGCAGTTACAGTTCTATCATATGGAACGTATTGATATGGATAGGTTGTATTAACCCACATATTACTAGCCGATGCGTATTGCTCACCATAACTTTCGTTGATTGCTACGTTTTTAATGTTAGGGTCTAAATTTCTATCTTTTGGATATTCAAAATCTAAACGGAATACTAAATCCGCTGTTGATGCTGTGTATGAGTTTCCATTAATTGAATCTGGGAATAACGTATGGTTTTGGAATTTACTTAATTGTAAAGGCGTTTTCCATAAACGGAATTCATCCAAATTACCATCAAACCCATTACCACCAATTTGTAAGTAAGAACCAGTTTCCCATTGAGTATCATCAGTTGCCAATGACATACTAACAAAAGTAGTTATTCTACTTCCATTTGATGTAGCCAACCAAACCTCAAACCAAGATGATGAATCAGGACTATTATGTCTATTGATTAATACATTTGTATAATTTTCAGTTGATACAGGGAAATCTAAACTTCCTGTTTTTAAATCAGGTCCATATGCGTATGGTTCATCATCTATATATTCAATATAATATGATGCCGTTAGTGCAATACTTTCAGAGAAATATGTACTGGTTGATTGGTCACCACCAAAGTTTAATTCTAATTTAGCAAATGAACCAGTTGTTTTTACTAAATCCAAAGTCCATTCAGAGCCGGATATTAGTGTATATTGTGTTGTTGGTTTATACGTTGGTTGTATTCTAAATTCAACTGCATTTGGATAATCACCAAACCCAGATATTACTTTCCAAGGTATTTTTACATTAGAACTACCACTTAAATAAATTGCTGCCGTTCTATCATCAAATGTGAATTGAGTAGTACCACCTTTGGTTGGGTCTTGAGGCCCCCCAAATTCCATTATAGTCAACATAGATTGGGGTACACCATAACAGGCCATTACAGCTTTCATAGCTCTACCAGTTCCTTTATGTTTCAACAGGTATGGTAAATTATTTAGGATTCTTCTCCAAACTTCGTTATTAGCATCTTCCAAACTTCTACTATATTTAGGAACACCAGCTTCATTTGTACCAAATGCGTATTCCCAAAGGAATTGTGAATCAAATGCACGTTTCCCCTGCCATCCCATAGAATCAAGCATCTGATATACCATTGCATTTGAAATACCAATATCTTGTTTATGTTCTAAATTTTTATTTGCTTTTAATGCGTTTATGTAACACCACAATATATCAAAGTGCTGTCCTATCATATCCAAAAATAATAAGAAATCTGAATTTTCGTTATCTTCTACCAAATATTCAGGCATATTATTTTTCATTGAATTGGTATTATCCGCATCATATGTTCCACCGGATTGGGTTGCATATTCAAACCAATTAATAGAATCATTACTATCCCAACTTTTTAAAACTCTATACGTTATACCAGTTGGTGCTAAATAATTTTCTTTAGGAAATGCAAGTGTATCTTCGGTTTTATACAACCATTTTTCAAACCCATCAAATCCTCTTATTAAATTATTTATTTTTTCTGCCAATCTTTTAGCTTCTTCTGCCTGAGAAAATCCCTTTTCTACATAAACTTCCCAGTTTATAGTGTATAGAGAATCTTCCGTAGTAAGTTCTTCCGATACTTCTGTTAATAATGCAGAATTTAAATATTGATATGGATTTATAAACGTATCAGCTATTAAACCTTGATATTTTAATCTTAAGTCTTGTAGTATTTTTATTTTAAAATAAAAATTATTAACTCTTTCTTCAGCAGAGCCAAAGTGTACAAAATTATTCCAACTGTACTCTGAATTAGCTACATATTGTATGTTTAATTTTTCAGTATCTATTGCGTTTTGTTCTGCGAATTTATTTATTAAATCCATAGAGGTAACAGAACCACTGGATATAAGTTCATCATAAACTTTAAATCCAATACCATTATCAGGCTCCAATGAAAAATTAGGGCCTTTTAGTGGTGGACAAAATGATGTATCAACACCACTTATTGTTATGGTTTCAACAATTGGGTTTGCTTGCAATTTTGAAATCCAAACTTGCTGATTGGGTTGTATTGCTGTTGGTATTGGTTCATATAATTTTAATATCAATGAACCTTGACTTCCTGTCCAAGTTGTAATTACTTTGTTATCACCATTTCCTATATGTAATAAGTGTGTAAGATATTTGGATGAATCTATTTGAAATGGTCTATCATCAAATTGATTAATAAACGCTTCTGCAATTCTACTTATAGCAACTTCTCTTGGTATTGTTAAATCACCTTTATCAAAATTTATAGTAATTGTTTCCGCTTTACCAATTACAACTTCTTTACCACTTTCATTATATGGTACTAATTTTAAATTGACTGATATTTTATCTACATCTTCAAATGTTTGTGATGAATCTAACTCTAATAATTGTTGAAAATTTAATGTTACATTTCCGTTTGCAGATGCCTTTATAAATTTATCGCTACCTACTTTATATATCCTTACATAATCCGTACTTACAGATTCATATGAAATATTAAAATTAACATTTGTACCAACATAATCAGGTCCAAATAATTCAGATGGAAATACTATATTTCTAATATCAGGTACACCAACCCAAACATCTTTAGTTGCATTAATACTTAATTCTACAAAATCACCATCACCTCTCGTATTTGATGGAACAATAATTACTTTATATGAACCAATATCAGAAAAAGCATTGGCTGGAATTGATATTACAAATTCCTTTGCCTCTGGTACATTATAATCGAACTCTTTTTGATTAACATAAACCTTTATACTTTGTACATTATTTTCTTTAATTAATGTAATTGGTACTGCTGATTCTGAATTTAAATTATATAACCTTTTTGTTTCTGGGTTACTTAATCTAAGTATTGGTAAATCTTCTAAAACTTGTTGTACAACCCCTTCAGTTGTTATATTTATAACATCTCCAGATTTAGGGTTAAAATTAAAAGATAAACTTTCATTTTCAGCTGCAGTTATGTTTTGTAATATTTCATTATTTTGTAGTAATTGTAATGAAACAATTCTATATAATGATGTATCTGCACTCTTTATTAATGTTTCTCTTTTTGAACTTATTACAATTTCAGTAGTTCCAGAAGAAATTCTTTTTGACTCGGATGGTCCTAACCCAAATGCATTTGCCGAAATTACATCAACACTGTTATCAGCTCCAACTAAACTTATTGTTATTTTATTTTCTTGAACTATTGGTTCTTCTAAAACAGGTTCTTCTTTTTTTAGTATAAATTCATTAAAATCTAATACTTGTATTTTATCATCTATATTATAATTGAATGGTTGAACACCATTACTATTTATGTATTCTATTTTTATAGAAAATAATGGAGTAGATGAATAAACCGCAGATGAGTTTGATAAATCAAGTAACCCTCTTGTTGAATAGTTTATTAGACTATCGTATGGATTTATGTTTATACCAAAATCATAATTTGGATTTTGAACAACACTTATTACATATTTTTCATTTGATATATATCCCTCTTTTTGTAAAGTAATTGTATTTTCGGAAAGAGATAATTCACTTATAGATTTTCTAAATGTATATGGCGTTGTTTTATAAAGATTTTCATTGTTTATAAAAATAGATGCATTACTAACCGTTGATGAAACTCTAAATGTGTATGATACATCACTATTGGCCCTACCAGGTTCCGATGTTATTGGTACATATGCATTAGTATCGCCACCATTTTGATTAGAATTATTTGGATTAGAAATAACATCAGAAACAACAGGAATTGCTATACCACTAAATCCATATTCAACCGCACCTTGAACGTTTGATGAGCCACCCGCACCAGAACCACCTCCAAATGATACACCAAATACCGGACTTGAATCATCTACCAAATAACTATTAAATTCGGAGTTTAGGTTTTGTTCATCGTTTACTTCTCGTGCCATTTTTTTATTTTATGTTATCCTATTGAGTTATAAATATCCTACTGTATGTTTTCTCTTTGAGCCATATCCCTTTCAAAAACTTGCTCTCTACCAAATCCAGTACCTAAATCTCTTTCAATAAAAACGCCACCGCCGCCACCTCCTCCAATTACAACTGGTTGATATGATGATGTTTCTGGTTCTATATATGGAGGATAGTCTATTGGAGTTTCTATTGGTAATGTAACGATTGGTTCATCAATTGGTAATATCTTAATTGGTCTTTCTTTTTCCAATTGTCTTTTGAATTCCAACAATTTTTCATCTATTTGTTTCTTTTCTATTGTAACAATTTTCTTTTCAGGAGATGAAGTATTAATTTGAATATCAGATTCATATCTCTGCATAACCTTACCAACATCATCTAAACTTTCTTCCAAACCAACTTTTTGAGTAACATCCCTTTTTACATCCAATTGAGTTAAATAAAAATCCGTTGCTTTTGCTAATAATAGTTTACAACTTTCTTTTATTTCGTTTTTAGATAAATCAAGTTTTGGTCTTGTAGTTAGTGGTTTACCATAGGTATTACTTCTTATATCAGAATTTCTATTGGTAAAATAATATCCTGCCGATTCTATAAATTTAATATGTATTTTTGTTGCCAACGCTTCAAAATCAGATATTTTATATTCTGCTCTAAACTTATCAAACCATTGAGTAGAATATTTATTTCTTATAAAATCAGATATACTTACAGGTGTTATTTTTTCTAAAAAAACAAATGCTGAATTTATTATATCATCTCTAAATTGTTGGTTTTGAATAAACATACTATACCTCTTTTCCAATTCAGTATTTGTGAATCCAGAGTTTTTTATTGGGAATAATCTAACTTCAGTTCTAGATGGTGATATTTCAGAAATCCATAATTTATCTTGCGGTTGTTCACTACCAACTCTTTTATTTAATAATGTAATTTGTGTTTTGAATATACCATTATCATATCCGGCTTCTCTTAATAATCGTTCCGCATCTATAAAATATTCAGATGGAAATTGATTCTTTTCAAATAGAGTACCTTCTGCTACTAAAAAATAATCTTTTATACTTTCTGTTGATAGTGGTATATACCTAATTAACTTATCATCTATTTGTGGTAGTTGATTATCATTTATATCATATACAATAAATTCAATAGCATCTTTATCTCCAAATCCAAAAAAAGATTGCAGGTTTCCTTCCTCAAAAATTTTTCTATCTTTTGAGTTCACACGATAACCTTTGTTATCAATTATATCTTTAAATTTCTTTACTGCCATTTTATATTTGTATTATCCCCATTGGTCTCCTCTTTGTTTTTGTAAAGCAACAGGTAAATTTAATGTACCAACATCTGATTTTAAAATAAGATTACCATTATATTCTGTATCACCCGTGAATCCAAATCCAGCGCTTGGTTTGTAACCATCTACTTTCCCATCTATTGTTTCTAATTTTATTCCTTTATTTTCACCCGGCTGTAATGTTATTGCTGAGATTGCTTTGAATATACCAGCTATAGCCCCATCTTGCGTAAATCTAATAGTTACTGGTTTTTTGGTAAAGTTAGATAATCTTAATTCAGGTCCGTTTATAAATCTACCCCTACCATCATCTTTAGCTCTACCTCTAAATGTAATATCAGGATATTGTTTATCAGATATATTTGCTACCTTAGCGGCAAAATCATCAGTTACTTTAAATCCTTCTTGTATTTTTGCAGCCTTACCAAATAATTCTTCTCTTAGTTGTTCTACTTGCTTTTCTAACGTTTGATTTCTAGCAAATAATGAAACTCTTTGTATAGATTCTGCTGTTGCTTTTTGTATAGAGTTTTGTAGTTCTATAATAGTACCAACAACTTTTGAATTTGCCTGTTGTGTTTGGTTTTCCGAAACGGCTACCGTTAAATCTTTACTATCTAATTGTACTAATAAACTTTGAGTAACTATTTCCAATTCCCTTACTTTAGCTCTTAAATCTAATATATCCGAATTTAGTTGTGTTATTATAATATCTCTATTAGCTATTTCAACCAATGCAGCATCGTAAATTGTTTTTAGAACCATTTCAGGTAAAAGCGGAGCCTCTACTGGAATTAATTCTATAATTGTTGTATCTATTGATTTTAAAAGTTCCGATTCTTTATATTTTGGTCTTGATAACTTACCAGATACAATACCATCTTCAGCAACAGAACCACTAAATACATGGACACCAAACGAATTCTTAGTTGTAATGGCTAATGAGCCACTAACTAAAATTTGTCCAACCTTTTGTTCGTTTTTTAATCCTGTTTTTAACATCTTAATCTTTTACAATATTGAAAGTTAGTTCATTATCAAAGTATTGAATATCGCCATCTTTATCAATTTTGAATTCTATTTTATATACTCTACCAGCCTCCCAATTAGAAAGATTTAATTTTATAAAGTTTCCATTAGAATCACAATTTACTTTTGAATACTCACCAAATGGAATTATAATATCATCTGATGCGAAATCTTTTATTTGATAATATGTTGATTGTGGTAGGTATTTAATATCAGTATATGCAAACGAATTAGTAAAAGTTTTTAGAGGATACAATTCTCTACCAAATATCCTTATAGTGGGAGAAGTACCAGCCTTATATTCTTTTTTTAAATTGGTGATACCAACTTTTATATCATTTGCAGTTAATTGTGTTAGTGAACCAGTTACAAATGTTTGGTCATCCCAACCTATTCTAATTTTTGGTTGGTATATTGTATTGGTTTCTTTACTAAACAACTTAGTTACTCCATAATCTTGTGTATCGTTTTCCAAACTATCACTTAATTTAAGTATTAATCCATCATTTGGAATAGAACCCGTCATCCAAACTCTTAACATTGGTTTTAAATCCATTGTAATATCTGCTGATTGGTATTCAAACGATTGTGTTGAACCGCTTACTAAATACCATGTACCACCAGTACCATTGTTTGGATTAGCATCACTACCATTTGCTAAAGTGTTTTGCAACCAATCTAACTTAGTATCACCTTCTCTATAATTCCACGTCACACCTTGAGTTGATATTGTATCAAATCTAGTACCAATACCAACTTGCCAACTTTGTGAAATTGGATATGCGTATAGTGTATATTGTAATGGCAATTCTTCACTCTTAGTTTCTTTTAATATAAGAGTAGCTTCTTCCATTTGAATTGTATTATTTGATAAGGAAGATGATAAAAACCCAACTTCAAATTTTAAAAGAGCACGAGATACATCTTTAATATTACCATAGTAAATTTTACCAACTTCCAATATCTCATCCAAACCGGTATTTTGGTTTGGTTGTTGTAAGTACACCGATGCATCTTTTGATGCTGTTAGAAAATAGTATGCCATTATCTTACTCTACCTTTTATGTCCGAATCCGGATATTTAATTTCGAAAACCGATGGGTCTAATGATGGATATATAATCTTATCTTTAGTAGCCGCATCTATATTATATGAATTTGATGAATATCTACCACCACATTTATTTACTATTTTAACCATTGGTACAGATGAAACTCCTTCAACGTTTGCTATTAGTAATTCAACTTCACTTAAATTAATTGTTTGATTGAATGTCCAATTATCTATACTGAAATATTGTTTTAATTCACTTATACATTTTGTAAGAATTTCACTCTTATTATAGTTACTAAATACAATTATTTCAAATTCAATTCCAATATTAATAACAAACCCATCTAATAGGTTTATACCATCAGTCAATAATCTATACTCATTCATATAGGTTTTCAAATTTTCCTTAACTCCCCTATTAATGTTTGTAAGATTTCCATTACCATTATAACCTAACAAATATAGGTTAATTGCAAATGGATTATTCTTTTCATTTTCGTTTGATGTTTTACCAATTAAAAATTTAGTTATTTGTTCTTTTATTGATTGTTGAGTAGGTTCTTCATCATCGGGCTTACTTACAAAACTCATAACTAAATCAGTAAACTCTTGTAAGTTATTTGGTGATGCCAATATCGATGCGGGTGAGTTATTATCCAATGTACCATCTGCTACGGCAAATGCTTTAGCTACTGCTCCAAATTTAGTTGGCATTGATAATGCTCTTATCTGATAATCTTTTGCAGTTACTGCTCTGTTTTGAGAACCAAAATTTGCTAATGCGTTTTGTCTAATTTCTTCTAAACTTTCTGCACCCCTACCACCAGTAGCCGGTACTTCATTATCTATGGCAATTGAATTTTTTACAGTATTATATATTGCTAATTCTGATGCGTTTAGTGATTCATTATCTTCATCAAATTCAATAGTATTAACTCTTACCAATTCACCAACAGGTATATTTGAACCAACACCACCACCAATCATATACTTTACAGTCATAGTTGTATTTGATGGAGATGTTCCATATGTTTTTGTTTTTAAGAAATTTGTTGGGTCAAATGATTCTTCCAATCTACTGATAGAATTGGGTAATCCCAAACCTACATTTTTAAGATTTGGTATCAATTGCTCATCAGATGCTGATGAATCACCTGCCCCAAATTGTATAGATGTGGTATTATCCTGATTTACTTTGGTTACAAATCTTCTTGGTGTTTTAATTGTTTTTAATACAAATGGTACGGTTGATTTAAATTGATATAAATCTGGGTCATTTGTTTCATTATTTGGTGAATCTAAATAAACCATCTCTTGTGCAAGGTATGGAACTTCATACCATTTATTTCCATTAGAATCTCTTACATCATATATTTGAATTATATTAGTTTCATCTAAATTTATTTTTTGGAAAGGACTGTATGTAGTATATGTAACTTGCTTTTCTTTCAATTCCCCAGATAAAGCCTGAACATATTTTTTAACTAAATAAAATAATGGTTCTCCAGTATTTGCATCTCTTTGATAGATTGTAATTTCTCTATTTGTTTCATCTGAAAAATCCACCAAATCGGTAGTTCTAAAAATAATACCGGCTTTAGTTGATTTACTCAACATTCCTTCTTTAATTCTCAAATAATATTTCTCATCTGGTTTATTATTAATACCAATTCCAATAGATGGTACTAATTGATACACACTTAATGTAGTAATTGCGGGTGCAGTTACTTTGGGTCTGTAACCCAAATATTGTGATAATGCTAAAACACTTTGAGGGTCTTCAGCATATGCCATTAAAGATTCCTTTAATGTATCATCAATATAATAAGATAGAGAATCTCCTATATAAGATGCCATCTCTATAAACATCATACCTGGTGATGATTCATTAAAATCAGAATATGTTTTTGGAAAATATGTTTTTGCAAATTCAATTAGATTATTTCTAAATGATGCAAAATCTTTATTTAGATATTTTATATCTTTTCCTTTATTTTTGAAATTTCTATTTGTAATTGTTACTGACATTTTCTAATTTATTATATACCTACGTTAAAGGTTACTGTGTTTAAATCTGGGTTTCCTAAAACTGCGAATTTAAGAGATACCTTTACTGTGTTTGTATCTTTATCATAATTGGAAGCCTCTACATTAATCGTATCAATTGTTATATATGGTAACCAATTTTCAATTGCTAAATTTATAGTTTCTTCTATTTTTCCAGCCAAACTATCATCGTTGAAATCAAATAATAATTCTTGGAGTCCACTGCCAAAATTAGGTTGCATTATACGTTCTCCTCTTTTAGTAAGTAATAAATTTTTTATATTAGAACTAGCTTGCTCAGCGGTTTTAAAGCTTTGATTAAAAGCAGTATTACCTATTTGGATTGGTAAAGTTATACCTATCGCAAAATCATCAAATTTCTTTGTGTCTTGAACTAATTTTTGTCCTAATACAATTGCCATTATTTCTTTTTAAATCTTTTTACAAGTTCAGAATAATCTCTATTCAAAGCCTTATCTAATTCAGGTACTCCAGTGTTTACACCCAATCCAGTTGGAGAAGGTCCTTTTGCTAAATCACCATATCCCATTTTTTCAGCAATTGCAGTTCTACCTACTATTGAACCCATATCACCTTGCCCAAAATTCATTGTTCTGAACCCACCATCACCTTGTGGTATCCCACCTTTGGTTTCATTAAGGATTTGATTGATTATTGGGTTTTTACTAAATTGCTTTTCTCCAATTATTTTTGTTTGTACTGATTCGGTGATTGTTTCTTCATCTAACATAGCCGCAGCCATTGATAATCCAGTACTTTTTGGTTTAGCAGGTTGTTTACCCTCTGCTATCAGTTTTTTCATTTCAGCCCTTACATTTTCCTTAATTAATGCAGGTAATTGTTCTTTTAATTCCTCTTTGATTAAGATTTGTATGGCTTTTAATAATTTGTCTGTGTTCATACTTACTTATTTGTTATGTTTATAAATATTTGAATTGTTATTTTTGGTAATTATGTCCAAAGTGTTGGATTTTTTTGCAATTCTTCCCAATACTTAGTAAATTTCTTAATTCTATCATCCAATCCGTTATATCCACCATTGATACGTTTCGTTATCACTTTGATTGTCGTAGTAGATGAATCCACACATTTAGCACCTAATTTATTCGACTTCCAAAACATACAGGCCGTATCTGCAAAATACTTTGTTGCAACAATAGTTGGATTACCAACAAAATCTGCCCCAGCAGTAGGTCCATATTTGTTATAATTTGCTCTACCTGTCAGTTGTATATATCCCCTTCCTTTATAACGAACGCCATCGCCAGCTTGAGTATTCCCCAAATCTTTTCTACCCTCATATGCTTTTCCTGATGCTATTTCTTCTTTATATATAAAATTACCTGATTCATGGTTTGTTTGTGCTAAAAAATGTGCTCGCTCTAACGGAGTTTTTCCAACCCCATATTTTTTCATAGCAATAACTAATTCATTTGGAACTTTTAGTTTACTTTTATAATTAGGTTCTTGCTTTATATCATTTTTAGGTTTTTCTTCTTCTGTAAGTGGTGGGTCTGCAGTTTTTTCTGCATCATCTTTTAATCGGGTTTCCACACTTTCTTTTTCTTCTTCGGTTGGTGGTTCTTCATCTTCAGAAACACCCCAAGCCATTGCCGATGCTTCATTTATATCAGCCCCTTCCAAAGATGCTTCTTCGGATTCAATAAGTTGCGCATCCGTCATTTCTATTTCAGATGTATCAACTTCTTCTACTAATTCAGTTATATTTGTAGATGGTTCTACGGTATATCCAGACCAATTAGCTATACCAGGTCCTGGTGTGTTTAATGGTGGGTATGTTGATATTGTATTTACAATGCCACTTACCGTATTTAAATGTTGTTGAGCATATGATATAAACTCATTAATTAATAAATTGTGATTTTTAGTTGGTGGTATAGCTCCCATATTATGCTTGTCTTTGTTCTTTTGTTAATGTATAGAATCCCCAATATTCCCAATGCCATGCTTCATCCATACCAGCGTTATCAGCTAATCTATATGGATTATACCAACCATAGTTTGGTGCATTTTTTGCTAACCATTGATATATTTTAGAATTTTCTCTTGTGTATCTAGCAGGCCCAGCTGTTGCTCTACTTACTCCCAATGATTTTGCTCTTGCTTCTTGCATACCAGCTATTTCTCCAAAATCTAAAGATAATCCCCAACCATGCGGAGAAAATCCTGGTTTAGCTGCACTACCCGAACCATATTTCTGAAAACATGCCACTTGTCCAGCATAATCCCTATATGTGGATGAAACTCTCCATTTAACTCCCTCTTTTTTAGCTTGGGCTATTAGTTTATTATACATCTTAGCGGCTTCAATATGTAAAATACCACCACCATAAGATGTATCAATATTTCCTAATTTTTCTTTTGGAATTTTACCATTTCCAAAACTAGCCAAACCGGGAGGTGGTGGAGGTGCCGTTGCTCCTACGTTTTTTGTTATCTTTGGTACATTAACTTCGGTAGATGATGGTGGATTTGCTGGGTTTGTTGGTATTGGGTTGGTTGGTTGTGGTTGCGGGTCAGTTATTATTTCTGCACTACCTATTTCAACTTCTTCTGCTTCATTATTAAAGTAAGATGAATTTTCTTCTTGTAATTCTTGAGGGTCATCTGATTCTTCATCTTGTGGTATCTCACCTAATATTTCTTGCGTTTCACCAAGTTCAGTATCAGGCATATCATCATTTTCAGTTGCCCCTTCCCTCAAATCAGGTTCTGCTGATGAATTTAGTGTTGGCTGTTGCCATTGTCCAGCGTTTAAACATACAATAGATGTTATTTGTAAATTTTGTACTGCCCCAACCGCAGGAGTTGTGGTGGGTGGTGATGGAACAGATGATGGGTCTAATTGAGCACCAGCCCAATAAGCCAATACACCTTTTCCCATTTCTCCAACTAAATCGTATGGTTCTTTTTGCGATACACCGGCATCCAAAGCTAATTTTATAAATAATTTTAAACTTTCAATATTACCAGTCTTCATTTTAGATTGGAATAAGTTATCGCTACCTCTTTTTATAGCAGCATCGTATTCCTTTGCATATAAATCTGCAACCTCATCCGTTGATTTTATAGTTTCTGCATTTGTTACAACGTTTAAAATATTTTGTTTGAATATATCCCAAGACATTTTAAGAAGTTTTATTTAATTCACTCAATACGGATTTTAATTTTGATTTTATTGTATTAAATGATGGTACGTTTACAGGTCCAGTTGCAGATGGGCCTGCTGGTGTTAGGAATTGCTGTGCTACTATTGCATCTATTAATTCTTCCATTAAAGAAACCCAACTATCACCCTTTACTAATGGTTCTAATTTTGTATTACCTAAATTTATTTTACCATTTGATGTATTAAAATTTATATCTCTATCAGCTGCCGTTACATTTATATTATCACCCACAGTCACATCAATACCTAATTTATTATCGATTGACATGGCTCCATCTGAAACAAACCCATAATTCTTTTTTGAGAAAAACATCATTTCTGCATTTTTTGCTGATATGATTACTCTACCAGAATTTATTAAAATTTGGTCTCCAATTAATTTAGATGGAAATGCTTTAAATGAATTTGGTTTTGTTTCAAAATCAGATGAACCTTTATCAGATATTGTACCAGGTTGAAATGGTAATTGATATTGATTAGAACCAAGTATTATTACACTACCATCTCTATTTACATCTTCTTCTGTTGGTAAAACTATTAATTGCTTTTTAGATTCTGCGCTTTCATTATTTCGTATTATTATAGTTGGTGAAAATGTTTTTTCAGAATTATTAAATCCAGAAAACCTTATTGATTGTCCAAATCTAGATTCTAATAAAGTATCACCTTCATATAATTTTAATTTATGTATTCCAGCTTCTTCCACAAAATAATCACCAAATTTATTATATTTTGCAGATTCATCAACATTACTCATAGTAGTACCTGTTTCTTGAACTGTCTTATAATTTTTCTTCTTATCTTCTGCTTGTTGTACAGGTGGAAATAATTCCGATATTAATGTTTTTTTAGTATCTAAATTTGGCGTTTTTTCCGAACCTATTCTTTTGTAGTATGATATTCCATTATTTTGAAGTATTTCTACCGATTCATTTACTAATGGTAATGTTTTAAAATTTTTATCATATGGATATGCAAGAGGTAAAGATGCATCATCAGCAGATGGTTGTCCTACTATTCGATATTGTACCGCCCCTACATATGATGCTTCGCCTTTTATTTTTAATTGCTGTTCACCAAGGCCCTTTAAATATGGGTGGGTTTCATCTAAAATAATAGAATACACAATACCAAATCCCATTGGTTGTTTAGTACCTGCGCTTTGTACGGAACTTACCGCACTTGTTTGTGAATTCTCTAATGACATATTACTTCATTTTCTTTTTTAAATCTTCCAACTCAAATTCTAAATCATCAACCCTTTCAACTTCTGCTTTGGTATCTTCCAAATCCTGCAATAGTTGATTTTTCTCAAATTCAGTTAAGAATCCATCCTGTCCTTCTGCTTTCTTTTCAGATGCAATAATTTTAATTGCAATAGTTGCAAGTTTAACCAATTGGTCATCGTTCTTTACAGAACTATCAATTAGTGAAGATAGTATAGGTCCTACACTAGCCACATCGCCGGAGTGTTTAATCATCTTTTTAAGTTCCTCTATTAGAGAACTTATCTTTGATTTTTTTGAAAGTTGGTTATTATAGATATCTTCAAAAAGAGAGCTTAAATTCTTTCCTTTAAATAATTCGTAATCATTTGACATATTAATATATTTACATTTTGTATGTATATAAATATGGTTCTATTAAAATGTTGAAATTAAACTGGGATTACTTCAATAGTAATCTTTGGTTGATATCCATCAGGTAGTTGTCTATTAATACCTTTAAATTCGTTTACTTTATCTTTAAAATAAGTAATTTGTAATATACGGTCTGTAAGATTCATTACCGTTTGTGAAGAAGTAGACATATCCTTTGTGTCCCTTTTCATATTTAACATAGGTCTTTTTGGAAAGTATTCCTTTCTCATAGCCTGTGCTATTGATGTCCAATCATCTACTTTATCAACCGATTTCTCAGCTGATATCTTTCTTAATTGTGAACTTAGATATTTCTCACCATGTGTGTACCCAGCATCGGTGAATAGGTGTCCGTGATTTGTACGAACAAC
>Ga0222712_10003888_pt1 | contig 15989 bp, 34 predicted proteins | sample C33_657DmetaG_FD_165043 | JGI IMG/M metagenome (GOLD analysis project Ga0222712, IMG submission 165043) | Estuarine water microbial communities from San Francisco Bay, California, United States - C33_657D | ecosystem: Environmental > Aquatic > Marine > Unclassified | place: USA: California... | reverse complement strand
TTGATAACAACTTCGGGCAATGCAGTACTTGATACTTTTGGTATAGTACTTACATCCAAGGGTTGATCTGGATCTGGCATCACTCGCGTCCAATCACATTCTTCTATGATAACAGTTTCTTGTTTAACTTGGTCTGGATTGTTACGTCTCAAGTACATTATTGCTCCTTAATTAAACTTGTCTGGAAATTGTCTAACAATACTGTTTGCAAGTATGGTTGCAAAATCAGGACTGCCGCCAAATGGAGTTTGATATACAGGACCATTGGCAATAATATTGCTGGCAACATTATATGCATCAATGTCTTCGGACCATTTGCTGGCTTTTCTAAACATTACCTGATCCAATGCATGTGTACCATATGCAGTTAAGTATTGACTTGCAGTTTGACCAATACTAGTCCACCATTGTGGGCTAAGTGCAGTCATGGTATCCGCAAAAGACTGTAATTTTTGCATTAATGATGCTTTTATAGACGTAACGTCTCTGCCCGCCTTGACATTATCCACATAATCAACGAATTCGTTGACAAAGTTCTTTAATGGTGCAGTTAACATCATTGAAGATGAACTTCCAAAATATGGATCAAAGAATGTAGTAAACTCGTCAGTTACTTTTAACAATTCATTTTTTGTATAAGTTGTATCTGGACTATTGGCCAGTGCGCTTATAGCATAAGCACGTAACAAAGAATTGAATTGGTTAAATTGATTTCTAACCGCAGTTACATAATTCCAAGTATTTGGAGTTATTGGCCACGTTGCAGTTACTCGTCTAGATGTAACCATGTTGGAACTGGAACCATTCATTGGATTCACTGGCTCCGCTGGAACACAGACGTTATCCCAGTGTTCCTCTATTATATTGTGTGTAATTTTTTTGTACATATTTTCCCCTTACCAAATCACTGTTGGTGTTGCTGTCTGAATGCCGCCGATCGCGCCGGCACCTATCACGTTTTGATTTTGATTGGCAATCGCACTGCCAATTATATTGTTGCCGCCATAATAGCCGCCTATATTTCCGTACCCTGCATATTGCCAGCTGGGATATGGGTAACCATAACCAAAGGACCTATAAAAAGGATACAAATAACCGCCTGTAAACATCGCTATCTCCTTATAAAAATGGGTTGACCTTTTGAGCCAACCCATTGCTTAGTGGTTTAGTATGGTGCGTATGCGTATGGATAACCGTATCCATACCCAAAGCCATAACCGGGGTAACATCCCCAGTAAGGACAGCCTAGGAAACCTTGATAGGGGTATCCTATGCCAGCACCCAGGTATCCTCTAGGATAACCACCCCAACCAAATCTTGATCCATATATCATAATGAACCTCCTTGGTTGGTTAAAATTAAACTACTGTTGTTGGTGTAGCAGTTTGTGTACCACCTACGGCACCGGCTCCAATTACATTGGAGCTTTGGCTAGCGATAGCACTGTTCAATGCGCTTAGTGCGTTGACTTGGTTAGCACTTTGGTAAGCACTTACCGCGCCACCATAAGCAAGACCTAAACCAGCGTACTGACCACCTAAACCAGACAATGCTGTGTTTGTGTTGATCAATGCTGTGTTCAAGTTTTGTGTGTTGATACCGTTGATTAAACCACGTGTCAACTCGCCCTGTTCCATAACAGTGCGTTGTGTTGCCATAGCAGTTTGACCGATAGCGGCATCTGTGCGAGCGGCAGCCAACATAGCCTGTAATGTGCTATTGGCAATTTCTTGCTTGATAGCGGCTAGTTCGCTGGCATCGTGTAACGCAACTTGCATAGCACGGTTGTTGATGTCGTTCGTCTGAGCGACTTGTAGTTTATAATTTTCGAAAATACTGTCCGAAACTTTTTCACGAACACCAGCTACCTGGTTTGTTAAGTTGAAAAAGGGATCAGTTACTAAAGTTGTCATGTCAGCCATGTTAAGGTTCTCCTAATAATGGGGAGCAGGTGTTACATGTCTATGTTGTACTCCCCTATAATTACTTACGGGGTTATGATCTTGATAACATACAACATTAGTGCATACTGTGCTTGGTATATACTATGGCAAAGTTAAGTCAAAAAACAAAACAACTTAGCTTGATTTGTGAAGCGCAATACTATATAATAGCGTACAGACAATAGTTTGTACATTACACACATAGAGAGAAAATATTATGAGCACAAATGGCTACGAAATTCGTCTTGAACTACTCAAGATGGCAAAAGAAATGCTAGAGCAAGACTGGCATGCACAACGTGAAATCACACAGACTTTCTGGGAACAAGAAGTTAATCTAGCACAAATCAAAGCCCAAGGCAGAGATTCACTTGTTGATAAAATTCCTACAGCACCAACCTTCAAACCTTTCCCCACAGAGGAAGAGATCATTAAGAAGGCCAAAGTGTTAAACGAGTTTGTTGCCCAAAAGGCATAACTGGTTAAATTAACCAATAAAACGGTAAAATGCACTATTGCTTTTACCGTTTTTTTATGTAATAATACTCTTACGTTGTTATTGTTAACAGCGACGAAAAAAGGAAAATTAACATGACTAAATCTAGCAAATTGCTAACGGCCCTCCAAGCTGGTGAGAAGTTGACTTCTGCACAAATCTCTGCACGTTTCGGTATCAAGAATCCTCGTGCAACTGTAAGCGATCTCCGCTTCCAAGGCTATGCTATCTATGCTAATCAGCATAAGGATACTAAGGGTCGTGAGACTACGAAGTATCGCTTGGGCAACCCAAGCCGCCGTATCATCGCCGCAGGCTACCGTGCTATGGCACTGGGCATCGTTTAAACTTTAGTTTAGACTGCTAAGTAAAAGGATACAGAGATGTATCCTTTTTTCATGAGCGCAGTATGGACATCAAACAGGTAATAAGAACAGTAGACGACTTTCCAAAACCAGGAGTCAAATTTCTTGACGTAACCAGCATATTAGAAGATGCAAGTGTATTTAGACGTACAATTAATTGGTTAGTTAAACAAAGTGCAAAGTATGACACAGATTGTATTGTAGCCATAGATGCACGTGGTTTTATTTGGGGAGCCGCACTGGCATCTGAAATACAAGTGCCACTGTTTTTGGCACGTAAGCCAGGCAAACTTCCTGGTAATGTCATCACCAAAGAATACGACACAGAATATAGTACGGCAAGTTTAAGTATGCTAGCCGATGGTGACGTGCATGGTAATGTAATGATAGTTGATGATATTCTTGCCACTGGAGGCACATTAAATGCAGTGGGCTCTATGTTAACAGAGCATTGGAATATACCCGCCAAGAATCAAACACACTGTGTGATTGCTAATTTAGATTTCCTACCAGGAAAAAAATTATTAACCAGCGTAGGTTATAATTTAGAGCACATGGTAAATTATTGATTAACTCTGATTCTAGTTCTATCAGTTTCGTGCATACACTGGAACATGGGGCAGGCAAAACTAGAGTCGGGTGCTTGCCAGTCATTCTTGAATACATTACCTAGATCTCTGCCACCGCAGTTACTGGCACTGGCAAAGCCCTTGGCACCAATGTATATATAGTCAACTCCAGCAAAACATTGTTTGCCAGTATAAACCCAGAGCGGGTCTTTAATGATACTAGGATCAATCCAATTTGGATCTGGTGCATTAGGGTCTATTGGTGGCGGGGGAGGTTCAACATAATCTTCTGGTAGACCTCGTATTAAATTAATATCACCTGTGCTATAACCATGCCACCAATCACCTTTTCTAGCATTATTGAACAATGTTTGCTCGTAGGCTTCTACACCTAAATCAATTAGTTCTTGAACTCTGGCTCGTCCTTCCATGATCTTTCCTGGCATTAGTGGAATTACTACACTTAGTCTCTTGCCCTCATCCTTGCAGAAATCTATGGCGAATTCCAGAACACTGGTATTTTGCCAACTATGTTGTGTAAATTTCATATGATCAAACATGTCTCTAATAGACATTATTTCAAACCATGTTTCACCACCACTAGTGTCTAGTCTAACAGTATTAGGTTTACTTCTTATAGCGTTTAATAAAATACCTAGCCCTGGAAATTGCAATGGTTCACCGCCACCGATCTTCCAGTGAATACTCTCTGCATTTTTATATCTAGAGTCCTGAAGTTTTCTAACCACGGTTAGATATTCTTCTATGTTTCTACTTGCAGTGTTACCACTGTATTTTGTTGGGCAATAAGTACAGCCCATGGTGCAATTATCATTGAGTTGCCAATGAACTTCTGCTTTATTAATCAAAACGAACCGCCATCTAAACTTGCGTCACCTAATATAGAAGTAACACTGGCACCTGGTACCCAGTTTTCACCATCCCAGACCAGCGACATACCAACCATAGGTGTTATAGTTGTTGTGTCCACGTCTGATAACGCATCAATAGTTGCCGCAGAAATTCTTGCATCTGCTCGACCATCTGTATAATATAATTTAGAACCTTCTGGCACGTCATCTGTGCTATAGATCATCTGACCGTCGACTAAATTATCTACATAGTCTTTTGTAGCGGCCCCAAAAGCAGACACTGGATTGTTGTTGAGTATTAGTTCACCAGTTAGAGTGCCACCTGTTAGTGGTAATTTAGTGGCTATACTGGCATTAACATCTGTTACAAAATTGGCATTATCGCCTATTGCGGCCGCCAATTCGTTTAATGTGTCTAATACTGTTGGTGCATCATCAACCAAACTTGCAATCGCACTTGCAATGGAAGTATCTACATAGTCCCTGTTGGCCGCATGATCTGGGTTTGTTGGTTCAACTGGTAATGTCAATCTACCATCTGTGCCGAATATCAGGCTGTTTTCATTGGACGTTAGTTTGATAGCACCCAGTGATTTGATAGTTGAGGAATATTCTGGCGGTTGACTAGCCGCTATATTGGCAGTCCATCCTGCGCCACCGGGCAATACAACATCGTTTAAAATAATTGTTAAGGTATATCCTGCAATACCATGCACTCTGGCATCAAACGTAAATGCGTCTCCGGACTCGTATCCAGGATTAGCAAGTATAGGGAATATTTGATCAATTAGTAATTCACAATCGCCACTGGAATTATAATTGTACTGACCGTGCATTTCCCAGGGTGTACCTGTTAATGTCAGTGTTGGTTTGTTATCCGTTGCTACATAATTTGATTCGGCAAATGTTAACGGAAACACACTTGGGGTTGGGCTTGGAAATGTTAAACTGCCATCTGGACCAAATATCCAGTCAGTGTTATCACTTCCATTAGTTGTTTTAGAACGTATATAGGCACTCATTTTTTCATCCTGTTATGATATTTATGCAAATTCCACAGTAAGGTTGACAAAATCACAGTTTAATGTATAATGTTAACTGTAAAAGTACTAGGTTAATTAGTACTTTTTAAGGATACAATATGAGCAGTATCCTATAAATAAATTAATGTCTACTTTATTATTTTTAACAGCGTTTGTATTAAGTGGTATCGCCGCTTACTACAGCGTTATCGGTCTTATCGCTATTTTTAGTGCGGCAACATTGCCAGTTGCAATCATGGGTGGTAGCCTAGAAGCAGCCAAACTAGTTGTTGCAAGTTGGTTGTACCGTTATTGGAAAAGTATTCCTTTCTTAATGAAAGCGTACTTTACATCGGCATTGGTTATTTTAATGATAATCACTAGTATGGGTATCTTTGGTTTCTTGAGCAAAGCTCACAGTGATCAAAGTTTAGTCAGTGGCGACGTAACTGCAAAGATAGCAGTCTATGATGAAAAGATTAAGATCGCCAAGGACAATATAGATGCAAACCGCAAAGCACTTAAACAAATGGATGAAGCTGTGGACCAAGTTATGGGTCGAAGCACAGATGAAAAAGGTGCCGACAAGGCAGTGGCAATACGCAGAAGTCAACAAAAAGAACGTAGTAGATTACTTGCCGAAATTGAAACCGAACAGAAAAAGGTTACTAGCCTTAATGAAGAACGAGCCCCTATTGCTGCCGAGGTACGCAAGGTGGAGGCAGAAGTCGGTCCGTTAAAATACATAGCCGCTATGATCTACGGCGACAATCCAGACGAGAACAGTCTGGAACGCAGTGTTCGTTGGTTGATTATTTTATTGATTGCAGTATTTGATCCATTAGCAGTTCTAATGCTTATAGCCGCTAACTTGACGCAGATTAAACAAAAACAGTGGCAAGAAGAAAAAGAACAAGACAGTTATACACCAGACCCTTATGTTGCAGATGTTGGCGAAAAACCAACTAAGGAAGAACTAGCAGACTATGAACCAGATGACGGTGCATTAACTAAAGAACAGATCGATCAAATTAAAAAACACGCAGACACCGACAAAGCTCAGATAGAACTAGAATGGGTTGATGCACAACCCAAAGTCGAAAAACAAGCAGAGGAGTTAAAAACTGATGACACGACTAAAATTATACCTAACGAAGTTGAGTTGCCTTTGGTTACTGAAACTACAGAACAACAAGAAGCACAACAAACTGATGCAACATTACCTGAACCCAGTATTCAATCAGACTCCGCAGTGGAAGCAGTGGGACAACCAGTAGTAGAACAGCCTTCCAAAAAACAAAGAAAACCGAGAGTCAATAAACCAGTAGTAGAACAAACTGAAGTCACTGACATGGAAAGACCTGGAGACTATTTGACAACTACGCAAAAAGACAGTACAATAGCTGAACAACAGAAGGCTCAGGATAAATTAATAGGAGACGATTATTTTAATGCTGATCCAGAAGAAGTAATAGATCAAATGATTCAAACTGGTGACGGTGATGCATTGGAAAGCGCCTACAAAAAAATAGTTAAAGAACTAGCAAGAAAAAATAGAAGCAAAACTACCCACTGGGGACCACTTAAAACAAAATAATGGACGATAATCAAAACTTTTATATTACGCCACCCACAATTTTTATGCCGCCATTTGGCCTAAGAGTTACATTACTGGGTACTGACACTGATTGGGTAGACGAACTAACCGAAGAGCTGGAAGAAACATTGCCTACCGTGCCAATGACATTTTATCATCTTGATGAAAAATCCACAGACCAATGGCAATGGCTATACATGATGGTGGGTCATTCAGATTTACTTATGGTAAATGTTGCTAAGGCAACAAAAAATGAATTACTGACATCCTTTCTTCATATAGGAAACAAAACTTGGTTTTTTGTTGATCCCGATGAAGTAGAACCAGATTTGTTGGTTTTATTAAACAGTATTAATGCTAATATATTTTCTAACACTGATGAACTTGGTGAAATGATGAGGGTTTTTATAAACAATGGTTGATAAAAACAAGCCACTGCTGGAGTGTAGTTTTTGTGAAAAAACACAAAACGAAGTCAAGAAGCTGGTTGCAGGTAGTAAAGGATACATCTGCGACGAGTGTATTAAACTTTGTAATGACGTAATCAAAGACGACATTCAAAATAGTTTTTCCAGTGAGAAACTTCCAACTCCCAAGGAAATATTCGCGCATCTCGATCAGTATGTTATTGGTCAAGATTATCCCAAGCTGGCACTTAGTGTAGCAGTTTATAATCACTATAAACGACTGTTCAATAAAAGTGACGTTGAAATCGAAAAGAGTAATGTACTGTTAATTGGACCCACTGGTAGCGGTAAAACACTTATTGCCAAGACTATTGCAAAATTTCTTAACGTACCCTTTGCTATTACAGATGCTACGAGTTTAACTGAAGCAGGTTATGTAGGCGAAGACGTGGAAAACGTTATTCACAAACTGTATCAGGCCAGTGGACAAAGCATAGAGAAAACAGAACAAGGTATCATCTACATTGACGAGATTGATAAAAAAGGACGTAAGAGCGAAGGTACCAGCATTACTCGCGACGTCAGTGGTGAAGGTGTTCAGCAAGCATTGTTAAAAATCATCGAAGGCACAGAATGTCGTGTACCGCAAACTGGTGGCAGAAAACATCCTGGCGGTGAAATGCTAACAATTAACACTAAGAACATTTTGTTTATTCTAGGCGGAGCATTTGTAGGTCTGGAAGACATTATGAATCGAAGAATGAATAATACAACTTCGATTGGCTTTGGCGGCAATCCAGAAAAGAAAAAAGCAGACTTGACCAAGGTCATACAAGACGATATAATTAAGTGGGGTATGATCCCAGAACTTGTGGGCCGTATGCCAAAAGTTGCAGTGCTTGAAGAACTGGATGTCAGTCAACTATGCAGGGCAATGACTGAACCTAAAAACAGTTTACTCAGTCAGTATCAAGAATTATTTAAAATGGATGGCGTGGATTTGAATATAGATGAAACTGCAATTCAATCCATAGCTAAAAAATGTATAGATATGAAAGTAGGGGCACGTGGCTTACGTGCTGAATTAGAGAATGTGTTGTTAAAGACACAGTTCATTTTGCCTGACCTGGCTACAGAGAATGTAACCAAAGTAACTATCACGGAAGAAAGCGTAACACAGGGCAAAGAACCATTATTAGTATATGGCAATAAACGAAAAAAGACACGAGAACAGACTACTAGCTAATCGCGAGATTAGATCTAGAGATGTTCGCCTTATTGGTGTCGAAGGCGAAAACATGGGTGTTTGGCAGTTTTTTAGAGCATTGAATCTTGCACAAGATCAAGGCCTAGATCTCATACAAATAAATTCACAGACTAATCCACCTGTTTGTAAAATAGGTGACCTAGGAAAATACAAATATGATTTGCAGAAAAAGCAAAAAGATATTGACAAACGCAATCGAGAAAATCGAGTAGAATTAAAGGAAGTACAACTACGACCTGCTATTGATTCTCATGACCTAGGTGTTAAGATTAAACATATACAAGAATGGTTGGTTGACGGTGACAAGGTTAAAATTGTTATTAAATTCCGAGGCAGAGAAATGGCCAATAAAGAAGCTGGCTATAAACTAATAGAAAATATACTGACGCAAGTACCAACTGCAAAGCTGGAAGGCAACAGCGAAATGCAGGGCAACCGGCTAACCGCAGTACTGTATCAAAGCAAACAAAAATGAGCAACGATGTAAACACCATTGATTTGAGTGGTATTGAGCCAGTAGAATTTTCATGGAACGAGACTGACATGAGTGTTGGTTTTTCGGCACAGGAAGTTAGTACGGCTTATGTTAATATAAATTCAAATCCTAATACAGTTACGTTAAACAGTGGAGTTAGTATCACACATACTGGACTTGCCGCAAATACTGGTTATTCTATTTCTACATCCTATGATGACTTGGCGGAACGTTTAGCTAAGTTGGAAAAGATCATTGCCGAAGAGGAAGAGGTTCGTAGAACTCATCCCGCAGTTAAAATGGCCTATGACGAGTATCGTTTGTTATATATTCTGGCAAAGAAGAATCCCGGCGACCGCTTGACAGATCAATGAAATTAGCGTATAAATATATTTGTAAAACGCCACTAGGGTTTTACACTGGACACTCGGTCCAAAACGTTCTTGCTTATTAAAGGAGAAAATTATGAACGCATTAACACGATTTGATACTACAGCTCTTAATCAATTAAATAGAGCACTTGTTGGCTTTGACCGCTTATTTACAGAGCGACTATCACAGCAACAATCTTATCCTCCCTACAACATTATCAAGAAAGGCGAAAATGACTACGAAATTGAAATCGCAGTTGCAGGCTTTACTCTTGATGAAATCGATGTAGAAGTTAATCAAAATCTTTTGGTTATTCGAGGAGAACGCCAGCGTGAAGATGACACTGATGTGGAATACCTACATCGTGGTCTTGCTTACCGCAATTTTGAAAAGAGCCTTACTCTGGCGGAACACATGGAAGTGGGTACTGCTAGTATCAAGGAAGGTGTATTACGTATTTCAATTACCAGGGTTGTACCTGAAGCACTGAAGCCACGTAAAGTACAGGTTATTGGCTACGATAACTAAGCACTAAGTTTGGGGAGCACCTGCTCCCCATTTGATAAATATTATTAAGGAATCAACATGACGCTTATGGCGACAGAAATTAAACAGACTACTCGTGAATCAGTGATTATCAAACAGCCTAGCATGTACAAGGTTGTGTTTAACAACGATGATACGACTCCTATGAATTTTGTTATTGAATTGCTTAAAGCAGTATTCCATCACAATGAAGAACGTGCGCACAACTTAACCATGGAAATACATGAACAGGGTAAAGGTGTAGCCGGCGTTTATACTTTCGAAGTTGCCGAACAAAAGCACAACGAAGCACTTTATATCACTCGCTCAAACGGGCACAATCTAAACATCAACATTGAATCAGAATGAATAGCAAAGAAAAAGAAATACTGGACATTACTCAAGAAGAATGTGCAGAAGTAATTGTTGCGATCAGCAAAATTAGCCGCTTTGGCCTGGACAATATCAAGCCCGGTAAACCCAAAACAAACAGAGAACACTTAGCCGAAGAACTGGGTGACCTACAAGCAATGATTGACTTATGCATTAAGTTTGACTTAGTGGGCAGTGAGCAAGTCAGCGTGGCCGCAGACAATAAGATTGCAAAACTGAAAAAGTGGAGTAATATCTTTTCCTAATTGGCGTTATTAGTAGTAACACTATTAGTAGAAACACTAATAAAATGTTGCAGTGCCGCATAAATATAGTAGAGCGCAACTAGCGTTCTACTTATGAAAGGCATCACAAATGCTAGAATTAATAGGATATTTCATCAAACCACTGATGAACTTTCAGTTAGAAACAACAAAACAAAACGACTTGGATCGTTATATTGCAAGTAAAAACCCAACAACATCCGCAGAAGTTGACTACTGGGCAAAAGAGTTTGATCGTAGACAAGAGAACCAAGGGTGGCCACTATGATTAAGCGCACGTTAAATTATATCTGGGAAGTAATGATCGAAATTGGTGAAGCCCGCCAAGAACGACTAAAGCGTAATAATTACCAAATGTGGTATTGATTTACTGGATATTGACATAGCAGTTAACTCTGTGCTATAATAGCTAAATACTTCTGTACAGGGGGTTTACTATGCCAACAAAGCGCAACGTTACTAGGACCAAACTATTTAGAATGGTTCATGCAACGTGGATAGAGGACTGTAAGTTTAGACCTACAATTCAAGACTGTAGGGAAATGTTTCGCAACATCAATAAACAAGTGTTCAATAATGAACTAAGTATGCCTAACTTTAGACTTGTTTATAGCAAGGATTATTGGGGTATGTGTGTTGGTAATTTTGAAGATCCTGCTCGCTGTACGATACATATGAATAAAAGTTTTTTAAGTAAAAGACTTTTCATAGACACTATGGCACATGAAATGGTGCATCAGTGGGAATGGCTTAACAATGATAATATGACGCATGGTCCACAGTTCTTTTTGTGGCGTGAAGAACTAAGTAAATTCGGCATACACTTAGGCAGAGCGTATCGCATTAAACATTATAGGCTAGATTAATGATACTTGGCGTTGGTACTGATATATTAGATATAGATAGAATTAGAAATTCTATTAATAAATTAGATAAACTAGCAGATAGAATTTGTACTGACTTTGAATTAACTGAGTATAAACAGATTATCTCAGATAATAAAGCAGTTTATCTTGCTAAAAAATGGGCTAGTAAAGAAGCAATATCAAAAGCCTGGGGTACAGGTATTCAGGGCGATACTCAGTTTAAAAATATTGAGATTAGACATAATCAAATCGGTAAACCAATAGTTGTATTTTATAATAAACTACAGGAATCAGTTAATATATTAAATGCTAGGTGTCATTTAAGTATATCGGACACAGATAATACAGTTATTGCATATTCGATAATCGAATATAATCCTAGATAATACTAGATACTATATAATATTTTAGTATTATAATACTTTAGTATTACTTTTTAACCCACAAAAAATACTCAAAAATAGGCATAAATTCCGTTTCATGCTATAATTAACTTATGACGAAACGCAAAACACGCACAGATCGCAATCACGCAATATACGTTATCACTAACGTCAACACCAATGAGCAGTATATTGGCGTCACAGTTTGCAGTGGTAGCTTGAAAAAGGCTCTCAAAGTTCGCATCCAAAAACACGTTCGTCGTGCATTGACTGAGAACAAAGACTGGGCTTTGTGCAAGAGCATTCGTGAACACGGTGTGAGTGCCTTTACTTACGGACTTGTGGAAACAGTTCGTGGCAAAGCACTTGCACATCAACGTGAGCGTGAACTTACCCGAGTGTATCAACCAGTTCTCAACACACTGTAAGGAGAATCAAATGAAAATCTATATCGTTCAAATCGACATGTCCGACGACTACACTGGTACAGATTGGCAAAACGCTGACCTCGCTTTTAATACCTTGGAACAGGCCGAAGCAGATGTTAGATTTAAAATCGAACACTATGGCATTGAACGTCAGGGTCTGCGTATCGTTGACCTTGAACTGGTTTAAGGTTTAATATGAGCTACCTACGTTTTATCTGGTTTGTTGTCGAGCGTGACGGGTATCGTGAACCACTTCGCTGGGCTGAAAATGCCAGCCCTATGCCCGGTCGGCAAAGTCTACCCGAGTATTGTGCGGAACATGGTTATGCCATTGTTTCCGGACCTTACAAAACTCGTAAGACAGCTATTGAAAATATCCAAAAATAGACATCAATTCGTTTTTGCGTTATAATATATTCTCGCACACTTAAATCAAGGAGCTTCAAATGGGCGGCAAAGCAACATCGATCTATCTCACTATCTTGCCCAAAGGCAAGCATATTAGTGTCTTTAAGAAAGTATTTTTTGAAGCCAAGTCCTATAACGACTATGTTAAGTCAGAAGAGTTCAAGGCAAAGTGGCCCACCACAGAGTTTGACATCGTCAAAGAAATCTATTAATTGACATAAATTCGTTTTGCCACTATAATAGTGGCATATACAGTAAATTGGAGAGATAAAATGAGCGGGTACCAATCGGTTATCGCACTGCGCCGCCTTGAAGCAGACGTGGATAAACTTGGCTTTATGCTTTGTGCTCCTAAGCACGGCAATTGGAGCGGCAACGACTACGACGATCGCGTGGCTATCAAGCCCAAAGATGCAGCCAGTTTGCCAATTTACAGTCGTGATGCAGAATTATTTACGGGTTCCTTGGAACAACTTCGCGTTTGGTTGCAGGGTGTGAATTGGGCACGTGAATACGACATGATGCTGAAACTCAGTGATGAGAAAAAGCGAACAGTTAAAGAAGATCAGGAACGTGCTCGACAGTTTAGTGCCAAGCAACGACAGCTTCTTGAAGAACTTAAAAAAGATCATACAGAGAAAGAAAAAAGTGTTTAAAGTTTATTGGACAGACTATGATGACAAGCCTCAGGCATTGTATGTCATGGGTCTGAATAAAGTATTGAAGATCACGGAGGATCTACGTAAACAAGGTTATACCTTTGTTACTATGGTCAGTGAAGATCCCAACAGTGTGGGTAAACCCGGTGTTGATGAGATCGTGGAAGGCACGTTGCCTGATGGTGGTGAATATTCATGGCGTAAGCGCCGTTAAACTAAGGAAAAAATATGACTAAAGATAATGAGATTGAAATTGTATTCGCCCCTGGTGCCTTTGATTCTTTTGAGGGTACGCAGGAGGAGCTTGACACACTAGTCAAAGAGATTGAAACCATGGCGAAATCTGGTGAACTTTTTGAAAAAGCCAGGCCCATTAATATCGACGAAATGGCAATTGAGGACATGGTTCTTTTGGCAGGTGCTCTGGGTATTGATGTGCATTCGCTGGGCGATGAATTTATCGAGTATAAAGAAGCAAATAAAATTTTGCAGTAAAGGATTTGTATGACAATGGTAGAACGAGCTAGGATATTTGCCACTGCGGCACACGCCGCAGTGTCGCAAGTACGCAAGTATACGGGTGCACCCTACATTGTCCATCCTGCCGAAGTGGCAAAGATCGTCAGCAGTGTAGAACACACTGATGCAATGTTGGCGGCCGCTTGGTTGCACGATGTCGTCGAAGACACTGGTGTTACCATAGAAGTCGTCCGTGCCGAATTTGGCGATGAAGTTGCTGAGTTGGTAGGCTGGTTAACTGATGTAAGTCAACCGCATGATGGCAATCGTGCTCATCGCAAGGCCATGGACCGTGAGCATAGTGCTATGGCGCCTGCCGAAGCACAGACAGTCAAGTTGGCTGATTTGATCTCTAACAGTAGGAGTATCTTGGTACACGATGAAAAGTTTGCTAGGACTTACTTGGAAGAAAAGAAATTGTTGTTGGAAGTTATGAACAAGGGTGATGCTACATTGATGGCAGAAGCCAGGAGGTACGTATATGTCTAAAGTAATTAAATTAAACAGACGATATAAACTGTATAAAGAACACGGATGCACTCACGCGATTAGATTCAGTGGTTGGACAACCGAGGTCGCTAAAGTAGAACAGTTTTTCCGTGAACACTATGGCAGTGACTATTCTTGGAATAAACCCACAATGTGGAAAACACACTGGGCCAAAGCAAATGGTCGCTTTAACTCACGTTCATACTTTATTGGTGTTAAGGATGAGGAAATGATTTTCGTAGCCAAATTGGCGGGAGCCATTTAATTCCCATTAATTGACATAAATTGGTTTTGGTTGTATAATACACTATAAACTGAAAGGAGAAGCAAATGACAGTAGTAGCAAAAATGAATGACAGAGTTGTCGAAGTTATGCATACAGCTGAAACAGTTGCCTTCTCCTCTGAGCGTGGCTGGGTCATGGTATGTTTCGACTTCGAACAATCTGAACGCAAGAAAAGCCAATTCAAGTGGGTGCCTGCAAGTACCCGATTCGAATGGGTTCGTGAATTTTGTTTTTAAGGAGAGATTATGACAGCAGAAGTTAAAGAAAAGGTAGCGATGCCAGTATGCCCTTACTGTAAGGTCTCGATGCGACCACGACACTTTAGGGGCTACTACGAATCGTTTTTTATGTGGGAATGTAAATGTGAAAAAGTTCCCGGTGCCAAAGAAAAGTCTGGCGCATTTACTTAAGGAGGCTATTATGCCATGGATTGAAAATGTAAGTTTGGGAGATATCCCCAAAGGCCGACATCACAATGCTGGTGATAACTCCATGCTGATTCAAATTGTTGACCCAGCCATGGAGTTCCCAGTGCCCATGCATAAGTTCAAAGAGACACATCAGTTTGAGTTTCTCGATCTCGAGCAAGGTGATGCGTTTGGCGAAGAATTTAAAGTAACTGATGCACAGGCAGAACAGTTGGTTCGGCTATTACAACATGCACTGGTCAAACGAATGAATGTGGTTGTTCACTGTGTTGCCGGAGTTTGCCGTAGTGGCGCTGTCTGCGAAGTTGGTGTTATGATGGGCTTTGATGACTGCGAAGGATTCCGTAGCCCTAACCTAATGGTCAAGCACAAGATGATGAAACATCTAGGTTGGACCTACGACGAGAACGAGCCTCACACTATAAATGGTGTGGAGCTCGATTCTGGATTAATCGTTCCTAAAAATTACCAAGGAGATATCTAATGATTCGCGTATTATTTTTGTTTGCAGTTTTGGCAGTTGTCTGTTATTTTGGTATTCTTGCTGTTCAAAAGATAACAGGTAAACAATTTTTTAAGTTGACTAAAATTCTAGGTTACGTTATAATTAGTTCTGCGTTAGCGATCATGCTGATGTTTGGTTTGGTAGTTCTCTTGTAAGGATTGAAAATGAAAAGCGTTTTTAAAATTGGTTTGATCATGTCCGCAGTGGCATTGGCAACAGGTTGTACTCGTATTGAAACTGGTGAGGTTGGTGTTCGTGTTGGCTTTGATAAACAAGTGCAAAGTGGCGAGCTCTTGCCTGGCTCTTTTAATCAAGTATTGATTGGTGATGTTCTTACATTCCCTATCAAAGACGTCAATGTCAAACTAGAAGACATGACTCCTGTTGCCAAAGACAATAGTACAATGAAAGACTTTGATGCTGTGGTCATCTACAACATCAACCAAGCACAG
>Ga0222712_10003887_pt1 | contig 15990 bp, 10 predicted proteins | sample C33_657DmetaG_FD_165043 | JGI IMG/M metagenome (GOLD analysis project Ga0222712, IMG submission 165043) | Estuarine water microbial communities from San Francisco Bay, California, United States - C33_657D | ecosystem: Environmental > Aquatic > Marine > Unclassified | place: USA: California... | reverse complement strand
ATTTCTTGTCTCCGGTAACATACCAAACCAGGGCATTGTCGTAAGCCAGGTTTGCACCATTCCTGAGATCATCCCCTCCGATATTGGGCCTGCCATAAGGACCGCGCAATACATGGGTATGGGCCTCGGGCAAGAAGGGTGAATCAGCAGCAATTTTCAACCTGTCAAATGCATCCTTGTAGGGCTGCTTCCCTTCCAAAACGAATTTCTTCATTAAAGCAAGGTCCTGTGCAGTTTGATCAATTCCAGGATGGACAAATTTTTGGGATAATCCCGTCGCAGAAAAAAGGCATAAAAAAACACCCACCAAAAACAAAAACTTGTAATGGTGGGTGCGAAAGTTCATTGTCATGGTTCTACAAAGTGTAGCGGAGCATGCTGATTACAGCAGTTCCTGCGGGGGTTATTGAATTCACAAAAATATATGCCCTGTATTTTTTGTCTGCCGTTTCAACCCAAACACCTGCTTCAGCCCTGAGGCCGATGGCATAATTGGGCATATCTGCCATATCAACATTCTTAAGGTCAATATCGTCCACATAAATACCAAATTGCAAGTTGGCCAGATTGCGATCCTGAAGGTTGAATACTTTCCTGAGTTTTGTGCTCCTGTTCATCCCCGAAGGCAATACTACACCTGGAAGGTAAGCAGCATCAGCACCGGGTGAAACCAACGCATGTGCAAAAGTGGTTGGTGAAGCCCTGAACAAATAAACCAGGTCTATCTTACCGGCAATTGGTGCAGCAGCAGCCGCATTGTAAACAGCCATATCTTCGATGGAAATGAAGGCATTGACACCATTTGAAACAGCAAGGTTTCTCTTGATGCTCATCTTGGAAATGGAATAAGGCCCCATCTTGTAGGAGGCTGTTTTTCCATCACTGCTGGTAACAGAGAAAGTAAAGGAAACTGATTGACCACGCGCACCCTCAGGAATGACATAATAATAACGCAAAGTGGCAGCATTCGTATCAATGTTATACGTCATCTTTGTTGTCTTGTCAACAGTTACTGAGGGAGATCCCACCAATACTGGTACATCCACACCACTGGCGTTGGTGAAAAAAGACCTGTGTTCAAGGTAAGTGCCCGTAGCACCTGCGATGGATGCTTCCACTTGCGCAGAAACCAATTTACCACTGGATTTGGGAATGGCCATGGCGTAGGCAAACTCCAAAGGCAAGCTTACTATGCTGGGGCCAATTGTTCTTTTGATACAATCATTGGTCAGTTGAGAGACCGGATCAGGTATGGTATATTCCTCTTTCTTGCATGCCACCAATAAAGCCAGCATCATGATAACCAAAAAGGAAAATTGAATGTTTTTATTTTGCATCGCAATTGATTTAAATATAGATTTTATTGATACTTGATGTTGAGCTTATATGCCTTCCTGATCTTCCTGTTTCCAGAAACCACAGTATACACTTTAGGATTTGCAAGGTTGGAAAGATCAGTTTTTCCAGTGATTTTGGGATCTAATTTACAATCTGTTGCCAGGGTAAATTGAGGATAAACATTCTTCAGGTCTGTTCCGAACAGCACTTCAACATCGATCGTTTGGGCTACAGTATCAATCACTGCTGTCTTTGAACGTACACTAACAAAATCAGCACCCAGCAATTCAAAATTGCTCACGAAACATTCTTGCCTAAAGGTGATCAAGAGTCCGTCTTCATCTACCGGACTGTCCTTTTTACATGATATGATGATGGCAGAGATCATCAGGATGGAAAGGGCTATTTTAAAATATTTGGCCATTGCTTCTTGTTGAAAATTGATAATTAGATATTAGGTATACAGCTTATCTCCAGGGAATATTTTGGGTGAGATTAGGGTTTCTGTCGCGTTCACCGGGAGGTATTCTGAAAATATAATTTTGCTGGTAGGTAAGGTCAACAGTATTCAGATAGAACCTCTCTTGGTTTGCACCCCAGGTATCCTGTCTCCATACACCAATACCTCCGGGAGGTCCCCATACCCTCTCAATAGCCCTCCAGCGCCTAAGGTCAAATCCACGATGACCTTCTGCTACCAGTTCAATAATCCTTTCTTGCTCTATGGCATTGAAGAAATTTTGTTTGCTAGAATATTTTGCTGCTGCCAGCGCTGGAAGATTTCCACGGCGACGCACCTGGTTAACAACAGCAACTGCATCTGCCAGTGGCCCACTTACTTCATTAGAAGCTTCAGCATACATCAGAAACACATCAGCAAGGCGCATGACAGGGTAAGCATAATCACCTTCACTTCTTCCAAGGCCTTCATAATTTCTTACAAACTTTCTGAATACATATCCGGAATTGGAACCATCAGTATTGTAGCTAATATACTTAACACCTCCAATGGTAACGTTGGCAGCCCAGGTCTGATAAATAAATGGAGAGAACCCAGTGGATTTCAATGCAGCCAATCCAATGGCCATCTCGTTGTCCCACATGATGGTTGATTTCATCCTGTAATCCCTATTGGCATATGTATTGGGATTGACTGCAGAATTCAAGGTGGTTCTTGCAGCAGGATTGGTGGTAGGATTAAGTTGAACCATTTTAGGTGCAAAATCTCCAGTTGTAATCAACTGGTATCTGTCAGCTATTTCATAGCGAGGAGATACCCAGCATTGCGAACCTTCGATGGTACGGCCTGAAAAATCACGCATCAACTCTTCTCCCTGAGAAGGATTGGTTGGAGTTCCTGAATGGGTGAAGACCATGATCATCTCAGATGCTCCATTTGCCTTTGGTGTAAACAATTCAAAATAATTGGGCAGGATATCTGCCTTACCCAAAGCATCTATTGGCCCTGGATCACCATTCTTGTACAGTGTGAGACCATAGTCATTGATCACAGATTTGAAATCAGCTGCCGCAGCTGCAAATGCAGTTTGTGCTTCAGCTGGATTCTGGGTAAACCCTTCCAACTCAGGCCAGCCGTTCTTCTTCCAGCTTGCCCAATACAGGTTCAATTTTCCACGAAATGCCAGTGCAGCAGGCTTTCCAGCACGGCCAAGGGCAGACCCTTTGGCGGGCAATTTAGCCACTGCATAATTAAAATCCGCAAGGATTGAATCCTTTACCTGTGTAATGGGCATCCTTTTGATATCTTTGACTTCGCTGTTGTCATAGATGATCCTGCCGATATAGGGCACATCACCCCACATAGATATCAACCTGAAATAAGTCATTCCACGGAGCAACCTTGCTTCAGCAATGATGCTTTCCAATGTTGCAAGCCTGGCTCCCGTAGCACCTGGAATCATGCGGTTGTTGATGTTTTCAATGACATAATTGGTTCTGTTAACAGTACCATATAAATAACTGAAATACTTGTCAAAACTGGCACCATAGCCTGAAGGGCCATAATTTGCACCCTGATAGGCATCACCTCTTAAAATGCTTCCGCTTGTTGCACTGGTTCCACGTACCCTGGTAAATTCTCCATGTCCTTCGAAATAATAGTCGCGGTCAAACACTGCTCTCGCAGAGGCATAGGCTGCCATCAGCGCGATTGTTGCATCTGCATCTGTTTTCCAGAAGTTTACAGCAGCCAGTTCACCTGTTGGGGTTTGATCAAGCAAATCTTTTTTACAAGATGTTGGAAGAACAAGGATGCCTAAAACCAGGAGTATCAATGCAATTCTTGAAGTATTGAATATTTTTTTCATCATCACAAAATTTAGAAACTAAGGTTAATGGCCAAAGAGTAGGATTTGTTGATTGGATAAACATTGTTATCGTCACCTTGCTTTTCAGGATCCAATCCTCGGAAAGCAGTAAGGGTTCCAATGTTCTCAGCAGAACCTACAATTCTCAGGTTGGTTACACCCAATCTTGAAAGAACTTTTGCAGGAACAGTATAACCCAATTGAAGGTTCTTCACCCTCAGATAGCTCATGTCATCCAACCAAAAACTCGTTTGGTTTCTGTTGTTGCCACTTCCGCCCAATCTTGGCCAGAGTCCATCCCTGTTATCCCATGACCAGGGGTTGGTCCAGTGTTCCCATGATGCAGCATAACGGGCATTATTGAAATTGGTATTGTTATAGATGGTCTGCCAATAGTCTTTTCTGCCAGCAGCACCTTGCAAGAAGACTGTGAAATCGAATCCTTTGTAAGCCACATATGAATTGATGGCAAAGGTTGTGGTTGGCCTCTCTTGTTGCAACGTGGGATATGCTTTTCTGTCATCTGCTGTAATTCTGCCATCACCATTCAGATCCTTCATGAGCAGGTCTCCTGGGGAAGCACCCTGTGGAGTTGCTTTATGAATGTCAGCCCAAGATTGTGCAATTCCCATGTCCTCATATGAGTAAATAAACTGATACGGCATGCCGATGAATACATTTCCTCTCAAGAGCAACTGATTCCATTTCTCAAGGTTGGTATTGTTGTAGGAACCATTCAGGTTGACGCCATACTGCAGTTTTCCGATCCTGTCCTTCCAAGCTAGATCAATTTCAACTCCCCTGTTTCTGAGGTTACCGATATTGGTCCTTGGGGCGGGGCTGTAAGCAGCACTCAGGAAAGTAGAAAACTCTGAAGGCCTGTTCATGCCGGTTGTCAAACGATCATAATAATCAACTGCAGCTGTCAGGCGATTGCGCATGAACGCAAGGTCAAAACCAATATTGAGAACGGTTGTGGTTTCCCAGGAGAGGAACCTATTGATCATTTTATTGTTGGCGAAACCTCTTTGAACAGAAGTTCCAAGAACATAATTCAGGTTGGTAAGTGTTTCCTGCTGCTCATAACGGCCTACCCCACTGTTGTTACCCAGGCTACCATAGGAAGCCCTGAACTTACCACTGGTGAGAAACTTATCCGTGAATTTTTGGATGAATTTCTCTTCAGTAAATTTCCAGCCCACAGCTGCTGATGGGAAAAATCCAAATCTGCTCCCAGGAAGAAACTTTGAGGAACCATCCACCCTGAAATTGGCTTCAAACAGATACTTGTTAAACCCGGTGTAGTTAAAACGTCCAATATAAGATCGAAGCCCCTCTTCATTTGAAGAACCACTGGTAGATTGAATATCTGTCAAAGCAGCATTTACTTCAGTCAAACTCGGATGCAACCTGTCGTTCCTTGAGCTACCCTGAGAACGGTTGAACCAATATTCCTCATTGTATACAACAACAGCGGCAATATCATGCTCTTTACCAATCTTAGTATTGTAGTTCAAACGGCCATTGAGCAAGGTCTTGAAACCAGTGCTTGTGCTGTTGGAAATTCCTGCATTCTGACCTACATAAATCCTGCTACCAAAAGATTCTGTTTGAAAGTTATAGGCCTGATTGGGCGTATTGGCAGACCAGGAAAACTGGTTGTAATAGTTTAAAGCATAATCAATCCTTGCAGTAAGACCCTTAATGGGAGCCCAGTCATAATAAAGTTGTGTATTGGCTTCTTGCCTGTTGTTCTGAGAGGGACTGTTGATGTACAATGTATATGGGTTATACGCCTGTGGATCTTCTCCATAGGCCATTACACCACCGTAATATCCTGTCTTTGGATCATAAGGGAGGATACCGGCAATGGCATATTGCATGTCATTACCAGCAGTATTAGATGCATCAGGATCGTTAAAACCCTCAGACAATCCAAACCTGAACGTTGACCAGTTTCCGTTAAAACGGAAGCCCACGTTCATGTTGTTCTTGATTTTAGAATCAAAGTTGAAACGTGCGTTGTATTGCTTGTAATCATTGTTGATCTGCAAACCTTTTTCATCTTTGACACCTGCAGAAACAAAGAAGTTGTTGGACTCACTTCCCCCTGTCGCAGACAGATTGTAGTTGTTGTACATACCAGGCCTAAGGATGATATCCCAAATATCAGTATTCGGAAATCTCACTGGGTCAATCATGGATTTTGCCATCCACTCATCAACCGTTCCCAATTTGAACAATTGGTTACCTGCAAGGGTACCCACCGCAGTCCTTTGTTGTTGTACAGTAATAGCCCTTGAATAATCATCCATGAAATCCAGTCCGCGTGTAGGTGCAACGACTGAATTATTGCTGGTAAAATTCAGGGAAGTTTTCTTGGCCCCTTTTCCGCTGCGGGTAGTGATGAGGATAACCCCATTCGCAGCCCTTGATCCATATACAGAGGCAGAAGTTGCATCCTTCAGAACTGAAATAGACTCAACATCATTGAGGTTGATCCTGTTGATGTCAACATCCGGCATACCATCCACAACAATCAATGGACTTGCATTGTTAACAGTTCCTAATCCTCTTATGATAAGGCTGGCCTCATTGTTTCCCGCCATACCGGAGGATTGCACCGCTTGCAAGCCAGGCACAAGACCTGTCAATGCAGAAGATACGTTGGGCAAGGCACGGCTTACGATTTTTTCATCTACATTGACTTGTGAAACAGCACCAACAAGGTTTACTTTTTTCTGACGGCCATAACCCACTACTACAACATCATTGAGGGCAGATGTTTTGGGCTTCAGGGCAATGATGTATTCGTTTCGTGCATCCACTTTAAGGGACAACTCTTCATGACCAGCTGAAGTGAAGACAATCTCATCTCCTACCGCAGCACTGATTTTGAAAGTTCCTTTTGCATCAGTGGTGGTTCCTGTTGACCTCTTTTTGATGACCACGGAAATGTTGGAAAGCAGTTCCCCAGCATCGTCCTTTACGGTACCGGTGATCGTTTTCTGCTGTCCAAAGGAAAGGAAAGGAAGCAGCATTGAAAATAAAAGAAAATGAGGAAGATAATATTTCTTCCCAGTCCTAAGACCTGATAAGATGGGCATAAGCAATGATTTTGATTTCTTTTAAAAGTTAACAATATTAATGTTTTTTGAATAAACAAAAAATTTCTGTCAATGCAGCGTTTTGCAAGAGATGCTTACAAATTGAACACCAGGATTTTAGCCTGCAAAACGGGTTGATGGAAATTTTATTACCTTTACTTCCCACAGAAATCTAAATTGAATCCATGGGAGATAACAACTCAAGACAGTTTTTGGATTTTGAAAAGCCAATCAAGGACCTTTATGATCAGATTGATCAACTCAGACTGACTGCAGAAAAGAACAAGATTGATCTTTCAGACTCCGTTCGTCAACTGGAGGAAAAAATTCTGGACAAAAAGAAAGAAATCACGGCCAACCTCACCAGCTGGCAAAAGGTTCAGCTGAGCAGGCATCCTGACAGGCCTTATACCCTTTCCTATATAGAAAGGATTTGCACAGATTTTGTGGAACTGCATGGCGACAGGAATTTCAAAGATGACAAAGCCATTGTGGGTGGATTTGGTAAAATTGATGGGCAGACCGTCATGATCCTTGGCCAGCAGAAAGGTAGCAATACCAAAACCCGCCAACTCCGGAATTTTGGGATGGCCAACCCTGAAGGCTATCGAAAAGCCCTCCGATTGATGAAGTTGGCAGAAAAATTCAATAAACCGGTCATTACCCTGGTGGACACCCCAGGAGCATTCCCTGGAATTGAAGCAGAAGAAAGAGGTCAGGGAGAGGCGATTGCAAAAAACATCTTTGAAATGCTTCGCCTTAAAGTTCCTGTGATCTGCGTCATCATTGGTGAGGGCGCCAGTGGCGGTGCGATGGGCATAGGCGTTGGAGACAAGGTATACATGATGGAAAATACCTGGTATACAGTTATCTCTCCTGAAAGCTGCAGCTCAATCCTTTGGAGAAGCTGGGACCACAAAGAAAAAGCCGCCGACGAACTCAAATTAACCTCTGAGCACATGCTTGGATTTGGCCTGGTGGATGGCATCATCCCTGAACCACTGGGTGGTGCGCATTGGAACCATGAGGAGGCAGCAGCCATGATGAAGGAGCAAGTTGTAAAAGCCATAGCCGAGCTGAAGGAAATAGATCCTGAAACCCGCATTGACCAGCGAATTGAAAAATTCTCCAACATGGGCAGGTGGGAAGAAATAAACAATCAAGTTTCATAATTAATTACGATGACCAAGCACCCATTTTCGGGCACAGGTGTCGCCATTGTGACACCATTTTTAGAGAACGGAGATATAGATCAATCAGGAATTGAACGATTGGTGGAACACCTTGTCAATGGCAAGGTGGATTACCTCGTTGCGCTTGGAACAACCGGTGAAAATGCCACCTTGAACAAGGAAGAGAAACAACTTGTTTTTACCCTGGTAAATAAATTCAATAAGGGCAGGGTGAAACTTGTGGCTGGGATAGGTGGTAATGATACAAGGGCCGTGATCGAAGCTTTTTCAGCATTTGACCTTACTGGCTATACTGCAATCCTTTCTGTAAGCCCATATTATAACAAGCCCAATGCAGAGGGAATCTTTCAGCACTACAAAGCCCTAAATGACGCGGCTCCCCTGCCATTGATCATGTACAATGTGCCCGGAAGAACCGGCATGAATGTGAGCACGGCCACTACCCTTCGCATTGCCAACGCCTGCAAAAATATCATCGCTACCAAAGAAGCATCTGGCAACATGGAGCAAATCATGCAAATCATCAAAGACAAACCTGATGGATTTGAGGTGATCAGCGGAGATGATGGCATTACCCTGCCACTCATTGCCTGTGGAGCAATCGGCGTCATATCTGTTTTGGCCAATGCCTATCCAAAGCAGTTCTCAGCCATGGTCAATCTCTGTCTCGATGGCAAGTTCGCAGAAGCACGTCCGACACACGAAAAAATGCTTCCTGTCATACAATCCATGTTTGCTGAAGGAAGTCCCAGTGGCGTAAAAGCCTATCTGGATGAACTGGGTGTTGTCAAAGAGACATTTAGACTGCCAGTGGTAGGTGTCAGCGCACAACACAAGGAAACCATCAGATCCATCATGAAGGGCCTCTAAGCCATTCTCATTTCAATATCCATTCTTTGAATCGGTGCATGGCTTCCAGGAAGTAATAGTCACCGTATGTCAAGGGCTGATCAACTTCTGAGTTGGCATTGAAAAATCCAACCCCATGTTTAAGAAGAAATCCGCCGTTTTCACCAGGCTTCGCCAGGTATTCTTCTGATGCCAGCTTCACAATGATCTGTTTCGCCGCATCAACATAATTGCTGCTTTCCTTTCCTTTGGTATACCTGGACAATTCCAATAATCCTGAAGCAATGATGGAGGCTGCGGATGCATCCCTTAGTGCGTTGGGAATATTGGGTGCATTAAAATCCCAGTATGGGATCTTGTCTTTGGGCATGTTGGGATGGTTCAACAAGAATTGTGCAATATCACGTGCCTGCTGCAGGTATTTCTCATCTTTTACAAACCTGTACATCATGGTAAATCCGTAAAAGCCCCATGCCTGACCACGGGACCAGGCAGAAGCATCATTGAAACCCTGGTGATTTTTGCCAACAAATTTACCTGTCTCCAAATTATAATCCAATACATGAAATGCACTGTGATCAGGTCTGTAATGATTGGCCAAGGTACTGTTGGCATGGTTGATGGCCACTTCACGGAAGCGTTGGTCTCCCCCGTTCTGGGAAACCCACAACAACAGTTCAAGGTTCATCATGTTGTCAATGATCACAGGGCAATTGAAGTTTTGGTTCTTGTTCCAACTTTGGATGGATTTGATTTGTGGCCTGTAGCGGGTGGTCAGTGAAGCTGCTGCCGTATCGATGGTAGCTTTATCTCCTGGCTTCTTGAACAACCTGTATGCATTACCGAAACTGCAATACATCATGAATCCTAGATCATGGTTACCAGTGTAGTGTTTTTCCTTTTCCTGAATGGCCAATCTTTTTTGTGCAATCTTCAGAACATCTTGATCATTGGTATGCTCATAAATATAAAGCAAGCTGCCTGGGAAAAAACCACTGCACCACCATTTGGTATTGCTCGACTCCACCTTGCCCGTATTCTTATTCAAGGTTTTGGGCATCATTGAATCTGGAACATTTTTTTCCAGGATTTTATATTGACTGGCTGCCAGCTTGAACTGTTGATCAATCAATTGCTCCATATCTTTTTTACTCGTTTGTGCATTGACTATGATGCCAACAAAAAGGAAAAAAGTGAATAGAATTGATTTCCGGACGATGGTTTGTTTCATAAGTTGAAAATAAAATTAAAGACTGAAGTCACAAAACGAAATTACTTAATTCTGTATTCAATAACCCGATCTGCAACATGGATAGGACCGCTATTGCTGAGAATACCTCCTGTCCTGATCAAGGTAAACCGTTGGGTTGCATAAGAAATGGTTCCTGGAAAATCATTGACCCTGATTTTGGAATCCCTATCATTGACAACCCTTAACACCATGGTTCCGTCTGCATTTAGCGGATCTGCATTTTTGGGCATCAGGGTCTTCATTTCTATATTATCCGGGGTGAGGTTCTCAAAGGTATATTGTCCATCTGAGATGAGGTAAAGAAAATAGTTCTTCACGAAGGCCACCGGATAATCAGACCACTTGGTTGCGGCTTTTCCAGCTATGGTGTAACGCCCAAAAAAGCAATCAGTTGCTGCCCTTCCCCCAGAAATTCTAAGGATGGCATCATTGTGTAAAAAGAGAAATGTCCTGTTGGATTTTTGGTATTCCATGGTATCAATTCCTGCATACCTGATACCTTGGTACATCAGCTTGAAAATGGTATCAGTAGGAATTTTGTAACTTCTGTCTTGAAGATATTCGAGTGCGGTCTTGTTTATTTTTGGATCAAGTACTGAAGTAACATGATCTGCACTTTGCTGGAGCTTAAGCCCTAGCATTTTTTTGCAACCCGTACCCGACACCACCACCAATGCCAAAAAGAGAAAGAAAATAATCGATGAAGATTTTTGTTGAAATATATGTTTCATAAAACCAATATTTGAAGTTTAACTGTAACTATTCAGAATAGGGGGCGTTCTGTGTCAGCAATGAATTTCTGGTAAGCGCATCTCTGGAAATAGGCCATAAGATTTTCCTTGGATCGGTAAAGCCTGTTTCTACTAGACGCAGAAAACGTTGTCTTTTCCGAATCAATGGATCCATGGCGGAAATTACTTTCCCTGTTCTAACAAGATCAAACCAGCGCCTACTCTCAGCAAACAACTCCATTTGCCTTTCGTCTAAAATTGCATTCTCAACAGTTTCAATAGTAGCAAAACTCGCAGGAACAAGTGGCTTAGCCTTGCGCAAAGACCTGACTTTATTCAATATGGCAAATGACCCGGTTTTATCCCCTGTTCGGTTCAAGGCCTCAGCCCTCAACAAGAGAATATCGGCAGTTCTGTACAATGGCAATTTGGCATTGCTTTCATTCCGGATGGGTATTTTTGGTTTGCCTGTTACTGGATCCAAATCATAAAATTTCCAGATTTGCGTTACATCCGTGAGTGAGTTTACTACATTGGTGTCATACGCAACCGCTCTGCGGATATCATTTTTATCCGCTTCAAATTTCAAGAAGGCAACACTGTCAATTTCATAATTTGAAGTATTTCCACTGCTTCCAATCCTCAAAGCAATTTCGTTACCGCCGTCTTTAAGATAGTCCCAATTCAAGGCCCATACTGCTTCTTTACTGGTGGCTGGATTTGTAAAAATATTTCTATAATCAAGGTGTGTTGTTGCTGTAACATCATACTTATAGGGCAATGCACTGAAAGCGGCAGAGGACGCCAGCGCAGCTGCATAGTCCTTCTTCCACATGTGTACATCCGTCAACATGGCCAAAATTGCACCCTGGTTGATCTCAAAAACAAGGTTTACGTTTTTATTGATCAGTGAAAGTGCCTTTGTCAAATCAGGAATAATAACGCTGTTGATGACAGAATCTGCAGGAGTTCGCGGCTTCTTGGGGTCATCATTCACATTTTCGTAAGGGGTCAGCCAAACTGGAACCGCACCCCAAAGGCGAACTGCATAAAAATACATGTATGCACGTATGGCATGGGCCTGTGCAAGATAATGGTCGCGATCAATGATGGAAAGAGACTTCACTGTTGGAAGGTTCTTGATCGATGCATTTGCCCTTGCAATGGTCATATAAAGATCATTCCAATTGGCAGTGGTGGTCAAGGATGTAAGGCCATTCATGGTCACCAGGATTTGATAATCACCAGTGCCACTATAGGTGAAATTATCAGAACGCGCATCACCCCAGTCGATATAACTGTCTGTAAGTGTTTTTTGCAGTGCGTCATAAATGGCAGCATTGCCCAAACGTGCATCCTCACTTGTTTTCCAAAAAAGATCATTGGAAAGTGATGATATAGGTTGCTGGTCAAGGAACTTTTCACAACTGGTCAATGCAATGACCAAGGGCAATATACATATGATTAATTTTTTCATCGACTTCAATTTTAAAGATTAATATTGATTCCACCACCAAACTCTCTGCTCCTTGGGTAACGGCCATTGTCAACACCCATTTCAAGCGGATTATTGAAATCAATCTCAGGATCATACCATGAGTAATTGGTCCAAGTAAGAAGATTGTTGCCATATGCGAATGCATTGATAGACTTCATCTTGAGTTTCTTCATCCACTTTGATGGAAGCGAATAGCTCAGCCTCAAATTCCTTAACCTGATAAAAGAGGCATCTTCAAGATAAAGGCTGCTCAATTCTCTGGAATTTCCCAAACCATTGTTTTGTGCCATATACCATTTGGTAACATCCCCCTGGTTGAACCAAGCGCCACGGATATAATCAGGATGTGGTGTTACATTAACAGTAACCACCTTGTTCATGTCGGCCAATGCCTTGTTGTAAATTTTGGCACCCCAACTTACATAAAAATTAAAGGATAGTGTCAACCCCTTGTATGTTACTGAATTCGATAAGCCGGCAATAAATTTAGGTTGCGCATTTCCCAGTTCAATCCTGTCATTGTCGTCGATAACACTATCAGCGATCGTGTTCTGCCAAATCATATCTCCTCCTTTCAAGAGGTTTCCTTGGGTGTAGAGCTTATTGATTTTTCCTGTGTAAGGTTTACCACCCATGGTATATGCTCCTGTAGGCACATTGTTTGCACCAATGATCGGTGTCAACATCTGCCAGCTTTCATCATATGCATTGGATGCATCGTACGGGTATACTCCCAGTGCCTTCCATCCATAAAAATTACCCAACAATCCACCAGCTTCTGTCTGCCAAAAAGAAGAACGAAGGGTAATGTTATTATACAGGCTTTTAACAGTAGCCCTATTGAAGGACATGTTATAAATAATATTCCATTGTACATTTTTCTTCCGAACAGGATTGGCATTGATGGAAAACTCAAGTCCTTTATTTTGGATGGAGCCCACATTTACATTGACATTGTTGTATCCAGTCTCAGTTGGCAATGGTGCCCTGTAAAGTAACTTGTCTGTAATCTTGTTATAATAGTCCATGGTAAACTGTAAGCGATTACCAAGAAATGAGAGGTCAAGACCAACATTTGTCTGCATTGTAGACTCCCAGCTCAGCCTGCTGTTACCAAAAATATTGAATGGGGCAACACCAGAAGCACCATTGTAATAGTTGTCTCCAAAAGTATAGCGTTGAATTGCATCATAGGCGCCTATCCTGTCGTTACCGGTTTGGCCATAACTGGCCCTCAGCTTTCCTTCTCCAAGGAATTTTTCTGCCCACTGCATGAAGGACTCATCCGAGAACCTCCATCCAACAGAGGCAGAAGGAAAGAATCCCCAGCGGTTCTCCTTTCCAAATTTTGAAGAGGCATCAGTCCTGAAATTGCTGTTGAACAGGTATTTACCTTTATAGCTGTAGCCAACTCTTCCAAAGCCGGAAAGGGATGTACTGCGCTGTTCGCTGCTGGTTGCATTGGTAATGATCTGTGCAGAGTTGAATGTAAGTACTGTCTCTGACACATAGTTGGTTCCAGACATGCTCGATGATCTCCAAAAATCATTGTCCGCGCTTGTCCCCAACACTGCAGTAAGTGAATGATCTTTCCCAATTTTTTTACTGTAATTGAAAAAGGCCTGGGTCATCCAGTATGTTTTAAGATCATTGTTGATTGATCCACTGTTGTCTATTCCCGTATTGCTCACAATCATTGGACTGAAGCGAAGGTTTTCAGTATTGTTGACACGGATATTTGCATCCACAGTCAGCTTCAAATCTTTTGTGAAATTATAATTGGCATATGTATATAAATTTGTAGAAATGATCTCATAATTATTTTTTCGATACAGCGCCTCTGCAACTGGATTTCTTCTTCCACCAATGATTGGAGCCAATGTTCCGTCAGGAAAATAAACCCTGAATGTGGGCGGACGCTGAATGGCTTGGTTAAGTGTAAGCCCATCATCAATCCGGTTTTCAGTTTGATAGGAAATCTGCAACCTGTTGCCTGCAGAGAACTTGCTGTTGGGCTTGAAATCCATGTTAAAACGACCACGCAGTACGCGAGCATAGCTATTGATGATGATTCCTTCATCGCTGAGGTAACCAATTCCGCCGTAGTAATTCAGTCCCTTGTTTCCACCACTCACATTCAAATCAACCTGTTGCCTGACTGCAGTCCTGGCAAGCAATTCCTGGTAATCATTGTCGGCATTGTACGAGGGATTAAGAGAATCATTTTGTGTCAGGTTCCTTCTCAATTTCAAATCGTACATTCTCCTGTCGGCTGCATTTGCCTGGGGAATTTTATAGGACAGTTCACTGGCACTGGTAAGGTACCGCAGGTCGACGGCAGGCTTTCCTTCTTTTCCTTTCTTGGTGGTGATGATAATGACACCGTTTGCAGAACGAGAACCATAAATCGCTGCGGATGCAGCATCCTTCAGAACCTCTACGGACTCAATATCATTGGGATTGATTCCTGATATGTCTACGCCCTGGGCACCATCAACAATATACAAGGGATCTGCACCACCCTGAAGTGTTCCAATACCACGAATCCTCACAGAATTATCGGCACCAGGTCTGCCAGAGGATTGTCCGATCTGCAATCCAGGAACCTGTCCTTGCAAGGCATCCAATAAATCTTTTGGTTGGCGCTGTGTAATCTGGGCGCTGCTCACAGAAGCAATGGCGCCGGTAACATCCCTTTTTTTCTGGGTGCCATAACCAACAACAACAACATCTTCAAGATTTGAGCTACCAGCATTCATTACCGGATTAATGGTTTTGCGGTTACCAATGGTTTCCTGCAAATCTGTAAATCCAACTGAAGAAAAAACCAATACCGATTTGCTATCATTGGCGTTTATGCTGTACTTTCCTTTTTCATCGGTAAGGGTACCTGTACTGGTTCCTTTGATCGTGACGCTGACCCCTTCGATCGGGCTTCCGGTGGCATCCTTGACCACACCAGAAACTTTAATCCCCTGTGCAATTAAACTGGATGACCCGGCAATGGTCATACCAACTAACAACAACAGGAATTTGATTCCCAACATCTTCTGCCACGCGTGGATGACTGATCTGACTTGTTTTTTCATGTAGTTTGCTTTTCGTTTGCTGATGTTAAAAGGCGATTTACGGTTTGACGGGTATATAAGAATTGATCTTTGATTTCATTTGTTTAAGTACATCTGTGTAAGCAGGATCATTCGCAAGGTTCACTTGCTCCAGCGGATCTTTTTCATAGTCATACAATTCAACTGCGATGACTTCGCTACCCTGGTGTACAGGCTGACTCCTGAAATTTTCTTTGTACCAAACAACACAGCGATAACGATCAGATCGAAGGGCATATCCCATGGTCTGATCACCGCGGGGATATTGAGACTGTGCGATGTCTTTGACCTTTGTCAAAGGGTTTTTCAAAACTGGGGCCAGGCTTGTACCGGCCAACCCTGAAGGTTTGGGAATTCCAGACAACTCACAGAGTGTTGGAAAAACATCTACAAATTCTGAGAGACCTTGTGCTTGCTGACTGCCTTTGAATCCGGGCGCGGAAATGATCAATGGTGCTCTTGTGGCCTGCTCAAAATTGGTATGTTTGTTCCAGATGCCATGATCACCCAAATGCCAACCATGATCGCCCCACAAGACAACGATGGTATTTTTATCAAGGCCCAATTGCTTCAATTGATCAAGCAAAT
>Ga0222712_10003886_pt1 | contig 15991 bp, 17 predicted proteins | sample C33_657DmetaG_FD_165043 | JGI IMG/M metagenome (GOLD analysis project Ga0222712, IMG submission 165043) | Estuarine water microbial communities from San Francisco Bay, California, United States - C33_657D | ecosystem: Environmental > Aquatic > Marine > Unclassified | place: USA: California... | reverse complement strand
GCTCTTGTCAATAAAAGGAAAACGTCTGTTAAACATCAAATCACCCATATGGGCGATATTGGCATCCTGGAAATGGACAATGATATCACCATTGGTATGGCCTGCTCCAAAATAGTGCGCCTGAATACGTTCAGAGCCAACTTTAGCCTTCCATTGATCTTGAAATACCGTATCTGCAAACAATTGTTTATCCTCAGATTTTTGTGTAGCTGCTGTTTTCTGATGATTGGAAAGACAATTTACATGTCCGACCACTTTTTCAGCTAAGCCTTTAAAAGCAATATTACCACCGGTATGATCACCATGATGATGGGTATTAATCAAATATTGAACTGGTTTTTCTGATCCTTTTTTCAATTCAGCAATAAGGTGAATTGCTGGATCCTGAAATTGAGTATCCACAACTACCATTCCCGAACTATTTGACAGCCACGCAATTGTTCCACCCTGCTCGGTAAATATGCCGACATTATTTCTAAGCAAACTAAACTTATATTTTGGTTGCAATAAACTATCAGCAAAGGTTTTATGAGAGTACAAGGCTATCATTCCCAATGACAGACCTGCATGTTGTATGAATTTTCTACGTTGCATCCAAATAAGATTTTTATGTTAAATATAGCTATAGTTTAAAACCAATATAATTATTAAATCATGTTCAAATTATGCTTTTAATGACACTGAGCAAAGTTCTTTTACCTTTTCTACCACATAATCAATTTCTTCGCGTGTATTTAATTTGCTAAATGAAAACCTTACAGCAGGCCGATCTGGGTTTGCATGTATACCATTTAAAACATGTGAGCCTATATTAGTTCCGGAACTGCAAGCACTTCCACCTGAAGCTGATATCCCAGCTATATCCAAACTAAAAAGTAGCATTTCTGCCATTTCCATCTCAGGAAAAGAAACATTCAATACCGTATACAGACTTTTTTCAGGGTTAGTTTCACCATTAAATTCTATTCCTGGAACATGTTTGACTAACTCTTCCATCATGTATGTTTTCAGTCCCTGAATATATTCATGATGCTCTTCCATTTCCTGATATGCGATCTCCAGAGATTTTGCTAAGCCAATAATTCCATACACATTTTCCGTTCCTCCCCTCATATTTCTTTCCTGTGATCCACCAAAGATCATTGGATTGATTTTAATAGCATGATGAATATAAAGGAAACCTACACCTTTTGGCCCATGGACCTTGTGTGCAGCACAAACCAAAAAATGAACCTTTAATTTACTCAAATCATAAGGATAATGTCCCATGGTTTGAACTGTATCGCTATGAAAAATAGCATTATATTTTTCACATAATTCTCCTACCGCTTCAATATCCGTAAGCGTTCCTAATTCATTATTCGCATGCATTAATGAAACAAAGCTGCGTTCATTTGAACTCAACAATTCTTCTAGATGCTTATAATCTACTAAACCTTTTGAATCAATATCGACATAACTTAGACGAATATCACCGCTTTTTTCTAGAGCCTGAAGTGTATGAAGTACAGCATGATGTTCAATTAACGAAGTAATAGCATGTTTGATTCCGTGATCAATTATACCACAACGTATAGCCATATTATCTGCTTCAGTTCCTCCGGAAGTAAAGAAAAATTCGGATGGTGAGGCATGCAATAATCCTGCAACAGTTTTACGAGCCTTTTCAATATGTGTACGTACCTCACGTCCGTGAGAGTGAATTGAAGATGGATTACCATAATCAGTTTCCATCACTTTGTACATTGCCTTTAACACTTCTTTATCAAAAGGTGTTGTTGCAGCATTATCTAGATATACACGCATTTCTAAAAATTATATAATCGTATAAACAGTTTGCATAAGCCATTGGTAAAAACTAAGCAAGCTTGAAGAGATTTTTCGCTTCTGAATTTAAGCGATATTAATAAATAAAATAGACTATTCAGTCAGCCTTAATATTTCTTTTATATCTGAAATGATTTTTTGAGCCAGATTCTCAGCAATAGTTTCTGAACTTCCTTCAGAGTATATTCTGATTATAGGCTCTGTATTTGACCTTCTGAGATGAACCCATTGTTTATCAAATTCAATTTTCAATCCGTCAATTGTACTATGAGGTTGCTTTTCGTATCGTTTTTCAACTTCAGCAAGCAATGAATCAATATCCATTTCTGGCGTGAGTGTGATCTTATTCTTTGATATAAAATAAGCTGGATACGAAGCTCTGAGAACAGAAACGGTTTGACCTTTCTTGGCTAAATGGGTCAAAAATAAGGCGATTCCAACCAATGCATCGCGACCATAATGAGATTCAGGATAAATTACCCCTCCATTACCTTCGCCACCAATTATCGCATTAGTTTCTTTCATTGCATTGACCACATTCACCTCTCCTACTGCTGCTGCGGTATACGTGCAACCGGCAGATTCAGTTACATCCCTCAATGCACGGGTAGAAGATAAATTCGATACCGTATTTCCGGGAGTATGCATCAAAACATAGTCTGAAACCGCAACAAGCGTATATTCTTCGCCAAACATTGATCCATCTTCACAAACAAAACATAAACGATCAACATCCGGATCAACTGCAATACCTAAATCGGCTTTTTTGGAAACTACTTCACGCGACAGATCAATCAGATTTTCTGCAAGAGGTTCTGGATTATGCGGAAATTCACCATTGGGTTCACAATAAAGTTCATGAATAGTAGACACGCCTAATGCTTTGAGCAATGCAGGAACAAAAATACCTCCTGTTGAATTAACACAGTCAATCACCACCTTGAAATCTGCCTTTCGAATGGCATCCACATCAACAAGTGGTAATGCCAGAACTTTATTTATATGTTTCTGAAGATAGCTATCATCGTAAACTACTGTACCAAGATCATTTACATCTGCATATTCAAGGTCTGTTTTTTCGGCCATCTCAAGAACCCATTGACCATCCAGATCAGAAATAAACTCTCCTTTTTCATTAAGAAGTTTTAAAGCATTCCATTGTTTTGGATTATGACTTGCTGTAAGAATGATTCCACCGCCTGCATGTTCATCAGGAACGGCTACTTCTACAGTTGGAGTGGTAGAAAGCCCTAGATCAACAACATCGATCCCGATGCTCTGAAGAGTTCCTACGACCAGATTTCTGACCATTTCGCCAGAGATTCTGGCATCCCGGCCAATTACAATTTTTTTCTTACCAGTGTTCGCAACAACCCATTGACCAAAGGCTGCTGTAAATTTTATAATGTCAGGGGGTGTTAAATTATTGCCTGCAATACCACCTATTGTACCTCTGATTCCCGAGATTGATTTGATTAAAGCCACTTTCTTTGATTAATGGTTCAAAAATAACAAATCCATTGTATACACGAACTGTAAAAAGGTAAATGTATATATTTGCGATATAATTCTGATACCTGCATATGCCTAAAAAGTGGTTTCAAAACTGGTTTAGTTCTCCATATTACCATATCTTGTATCATCAAAGAAATGACGAAGAAGCTGAATTCTTTATAGATAATCTTTGCAACTTTCTTAAACCAGCTGAAAATTGTCGGCTGCTTGATATTGCATGTGGCCGCGGAAGGCATTCAGTATACCTTAATAAAAAAGGATATGGCGTAACTGGCATAGATCTTTCAAATGCTAGTATAAAATTTGCTCAGCAATTTGAAAATGAGAATCTCCAATTTTATGTTCATGATATGCGAAATTCATTTTATATTAACTATTTCAATATTGCATTCAACCTCTTTACTAGTTTTGGATATTTTGAAACAGAAAAAGATCATTTAAACGCACTCAGAGCATTCAATAAATCATTGAAAAGATCAGGCATATTAGTCCTGGATTATTTCAACAGCGAAAAAATTGTACAAAATCTGGCGCATCAGGAAGTAAAACAGGTGGATGGAATAGAGTTTTATATCACTAAGAAAGTAGCAAATGGGAATATCATAAAAAGCATTTCCTTTAACCATAAGAGTAAAGATTTTTCATTTAAGGAAGAAGTTAAGGCTTTCAGCAAATGTGATTTTGAAAGAATGTTTGAAAAAAGCGGATTCAAGGTATTAGAACACTTTGGTGATTATGCATTAAATCCATTCAATGAAATCAAATCTGACCGTTTAATTTTTATTTGCCAAAAAGCCGATGCTTGAACAATTAATTCAGTTTGACCAGAACCTGTTTTTTACCATTAACCATGGTTTAAGCAATTCATTTTTTGATTGGCTAATGCCAGCACTCAGAAATCGTTTTTTCTGGACACCCTTATATCTGTTTATGATTATATTTTCAATCCGTACTTATGGAAAACAAGGCTGGATAATGATATTATTTTTAGGACTAACCTTTGGATGCACTGATTTTATTTCCTCTTCACTAATAAAACCAACAGTTCAAAGGCTCAGACCTTGTAATGACCCTGAAATTAAATCAGATGTTAAAAATTTAATTGATTGTGGTAGCGGCTATAGCTTTCCATCATCGCATGCATCCAATCATTTTGGATTAGCAGTGTTTTTAATAGTGATGTTTTTTTCGAAATGGAAGCTAATTTTACCCATAGGATTATTATGGGCAGCATCTATAAGTTTCGCACAGGTGTATGTTGGTGTCCACTATCCTGTTGATATACTCGCAGGGGCAATACTTGGAGGAATAATAGGGTTTATTATGGGTAAAATTTTATTGGCAAGTAAAACATTCGGAACATGGAATCCTGGCAACTGATACTTCTTTTCGGCAGTTCTTTATTAGGCGGATTGGGAATATTTTTATTTAAAAAAGATAATTCAAACCGTTTAAAACTGGTTTTATCGTTCAGTGGGGCTTATTTGTTCGCAATTACAGTATTACATCTGATGCCCGACGTTTACTCTTCGGGAAATCCTCAGATTGGTCTGTTTATTCTCGGGGGGTTTTTACTTCAGATCTTCATGGAGCAATTTTCTGAAGGAATTGAACACGGCCACATTCACAAACATAGCCATAAGCACTTTGTCTTCCCTTTAGGTATTATGATTAGCCTTTGTTTACACGCATTTCTTGAGGGCATGCCATTAGCCAAAGGACAACATAAAGAATTAGTATATGGAATTGCATTGCATCATATTCCAGCAGCATTCGCATTGGGAAGCGTTCTAATGGAGAATAAATTAAGTAAATTTTCTATATCCTCTCTATTGATATTGTTTGCTCTGATGAGTCCATTAGGTTACTGGCTGAGTTTCGAGATCGGGCAAGGGGCGATTGGAAATATTGAAGTCTATTTTGACCGAATAATGGGCGTAGTGATTGGAATATTCCTACATATTTCTACCACTATATTGTTCGAATCAAGTGTAGATCATAAATTCAATTTGAAAAAAGTAGTTGCTGTTCTGCTTGGAGTTAGTATTGCCTTGGCAGGTTTTTTTATGAACTAAGGTGGAGTTACAAGTAATAAGTAATAAGTTATAAGTAATAAGTTATAAGTTTTAGGTTATAAGTTATAAGTTATAAGTTTTAGGTTATAAGTTATATTGCAAACTGACAACTGACAACTATCAATTCTCAATTGAACCCTACCCCCTCATTTTATCAAGCAGATTACTCAGTATGCCAGCTTCTATGCTATCGATATTTTTATCGAGAATGTTCTTAGATGACATTTCAACATCTAATTTAAGTAAAAGATCCAAGCCCTTTTTCGTAATTAGAATATCAACTGCACGCCTGTCTTTAGTATTGATAAAACGTATAACCAATTCTTTTTGTACCAAGCGATCTACAATTCTTGAGGCATCCGACATCTTATCCAACATTCGCTCCTTCAACATATTAATGGTTGCCGGATTGGGGTGTTGACCGCGTAAAATTCGAAGAATATTATATTGCTGAAGGGTAATCTTATACTTATTAAGCTGTTGTTTAAGTAAATTAGTTATCCAGCCATAAGTATAGATCAGGTTAATGATCGCCTTGTGATGATTATTTTCAAACTTATTACTAAAAATTTCTTTATCTATTTTCATAATACTGAAAATTTCTTGGCTACCTATTGAAGCGAATAATTTACAAAAAACATTCTATTTATCGTTTGATGATGATTGTTCGTCTTCCTGTCCATATTTCCAGGGGCAGTGTCTGCATTTATTTTTACAGCAATTACCTCTTTTCAAATGGTAAGTCTCAGTAAAAACAAGATTCCCTTCTTTATCTATGTAATAATCAATATTTTCAATCAGCATGATTCAATAATTTTACCACTAATTTATCTTTAAAATGCTCCTTTAAGTAGGTTCCATTGCCATGTAATGTCCAAACCTGGCTAGGATTTACCTCTTTTAACATAGTAAGTATATCATTCCAGTCAACATGGTCAGAGATCAATAAAGACAGATCATTATTTAGTTGGAGTTTCATCCAGCCTGAGGCAAATGCTCTTACAACATTCTTTGCCCTGATATAGCTATTAAAGGTTAAAGGAGGCATAATATAAACCATATTCATATCAGGTTGTTTCATTTGCTTTCTGTTATAAAGCTCATATTTACCCAAACTAAATCCAAAAGATTCATAGATCTTATTCAGGCTATAAATGGAGTGATGTACCAATGTAGTTCGTTGCGGGCAATGATCTGTGATCAGTCTAGAAATTCTTTGTGCCTTTCCTAATGAATAAGCTCCCAGCATTACATTGTGATTGAACGCATTCAACTTCATAATCTCTTCTATTGCATTAGGATGCTGCACAGATGGATTCGCAAATGTAGTTTCAGTGATTAAGACATCTGCTTTCACAAATTCGATTCTTTCACAAGTTGGATCTTCCTGCAGCTTATAATCTCCTGTATATAAATATCTTATATCTAAGTATTCTAATAGAATTTGCGCAGACCCCAGAATATGACCTGCAGGAATAAAGCTGATCTTTATCCCATTCAACTCAAAAACCTCCGACCATGTATAGATATGAAAGTTCTTCCCAGCTTGCTTATGATAACGATGCTGAATAATTGCAGCACTGGCAGCTGTACAGTATAAATTTACATTAGCCCTTACGGCATGGTCGCCATGTGCATGAGATATAACGGCATGATCAACGGCATTTTTGGGGTCAAGATAAAAATCTCCTAAACTGCAATACAAGCCATTTTCAGTAAGCTTTAAAAAGTCTTCAATGATCATGGTTGCTTACCAATTGTGATGAATTGCTGATCTAGTTCTAGAATTTGGGGTATCAATAGCTGATTTTCATCATTGAACAGAATATGATCTGCTAGTTTCATCTTTTGTTCATCACTGAATTGTCTTTTCATTCTCAGCACTATTTCATCCTGACTAATTCCATCTCTTGCAATAACCCTTCGAACCCTGAAGGCCTCGGGCGAAACCACCAATACAGACAAATCGCACATGGTATATGATTTAGTTTCAAATAAGAGTGCAGCTTCCTTAATGATGTAAGGGGCATCATGATGAATGGCAAGCCATTTATCAAAAGCTCTAAACACAGCAGGATGAACTAAGGCATTTAATTTATTTAGCTCAGACTCATTATTAAAAACTATGGATGATAGGTGTGTCCTATTTAAAACTCCATCCATTGAATATGATTTTTCGCCAAATGTTTTCAGGATCTCTTCCTTTAAAACAGGATCAGTGTTCATGATCAATTTTGCAACAGTATCGGCATAAAAAATTGGGATACCCAATAATTCAAAAACTCTACAGACGGTTGTTTTACCGCTTCCTATACCACCTGTTATACCAATTTTCAGCATCACTTTTGAATGATAAAATCAATGTTTTGGGGTTCAATCTTCACCAATTCACAAAATTTTGGAAACTTACTTATTACAAGCGGCAATTGTCTGTAGCCTTTTGATTTCCAATTATTTAAATCTACACTAACTTCAAAATCTCCCCGATCTATTTTTGAATAATTACTCAATGCCGTAAGAAACGTGACTTTAACTTTATCGGGCAGTAACATTACATTTCTGAATTCATTATTATTAAGCAGCACAATTGGCACATCCACTACTTTTTCAGTGTACTCATCAACCATCAGCTTTAAATCAACAAATCTTGGATAAATACTGATATTAGCTTTAATAGGCTTCTGTAATGATATTTTGCTACTTAAACTACTATTGATATTTTTCAGTTTCAGTGTATCTGTATACCAATAATCAATCTTTTCAAGTTCATTTCCCGGACCAGTAACCGTTACATAAGATGGAGATATCTGTACTGTATCTGAAATACCGTAATTATTTGCAAAGCGAATATCATAGTTTAGACGAATAGGAATTTTTTTAACTGCACGGGATGAAAAATCAAAATATAAGATATTTGGACGGATATTTACAACTTTCTGGGCTGATTCAAACTGCTTGTTAATATAGGTTAGCTGATCAGAAAGATTGATAAACGTTTGCTTTTTGAGTTTTTCAAGATCAACATTCACAGATTGAGGGTTTATCCGCAGTTTAGAGAATAATAATTGCCAGCCTGTGCCTTCAATCTGAAGATCTATCGTATCTGATTGTAAGGAATGAAAGGCCTTATTATCGGGGAAGTTTACATAATGCACCAGAGTTTGAACCTGATAAACATACCTATTTGAGAGTGCGAAGAACATCCATGCTCCAACTGCAAATAAAAGGCAGACGAAAAAAAGTGAGATACGGCGACGTTCAACTTTACTGAATTTTATGAATGGCATATTTAACTATCGTTTATCAAATTTAGTTAAATAAAAACGCCGCCTCCAAAAGAAGCGGCGATCTACTAATTAAAATCTAAAATTATTTAGTTACCGTTTGATTAAGAGCTTTAGAAGATTCCAAAGACACTGACGATTTTTCAAAACGGATTTTTGTACCGCTCTCTACTTCTATGAGGAAAGTTGAATCATTCATCTCTACAATTTTACCATGAATTCCTGAAGTTGTGATCACTTTATCACCCTTTTTCAACTCTTCAACAAATTTTTTATGATCCTTTGCTTTTTTCATTTGTGGGCGTATCATAAAAAAGTAAAACACCACAATAATTAGCAGCATTGGTAAAAACTGCCCGATTTGTTCCATATTCATATTCTATTCTATTTAGTTTAAAATTAATTTGGTGCCAGAACATTACCCAATATATTCAATTCGGTAAGTGATGGAACTGTATTTGCTGTTATACTAACAATTTTATTTTGCATACCTGCTTTACCAGCACTGTTAAATACTACGCGAATTAATCCTTCTGCTCCTGGGGCTACTGGCTCTTTGGGATACTCAGGAATTGTACATCCACAGGTTGCAGTAGCACTACTGATAATTAGAGGACTATTTCCAATATTCTTAAATTTAAAATCGTAAGTTACTTTTTCGCCTTCTTTGATTTCTCCAAAATCATATACTTCCTTTTCGAATTTAAATACAGGCGCATTGGCTGTATCTACTGAAGCAACCGTTGCCAGTTCCTGAGTATCAGTAGAATTCTCGGTTACAGTTGAATTTTGATTAGTACATGCTGCTAATAAAGACAGACACATAATTGATAAAAATACTTTTTTCATCTACTTGTTTTTTAATTGCTCGAATAACCTCAGGTAAATTATGTTGAACTATAAATATTCGTCTGTGGCTGTGCTAAATCATACTATTTTACATTTTTATTTATTCTAGCAAGCCTCTTCCTTCCTTCTGTACTTTTCCTGATGCCTTCAGGTCTGCTAAAATTTTATCTAAAATACCATTTATAAATGAATTGCTTTTAGGAGTACTGAATTCTTTTGAAATTTCAATGTATTCATTCATGGTAACCTTTATCGGAATAGATGAAAAGTGAATAAGCTCAGTTATGGCCATTCGCATCAATAAGGTATCCATTAATGCAATCCTTTCTGAATCCCAGTTTTTAGTTTTCTGGGCTATAAGTTCCTGATATTCTTTTTCAAAGGCAATTACCTTTTTAAACAGATCAACAATATAAGGTCGATCTTCATCCCAGTTAGGGCAAATCTGTGCAAGTTTATTCTCGTTTGGAACCGTACTTGAAAAATTCTTGAATGTCTTAGCGACTAATGCCTGAAGAACATCCTTATCAACCGGCCAATTAATGAATTTTTCTTCGAATATCTGTTCTATACCCGGCGATTTTAGAATCAATTTTTTGAAAATATATTTGATTATATCTTTATCAGACTGGATAGTATGTTCTTTTAGATTTAAAAAAGAGGTGTACTCTTCAGAGGCTTTTAATGTTATAAAAATAGATTTACAGACCTCTGGATCAAAATCCCATGATATTTTATACTTTTTAACAGCTGCCTGATATTCAATATTTTGCTTTAAAGAAACTATAAAGAGGTTGTTTTGAATCTTAATACTTGCATTCAGATCTTCTTCTGAAGGCAAGTATTTATTTGCCCGCTCTTCTGCATCAATGATACTATAATCTGCAACTTCTACAAGCAAAGATAATAGCCAGTTATACATTTCATAAACTTGATCAACACTTTGCAGTAATGCTTTTTCGTAAGGCAATATTTCCTTAACATGTGATAGCTGATATGAATACAATACCTGTAACGCTTTAACCCTCAGATGCCTTCTGTTTAACATGTATAAGAACGATTTTGTTTTTATTAAACCTATTAATTAATCAATAGGATGCTTTTATTTTTCTGATATCCTCAATACGTTTCTCAGCAATTTTATTTGCAGCTTCATTTGTTGGGATATTCTCAAGTTTTGATTTCTGTAATACTCTTCTGGTGGCATCGTAAATATTTTCGGCCATCTGTAGCGTTTTCTTTTTATTGAAACCGGCAATTTCTGAATAACAATTGATTAATCCACCTGCATTGATCAGATAATCTGGTGCATACATGATGCCTTTCTCTAGCAACATATAACCATGAACTACTTCATCAGCAAGCTGATTATTAGCCGATCCGGCTATAATCGAACATTTTAAACGGTTTATAGTTTCTGTATTTACCGTGGCACCAAGGGCACAAGGCGAATAAATATCAATATCCAAATCAAAAAGATTATTGTTTGCCACTGCAGTTGCCCCATATTTTTTAGCAACCTGACGCAAACGGTCTTCATCTATATCACTGATATACACTTTAGCATTCTCATTTCTGAGAAGTCCAACAAGATTTTCTCCAACTTGCCCTATTCCCTGAACGGCAATTGACTTTCCGGCCAAACTATCATTCCCGAAATGTTCTTTCAAACAAGCTTTTATTCCCATGAAAACCCCTTTGGCAGTTACTGGAGATGGATCACCACTACCGCCAATTGATTCAGGAATTCCTGTTACATGTTTGGTTTCCATACGGATAAATTCCATATCCCTTGGATTAGTACCTACATCTTCTGCAGTAATAAAGGAGCCATTCAGATTTTCAATAAAACGTCCAAAGCGTCGCATCAGAGCCTCTGATTTATGTAATCGACTATCACCTATGATCACTGCCTTTCCACCACCAAGATTTAAACCTGTGATTGCCGACTTATAAGTCATGCTTCGTGATAAACGCAATACATCCTGCAAAGCTTCGTTTTCAGACTTGTATGGTTGCATCCGGGTTCCACCTAATGCAGGCCCAAGGGTGGTATCATGAATTGCAATAATAGCCTTTAAGCCAGTACTGGGATCGCTACAATACACAACTTTTTGATGTCCAAAAGCATCAAGCTGACTAAAAACTGAATGTTCATCAAATTTAGATACTATCATGTTAGGTGCCTGACTTTAAACAACAAAAGTAGTAAAAATTCCAAACTATGCCCCAAATCAAAATTCTAAATCATTTTAAAGTAAAATTATCTTCTTAATTTTTGCCATTCAAGAACCTAGGCGGCTTGAATTAAAATAGCCTAACCAGAAATAAATTGCTCTTGTATAAATGAATTCTCATTCCGAATAAACGAGTCTAAAAAATATAGTATCAAAGTTTAATTTTTTGATGAGATAAACCGAAATCTTAGTATTAAAAACGTATAAGCTAAAACTTTAATGCCTATTTTTGCCGTTCAAGGATCAGATGAAAGAACTGGCATATCTCAATAAATTTTTTTACAAATATCGCTGGCGCTTTTTACCAGGAGTTTTGTTTGTAATTATTTCCAATCTTTTTGCTGTGCTTCCTGCACAAGTGATTCGCATTGCCTTTGATCTTGTAAATGAAAACATAGCTATTTATAGGCTTTTTAATGGCTTTGAAAATCAAAAGCTCATAGCGACTATTTTTGGACAAAGTCTATTGTTTTTTGGTCTAATTGTACTTGCTCTTGCTCTGCTCAGAGGTATTTTTCTTTTTTTTATGAGGCAAACTATTATCCTCATGTCAAGGCATATCGAATATGATCTTAAAAATGAGATCTATCAGCATTACCAGAAGCTATCCATGGCTTTTTATCGCCGCAATAATACGGGCGACCTCATGAACAGGGTTACAGAAGATGTCAGCAGAGTAAGAATGTATCTCGGACCTGCCATTATGTACACCATCAACACCACAGTATTATTTATTCTGATCATTGTGGCAATGTTTAATGTAAATGCCAAACTCGCAATTTTTGCCTTGTTGCCCTTACCTCTTCTTGCAGTTACGATCTATTATGTTCATACCATCATCAATCAACGAAGTGAAAAAATACAAGAGCAGCTATCATCGATGTCAAGCTTTGTGCAGGAAACATTTTCAGGAATAAGAGTAATCAAAGCTTATGTAAGAGAAGCTGATATACGGAAAAAATTCAATCAAGAAAGTGAGGATTATAAAACACATTCTATGTCACTTGTTCAGATTCAGGCTTTATTTTATCCGATGATGCTATTGCTTGTTGGAGTGAGTACCATAATTACGGTTTATATTGGAGGCGTTGAAGTTATAAATGGAACAATCACATCAGGCAATATCGCCGAATTTATCGTTTATGTTAGTCAGCTTACCTTCCCTGTAACTTCACTAGGCTGGGTAACTTCATTGATCCAAAGAGCATCTGCTTCTCAGAAAAGGATCAATGAGTTTTTACAGACTCAACCAGAGATTATTTCTTTATCATCTGAGAAAATTAAATTGAAAGGCGGAATTGAATTCAAGGACGTAAGCTTCACCTATCCGGATACCGGCATTCAGGCCATTAAAAATATCTCGTTTAAAGTTGAACCTGGGCAATTTATTGCAATTATTGGCCGTACAGGTTGCGGTAAATCAACGATCGCAAACTTATTAATGCGAATGTATGACGCTGATAAAGGCACTATTTTAATTGACAATAAAAAAGTTGAAGAGCTCAACCTGAACGCCTATCGAGACCAGATAGGTTTTGTACCTCAGGAGGTATTTCTTTTTTCGGATACGATCTTTAATAATATTGCCTTTGGATTGTCAACAGTAGAATCTAATCAGGTAGAACAGGCAGCAAAAGATGCAGCTTTATATGATAATATAATAGGATTTGAAAAAACCTTTGAAACGATGATTGGGGAACGGGGCATAACTCTTTCTGGCGGACAAAAACAAAGACTCTCAATCGCAAGGGCACTAATTAAAGAGCCACAGATCCTTATTTTTGATGATTGCCTTTCTGCCATTGACACCCAAACTGAAGAAGAGATACTTAATAATCTGGGGCGTTTAATGAAAAATAAAACCAGTATATTAATTGCCCACCGGGTATCTACAATTAAGAATGCAGATAAAATACTGGTGATGGATGGAGGCGAAATTATTGAGCAGGGCACACATCATGAGCTGATGGGATTAAAAAAGATTTATTTCGAATTATTCGAAAAACAGCTTCTGGAAGAGCAGATACCCTAATAATTGTACCTTTTTAAAAAGGTCAAAAGCTTATCCATCAATCTAGTTCATTTATTCCTAAGTCCTGACCATTCGTTTTTAAAATATACTAACCCTAAAAAAATCAATTTGTTACTTTCCGAATATCTATTATATTTACCTCAAGAAACTAAAAAAAACAATGGGAGATTTCGACAATAAAGAAAGAGAAGAGGTTTTTTCGAAGAAGGTAAGAGCAGGGAAGCGCACCTACTTTTTTGATGTGAAAGCTACGCGTTCAAATGATTATTATGTAACCGTAACAGAAAGTAAGAAACGTTTAGAAGATGGTGTTTTTATAAAGCATAAGATCTTTCTTTACAAAGAAGACTTTGAAAAATTTGCAGAAGGCTTGAAAGAAACCATTGATTACATCAAAGCTAATCAGGAAGTTGTTGAAAAACGATACGAATATTCAGAGAATCCTACAGAGCCAGCTAAAGCTGATGATGACTTCTCATTTGAGATTTAATACTATTTAAAATAGATATTTGCCATAAAAAAGGCTCTGATTCAATTTATTGAATCGGGGCCTTTAATTTTAGTTCTATTTTTTGTTGAACTCCCTAATCATTTATGTGAATGTCCCTTTTTATAATGCTCTAACAATAAATCTCCACCAAAGTCATGCATTAAATCACGTACTACTGAATGCACATGATTAGCATTGTTCTGAGTATTATCGTATTCAATTATAATGGTAGGACCCTGAATTCGGTAATATGCTCCTTTACCAATAACTGGTTTTGTATGCCCTGCCCATGAAAACCAAACATTCTCTAAACCTGCTTTGCGAATATCACTCATCATTTTTTCTGCAAGAGCAGGCTTATAACGATGAACATAAATACTCATCAGCTGTATCATTAAAGATTGTTGTTCTTTAGATAATTCGGAATATCTGATACCTACAGGTTTTCCCATCATAGCGTTACGCTTGTTTAATGTAAGGATATCCGGAAATGCTGCAGTATCAATGATCGCCTTTTTAATTTGTGCATTGGAAAGAGCGTTTAATAAGGCAAAACCAACGTCTGACTCTTGTTTCAAAACTTGCTTACCGGCCATTGGCCCATTCAGTACAATGGCTGGGTTACTTCCAAGAAATCCGGGAGTGCCTGCTACAAGAGTCTTTTTATTAAATGAGAAATTGAAAGAAATATGATGACCCTCAAAACGCCAGCCCCATATAGTTTTTGATGAGGGTGTGCCAAAAATTGTAAAGTGGTAATTACCCGGATCACGCCATTTATCCTCAGGTTTCCTTTTTTCCAACTCTTTTAACACCGTTTCTAATTGTATGATATCAATGGTCTTTTGGAAGGCATCATCTCCAAGGCAAGATTTCAACAGATCATAAGCCGTTTCTTGCTGTGCTCGGTTCATCTCATTAAATGTAATTCCCCTCCTCTCTTTTGGCACAAAATGGAAATTATAGCGCTCTTCTGTATCAAATGCAAAAACAGATTCTGTTTTCTGGGCATCGTTAAGCAATGAAATAAAACGATTGGCAAGAGAAATTGCATCTTGGCCGTAAACCGTACCCTGGATTAAAAAAAATGCAATTAGTAAAAAATATGGCTTTTTCATTTTTAGATATAAATTAAATATTGATTCTTCTTTAAGAGTTAAACGTAATGATTTTATTAAAAACAAGTATTCGGAATTCACTAATTACTTAATATTTATCAGATATTAGTAAATACTATGTTAAATCGTAATCATTCTTACTTTCTAATACTCTAAAATTAAATAATTTGAACATTTATTTTCATATTTCAGTTAAGAACAAAAAAATGCTCGCTTTTTATAAAGACTTCTCTCGAATAAGTTCCTTTTTATTATTATCAATAATACTTATAAGTTCTTGTAAAGATCGTACTTCAACAGGACTAGGAAAAGAAGCAATACCTGCAGATAAAGCCTTAGCTACTTTTACCGTAGCCGATGGTTTCAAAATTGAAATGATTGCTTCAGAACCATTAATTACCGACCCGGTTGATATGGAGATTGATGAATTTGGTCGACTTTATGTTGTTGAAATGCATGGCTATCCTTTAGATACAAAAACTGGCAGTGGCAATATAATTTTACTATCCGATGAAGATGGAGATGGAAACATGGATAAAAGAACGGTATTTGCTGATGGACTAA
>Ga0222712_10003885_pt1 | contig 15992 bp, 14 predicted proteins | sample C33_657DmetaG_FD_165043 | JGI IMG/M metagenome (GOLD analysis project Ga0222712, IMG submission 165043) | Estuarine water microbial communities from San Francisco Bay, California, United States - C33_657D | ecosystem: Environmental > Aquatic > Marine > Unclassified | place: USA: California... | reverse complement strand
ATTCTTTCGTATACTTTTTCGAGGAGTCTGGGAACGGTGGAGAACAGGCTTGGTTTGACTTCCCTCAGGTTATCACCAACGGTGTCTAGGCTTTCGGCATAGTAAACGGAAACACCCCTGTACATGTAGACATAGGTGATGACCCTTTCAAAAATATGGTTCAGGGGAAGAAAACTCAGTGACCTGTCTTTGGGTCCACAGATGGGCTCAAGCAGCTCCTCCACATTCATGATATTATCAAGTATGTTGTGGTGGCTCAGCATAACCCCTTTTGGAAAACCAGTTGTGCCTGAGGTATAGAGTATGGTGGCCAGTTCCTTTGGATTCACCCTGGCCTTTGATGCTTCCAGTGTTTTCCGTTCTTCATCATTGCCATTGTGCAACAGTTCTTTCCAATCAAGCGCTTCCTGTATGTCATTGAATGCATAAACAGCTTGCACTGAAGGTGTTTTTGAACGGATGGATTGGACCTTATTGTACAATTCCTGGTCACTTACGAAAACCAGTTTTACTGCAGCATCATTGAGGATAAATTCAAGCTCATTGACATTGATGGTGGGATAAATGGGTGTGAGCACAGCCCCTGTTTGTTGTACCGCAAGATCAAGCATTATCCACTCAGGCCTGTTGTTGCTGAGGATGGCTATCTTGTCTCTTCCCTCGATGGTTCCGTCCTGGTATCCAATACCTGCGCGTATGAGCCCCATGCTAAGGTTGTTGACCAATTGTTGGATTTCTGCTGTGCTGTATTTTCTCCAAACGCCATCTTCTTTGGCGGCAAACATATCTTCCTTTGGAAATTTTTGGAGCTGCCATTCAAGGCAGTCAAACAATCTGGTTGGGGTCATAAATGGCAAGTTTTGGCTTCATTAAAGATATTCATGTATCGGCGTACAGGTTCTTTTGTTTATCGAATCATGGACAAAGGCAGTTCTTTTTTCAACAGGTTCTTGTAGATGAATGCATTGTTTTCATTGGAAGAATGAAACTGTTGGTTGCCACCCCAGCCATGTCTTCCTCCAGGGTAGAGCATGAATTCGAAATGTTTTTTGGCATCCTGCAATTTCTTCACCAGTTGAAGGCTGTTTTGCATGTGTACATTGTCATCCATGGTGCCATGATAGATCCTGAGCAGTCCCTTGTATTGATCTGCATAGGTCATGACAGCACCTGCTGCATAGCCTTGTGGATTCTCTGCTGGCGTATCCATGAACCTTTCAGTATAATGTGAATCATATAATTTCCAATCTGTCACACTTCCGCCTGCAAGTCCATGGGTGAAATAACCTGCCCCTGCAGTCAATGCCATGCAGGTCATGTATCCGCCATAGCTGAAACCCGCAATACCGACGCGTGTTGAATCTGCGCCATGTGTTCGCAACCATTTTACAATCGTGATCCAGTCTTTCAGTTCCCAGTTGCCCAGGTTTCTATGCATATAGTTGATGCCATTTTTACCAAACTGCCCACTGGCCCGATGGTCCATCGCTACCTGTATCAGCCCTTCTTTGGCCCACCACTGGGTTTGTCCGCTGAACTGCCAGCCATCACGAACCGTACCTGCATTAGGACCACCGTAAATATTGATCATGACAGGATATCGTTTGTTAGGGTCAAAATTGAGTGGCCATGTGATGCGAATGGGAAGCTGAAAAAGACCATCTTCAGAAGGTATTCTTAGGATCTCGGTTTTGGCCATGGCATAGGCATCAAAATCAGGCCCTTTGCTGTCTCCCAGTTCAAGGATCAGTTTGCCATTGTTGTTCAACAGGGCCAATCTGTCAGGAGTTGATACATTGGAATAGCGAGTAGTAAAATAGCTTCCATTGGGAGACAGATCGGTCGCATGGGTGAATTCACCAAACGTTAGTCGGGTTTGGTGCTTGCCATCAAAATCTACACGGTAAAGATCTGTGCGCACGGAATTCTGTTGCCTTGATGTGAAATAAATGATGTTTTTTGCTTCGTCGATGAATTGAACGGCAGTGCTCCAGTTGGGTCCAGTGGTGATTTGGTTTTTGAGGGTACCATCATTGTTGTGCAGGTACAGCTGATCCCATCCATCCTTATCGCTTTGGAGAATGAATCCCTTGTTGTTGGCAAGGAAACTGATGCGACCTCCCTGATCATCAAGGTCAATCCAGGTTTTTTGTTTTTCGTTGTACACCTCTTTCTTGCTGCCAGTGGAAGGGTTCACGGCATAAATGATGAGGTTGTCCTGACCGCGGTTCATCCATTGTACCAACAAGGTTTTTGCATCAGGCGTCCAGTAGGGCATGCCAAAGTACTGGTCTTCAAATTCATTGAAATCAGCCCAGGTCAAATGACCACCTTCCACAGGTGTGATGCCAATGCGAACGGTTGGATTGGCATCGCCTGCTTTTGGATACCGGGTATTTTCAGAATAGCCATGTTGCCCGGTTTCACCGTATATCGGGAAGAGGGGAACCTTGGTATCATCCATGCGCATGAAAACAATCTGCTTGCTGTCGGGGCTCCACCAATAAGACTTGTAGCGGGTGGGTCTTCCGAGGATCTCTTCAAAATACACCCAGCTGGCATAGCCATTCAGGATAAGGTCTGTACCATCTTTGGTGATGCGGTATTCTTTTCCGGATGCAATGTTGATGGTGTAGAGATCGTTTTTTCTGGTGAAGGCAACCCACGCCTTGTCTGGTGAAAGTGTGGGATTCACCTCTGTTTCAGGCGTTTTTGTCAACTGTTTTGTCGGCTGTCCAGGTATGGCAACAAATACATCATTGTCTCTCAGGCTCACCGTAACCATGGGGCCGGTTTCTTTTTTCAACAGGTCGGCTGATGATGGGGTCATCTTGCCTGTTTTGCAATCCACCAGAAATACTTTCATGACAGAATCCTGGTGTTCTTTTTTATTGATGAGTAAGCTTACATCATCTACCCATCCCAGTACTCGGGGAAGTTGAGTAGTGATGTTGTTTGAACCACCACGGAGCATTTGTTGTTCTGTGAATTCTTTTTTTTGTGCACTTACACCCAATGAGAGCAGGGTGGTTATGGATAGAATGAGTTGTTTCATGTTCTTGTTGTATTGATGATTAGTCCCTGTAATTCAATGCAGGTTTTCTTGTTCCAAGCAAGGCTTCGTATTTGTAATCGCCTTTCATTTTCAGGAACTCTTCTTTTGATTGTTGGATGAGTGCAGGATTGGTGAAAAGGTCAATCGCAGTCAATGCCATGGTTTTTGCAGCCACCAACATTCCTTTGGTGCCAATTTCAGTTCCCCCACAGGCCACGGCTTGCCAGCTGTGGGCGGGGGTGCCAGGGGCCCATGTTGCAGCACGCAACCCAACGGTGGGCAATGCATAGCTGACATCTCCCACATCAGTTGATCCTCCGCCAGCATCCATTTCAATTTTCAATGGCTTGATGCTGTCTGCAGTTTCAACAGCAGGATATTTGAAAGTGAATGAGGATTGTATTTTTCTGGCAAAAGCTTTTTCTTCTTCTGAGTACTTGACTCCTCCAACTTTTTCGAGATTGGTTTGCATGGCTTCTCCCAGTGTCCTGTTCAGCAAAAGATCGTGGGTACCGCCTATGGTCTCGTATTCCATTTTGGTTTCTGTGCCTAATGCTGCTGCTTTTGCAGCAGTAACCACACGATCAAAAATTTGTTTTACCTGATCGCGTTTGGGGTGGCGAACATAGTAATAAACCTCAGCAAAATCAGGTACTACATTTGGTGCTTTTCCGCCATTGGTGATGACATAATGTATCCTTGTTTCCTGCGGAACATGTTCACGCATCATGTTGACCATGTAGTTCATGGCTTCAACGGCATCAAGGGAAGAACGGCCTCGGTCTGGAGCACCCGCTGCATGGGCGGAGAGCCCGTAGAACCGGAACTTTGCAGAGCTGTTGGCCAATGCGCTGGTCATGGTTACACCATTGCCATCACCCGGATGCCAATGGATGGCCACGTCTACATTGTTGAACAAACCAGCCCTTACCATGTATACTTTTCCTGACCCACCTTCTTCTGCAGGGCAGCCATATACCTTGATGGTGCCTGTAAGTTTTTTCTCTTCAATGAGTTGTTTGATGGAAACACCTGCCGCAACCGATGCTGCGCCAAACAGGTGGTGTCCGCAACCATGTCCTCCGGCTTTCCCATCGATTCCTTTTTTCTCTGGAACGGCCTGTTGTGCAAGCCCAGGCAGTGCATCAAATTCAGCCAGGATGCCGATGACGGGCTGGCCGCTACCATAGGTGGCTACAAAAGCGGTGGGAATATCTGCCACGCCTGCCTCAACGGTAAAGCCTTCTTTTTTCAAGGTTTCCTGCAGCAGGGCACTGCTTTTGACTTCTTTGTATCCCAGTTCTGCATTGTCCCAGATCTGAAGGGCAATGTTTTTGTAGGCAGGGTAACTGGATTCGAGAGAAGCCAGTGTTGCTGTCTTCAGGGGTTCGTTGGAGGGAGCAACAACTGTCTTTTTTTTCTGTGCGATGGCATGGAAGCCTCCTGCAAATAAAAGACAGCCGGCGAGCAGTAACATTCTTTTCATTCCTTGTTTTTAAGTACACAATTTAACTGCTTATCCTTACATTTATTAATCAATACAACTGTTTTTTAGCCAGCAACAGTATTCACAGATTAAAAAAAAATCCATGTGTCAGATTTCAAGATTTCCGCTAGTTTCCCAGGTCATTTTCTTCCTCATGCTTTCGTTCTTTTCGACAGCACAGGTGCGCGATAATGCAGGAGCAGCAAGGGTTGCATCATTCAAGTTACACCAGCAACTCAATGCAGCTTCTCCCTACAAAAACCTGCAATGGAGGAATGTAGGTCCAGACCTCATCAGCGGACGCGTGACGGAAGTAGCCGGAATTCCTGGAAACCGTAACATCATCTTTGCCTCCTTTGCAACAGGCGGTTTTTGGAAGACCGTTGATGCAGGAGAAAACTGGATGCCATTGACAGACCAGTTGGGAACATTATCCATCGGTGCCTTTGCATTGGCACCATCCAATCCTGACATCATTTACCTTGGAACAGGCGAGTCGAATATATTCAGGGCATCCTTGCCTGGCATGGGTGCGTACAAATCTATCGATGGGGGCAAGACCTGGACTGCTATCGGTCTGACCAATACTGGCACCATTGCCAGGATCCTGGTGCATCCCCAGAACCCTGATGTGGCCTATGTTGCAGCGGGTGGAAACGAGTGGAGCTATAACAACAACAGGGGCGTCTACAAAACAACCGATGGCGGAAAATCATGGATCAGGATCTTGGGCAATGATGAAAAAACCGGGGCCATCGACCTGGTGATGGATCCAACAAATCCAGACCTGATCATTGCTTCCACCTGGAACCGCATCCGCAGGAGATGGAGCGATCCGGTTCCTGAAGATGGCGACTATATCTATAAAACAGTTGATGCCGGAAAAACATGGAGCAAACTTACCAATGGTTTGCCCGAGACAAAATATACCGGCAGGGTGGGACTTTGTTTTTCAAAAAGCAAGCCCAATGTTGTATATGCTTATCTGGACAACCATACGCCCAAGCGTGACCCCAAGCCCGGTGAGCTTGACCCTTATGGCAGGCCCATTCAGGTGATTCCCTATGGTGTACAGGTGTACAGGAGCGAAGACAAGGGAGAAAACTGGAAAAAAGTAAGTACGGAAGATGATAAACTGGAGCGATTTGCCGGAACCTATGGATGGGTGTTCGGACAGATCAGGGTAGATCCCAACGACGAAAACATTGTGTACATCATGGGTGTACCCCTGGCCAAATCTACAGATGGAGGAAAGACCTTCACGGCCATGCGCGCCACAGACAAGGATTCCGATGCACAGCATGGAGACAACCATGCACTGTGGATCGATCCCACCAACAGTTCCTACATCATCAATGGAAATGATGGAGGCGTAGTGCTCTCCTACAATGGCGGTGCAAAATGGAAGAATTTTTTCAGGAAAATTCCGACCACACAGTTTTACAATATCACCTATGACATGAAGCAGCCCTACAATATCGTGGGTTCAGTGCAGGATGAGGGAAGTTTCATGGGCAGCATCAAGAATACTTTTGGCAAAAAGCCTGAAGGCATCATGGCCTGGGATGATGCGCCTGGCGGCGAAGGCACCATCATCGCCATGGATCCCAAAAATTCAGAGATCATGTATGCCAGTTCATTTTATGGAAGACTGATGAAAAGCGATCTCCGCATGCCCAAGAAGGCCTGGGGACAAAAGCCCCATCCGGATTCGATCCGCACAAAAGATATTTTTCCAAAGAAGACAGATGATGAGGAAGTGCACCGCGGCGAATGGCTGGCCTTCACCATGATTTCTCCACATGACAACAAAACCATCTACCATGGTTTTCAATATCTTTTTGAATCAAAGGATGGCGGTGATTCATGGAAGCGCATCAGTGAAGACCTGACCTATAATGACAAGAGCAGGATGGGAAAAACGCCTTATGCCATCAACCACCAGGCCATCACAGCCATCGATGAATCGCCTATAAAGAAAGGATTGCTGTACGCTGGCACCGATGATGGAAGGGTTTGGATGAGGCCTGCCGATGGCGCGGCTTTCCTCAGCACAATGAAAGGCATCCCACAAAATGCTCATGTGTCAAGGATTGTGGCTTCATCCCACCAGGAAAACAGGGTTTACCTTACCCTGAGCAACAGGAGAGAGGATGATGACAAGCCCTATATCTATGTTTCGGATGACAAGGGAATGACCTGGAGAAGCATCGCTGCCAACCTGCCTGCATCGCCAGTGAACGTCATCAGGGAAGACGACAAAAATCCTCTAAGACTCTATTGCGGAACCGATATGGGCATTTATTACAGTAACAATGGCGGTAAGAGCTGGAGCTCTTTACAGGCCAATTTGCCGGCTACTGTATCGGTGCAGGACTTGTTCATACATCCGCGTGAAAGAAATTTGGTGATCGCCACTTATGGAAGGGGCGTTTATTCCCTCGATGATCTGGGTGCCTTGAAATAAAATTTGGAAGGGTCAGGCTATTGCTTGACCCTCATCACACTGTTGGTGACCTTGAAGATGTCAAAGGTTTTGAAATCCTGGGGAGCACTCAAACCCTCACCGAACATGATCATGTCCGGGGTATGGATGCGCACGGGTTTGTCTGTATAGAATTTTCCCTGGGACTGGTCCCAGTTCAGTTCCCTGCAAAAAAGGGTATCACCCTTGATATTGTATACCCTAACGCTGTCGCGGATGAAAATGGTATTCCTGGATTCGTGGTAAATGGCAAACATGGCGTCCAGCCTGCTTTCTATCTGTAAGGTAGAGTCAAAAAAATCAACATGCAGTGTTTTGGGAAGTTCTACCCTGGAACTGGTGTCCTGGTACCGGAGCATCAGCGGTGCAGTGAGCTTGGCTTTCATCTTTCCGCCCTGGCTCATGTAGCTTTCAATGTTGACGGCTTCATCAACCCCCAGTTTTTTTTGAAACAGGGCCTTGACTTTCATTTCATCGTTGACGCATGATGATATCAGGAAGGAGGCAAGCAATGCAATGGCAGTGTTCCTGATCACAGCTAACATGTATTATTGGTACTTCGGCTTGTTGAACCAGATATCACTGAGGTTCAATCCCAGAGAGAAGCGGAAAATATTTTCCCTGATGTCATTGGATTTGTTTCCCCGGAAGCCCAACTCAAATGCTGTGTTAATGGTGGTGTACTGGTTGGTATAAACATTTCTTCTAACGGGAAGTCCTGTTCCAAAGGAAAACATGTATTGAGGAATGGATCTGTTCAGCTGCACATTATCTGGGCCAAATGAAGCTCCAAGCCTGTAGGCAACCCTTTGCCAGTAATTGCTGGATTTGTAATCCGGAACAAATTGTCCGCCGATTCTTCCTGTCCAGTTGTTGATCATTTTGTCTGCAGTGCCGAAATACTTGTAGTCAGCCCAATTGGCTAGACCAATCTCTGCACCGAACATCCACATGCTTTCGCCTTCAAACATGAAACCGGCTCCCCATGAAGAAGGATGAACAATGGTTCCCTTCTGATCCTGACCTTTAAAGATGCTGTCAATCACCACTATGCCGGTATTGGCATCGTAGTCAATTGTTTCCCTGGAGATATTCCTGGTGGCTTTCATGTTCGTGGAAAGATTGCCATGCAAGCCAAGCCTTAGGTTTGTTTTTTTGTTGATTTTGATCTTGTACTGGATTCCTGCATTGAAAAACAGACCGCCAAAACGGGTGGTATCTGAAGAATTGGTTGTTTTATAGATGACAGTATCATTGACGAACGAAAGCTTTGTGCTGTGCTCTTTGTTGCCAAACATGTACCCTGCATTGAAACCAATGCTCAGGTTCTTTGTGCCATAGGCCATTCCTGTGAATGCCTGATAGGTTCCGCCATTGCCAAAGTAGCTGTATCGGGCACTGTCAATACCAGAAATCCTCGTGTTCAGGACGATATCGTAGTTGATTCGTGTGATGGGGCGAAGACCGATGTTCATGCCCCAGTTCTTTTTCTTGGAAAGGGGAAGTCCAATCTGCATGTAGGAAGGAATCAGGTAAGCGGAGTTGAATTTTCTCGGAGGGTTCAGTGCTCTCAGAGACCTTGAGTTATAATCCAAACCAATATCAAAAGTGGTGATTTTCAGTGAAGCATAAGAGGCCGGGTTGGTGAAGTTGACCGTTGAATAATCAGCAAATGCGGAACTGAGACCTCCCATACCTCTGTTCAGGATATTCTGTCCGGGTACAAAATCGCCAAGTCCATACCTTGAATAGGGTGAATTCTCCTGTGCCTTTCCTTGGAGGGCCGGGAGGGTCATCATCAAAAGCAGTAAAATGGCTGAAAAACTATTTGTTATTGGTCTCACTGATCGCATACAATCCTTTGTAAAGTAAGTCGGGGTCTGCAAATATCTTATTTTTAAGCAGGTGCGCAAAATAGGTGCAATCACCCCCGGTTAAAACGACGTTAAAGTTCCTGTATTTTTCTTCAAATTCACGAACTATTCCTTCAATCTCCTTGGCCATGCCTAGAACGACCCCGCTGAGGATGTTCGTTTTGGTATCATAACCCACCAATGGGAAGTTCCATTCCTTCTTGACCACGGGCAGCAAGGCGGTATAATCATGCAGGGAATTGAACCGCATTTCCATTCCCGGAGAGATGCTTCCGCCCAGGAACTGGTTGTACTTGTTGATGAAATTATAGGTAATGCAGCTTCCCAATCCTACCACCAGGTTGTTTTTGCCCGGAAAAAAATGAACAACCGCAGCAGCAAGGGCAAGCCTGTCTGCTCCCATGGTCTCTGGTTTTCCGACCGGAACTTTGAAGTTGAGCTTGGAAAGGTGGTTGAGCAGGTGGAATTGGGTTCTTTCCTCCAGTATCCTATTGATTTCAGGTGTATGGTGGATCACCGAAGAAAGGATGGATTTTTGGGGTTGGTATTCTTTCAACAGCGCTTCAATGGTCTCCAGGCCATCATTTTCCAACACATGACTGCTGAGGAGTTGTCCATTCTCAAACAGTGCCGCCTTCATGCGGGTATTGCCAAGATCCAGACAAAGCGTTCTCATTTGCTCATTGATTTTTGCAAAGGTGCTGTAAAGTTGCCGAAAGCCTCATTTTATTTGTCGCTATAATGCGATAATTTTATGGTTTAAACGATGGACAACTCAATCATACAATTGGCGAGGCAGGGTGACAGGAAATGCATTGCCAGGTGCATCTCCCTGATTGAGAATGAGGCAGAGGGGTATGAAGCAATCATTTCATCATCACCCGCAGTGCAAATGGTGCCATTGATTGGCATCACCGGCCCCCCGGGCGCAGGGAAAAGCACATTGGTGGATGCCCTTGTTGAGGGATATGTAGCGGAAGAAAAGAAAGTGGCCGTGGTTTGTGTAGACCCATCTTCTCCTTTCAACAAAGGAGCCTTGCTGGGTGACAGGATACGGATGAACCGCTGGTACAATCATCCATCAGTATACATCAGGTCTTTGGCCAGCCGAGGGTCGATGGGTGGACTTCATCCTTCAGCAAAGCAGATCACTTCATTCCTGAAGGGCTGTGGATTTGACCTCATCATCCTGGAAACGGTGGGCGTTGGACAATCAGAAATTGAGATCGCCAGGCTCGCGGATGTTTGCCTGTTGGTATTGGTTCCTGAAGCCGGCGATGAGATCCAGTTCATGAAGGCCGGATTGATGGAAGTGGCTGATATTTTTGTGGTGAACAAAGCCGACAGGCCTGGTGCTGTATTTTTTGCAACGCAATTGAAAAACATGCTCCACTCATCCTCCAGAAATCAAGGCCTTGAAGCCAGTGTGGTCAATACTGTTGCAACAACCGGCAAGGGTATTGAGGAACTAAAGACAAGCATCGCATCATTTTTAAACAATAAAAATCAAGATAATGGAAGAATTGATTCCCAATGAAGGTTTTCCGGTGGTTGCCAAAGCTGAACCATGTTGCGTGAAAGTGGAAGCAGGCAAAACCTATGCCTGGTGCACTTGCGGCCTGAGTGAAAAACAGCCTTTCTGCGATGGAAAGCACAAGAAAATTGAAGGAAATCCATACGCGAGTCTGAAGGTAACCTTCGAGGAAGAGAAGGAAGTTTGGCTTTGTCAATGCAAAAAGTCCAAGAACCCTCCTTTCTGCGACGGAAGCCACAATCAGCCTTAGTAACAGGTGGAATGAAAGTCCAGTTGACAAATCGCTTGCTTTACGGCCTGCTGTATTTGGTTTCATTGTTGCCGCTTTGGGCCTTGCATGGGCTCAGTGATTTTGTAACCTTTGTGGTGTACCGCATCATTGGATACAGAAAAGAGGTTGTATTGTCCAACCTGGCCATTGCCTTTCCTGAAAAGTCTGATGCAGAAAGAAGCAAGATTGCCAAAGCGTTTTACACCAATTTTACAGACTCCATGCTGGAGTCCATCAAATTGATCAGTGCCGGGGGCAGATTGATCGACAAGATGTTTGTGACCGACCCCAAGGTATTTGAACTGTTCTCAGGAACCGAGAAAAACATACAAATTCATGCCCTGCACAATTTCAATTGGGAGATTGTCAATCAGGGTGTTTCAAGGGAAATGAAGCTTCCTTTTCTTGGCGTATATCAACCCATCATCAATCCTTTTTTTGAACAATTGTTTAAAGAAATCAGGTCGAGGTTTGGTACGGTCTTGATTCCTGCCAATGATTTCAAGAATAATTTCTTGCCCCATCAGGACAAGCAATATGTCATCGCGTTGGTGGCAGACCAGAATCCTGGAAATCCTTCAAAAGCCTGGTGGGTCAACTTTTTCGGTAAGCCGGCACCCTTTGTGATGGGGCCTGAGAAGGCTGCACGAATGCGCGATACTGTGGTCGTTTTTGGTAATTTTTACAAACTCAGAAGGGGGGTGTATACATTCACTGTGGAGAAAATCACGGATGATCCGGCTTCATTGCAGCCGGGGGAACTTACACTTCGGTACATCAAATACATTGAAGACCGGATCAGGGAGCGGCCAGACAATTATCTTTGGAGCCATCGCAGGTGGAAACATCCGTACAAGCCTGAGTATGCCGGGCTTGCCCTTGAAACGCTTAACCTATAGCTCTTTATTTCAATAGGTCTGAAATTATTTTATTCAAAAGCTGAAGCCTTTCAAGATTCAGTTTGTAATACATGTATTTTCCTTCCCTTTCTTTTTTCACGATTCCGGCCCTGCGAAGGATGGCGAGGTGCTGGCTGGCAACAGATTGTTCCAGGCGCATTTCAACAAATAATTCTGTGACGGTGGCATTCCCTTTGCTGTCAATCATCCGGATCATTTCCTGCCGCAACGGATGGTTGATCGCCCTGAAGGTAAGCGATGCCTTTTTGATGCTCAGGTGATCCAGTGATGGGGCGTGAGTTTTCAAAAAATCTTTTTTCTGGACTGTGTTAGGTGATGGGAGATTACTCTCTTGCAGGATTTTAGACATGAGGGGTGTTTGTTAGCTTGGCAACATAGGTAATGCGAATATACGGTGAATACCAATTATTTCTTCTGTGTATTGAAGAATTCCTTTGTGTAAAAAGGTTCAGCATATGCCAAATCGAAGAACTGCTTATTTTGGTAGTCTGACAGCGACATTGTTGCAAAATGACCTGCGTTGTGCAAGGGTGCAGGGAAAAAGGCATTTGGATGATGGCAAATATCTTTCCATTTTGCTGCTCCATTGCCCACAAAACCAATCCGTTTTTCGGCGAGTTGCGCAACAAAACTTTGCTCGTCCAGTACAAGGGCTGATGGTTCAAGTATCCTGTTCATTTCTCTGGAATACACTCCTGTAAAGACTTCCATTCGTCTGGCATCAATCATCGGGCAAACCAAATCAATCTCATCTGCAATGTTGCCAAAGGCAATCCAGTCGAGGGTATTGATACAGATGAGTGGAATTTTTAAAGCATAGCAAATTCCTTTTGCAGCCGCCAGTCCAACCCTCAGACCAGTGTATGATCCGGGACCATTCATCACCGAAACAGCAGCCAATGTTTTCAATCCAATGCCTATGCGTTTGCAGCATTCCTGGATGGCTGGCTGCAGAAAACCTGCATGTTCCTGTTGGGTGGTATTGATGCTTTCATCCACCAAATCTCCATTGAGGCTGATGCCGATGCTTGCTTCGTTGAAGGCAGTATTGATTTGGAGGATATATGTTGATGAAGCATTGGCCATTGTTTGCAAAAATAGGTTGCACGAAAGCAATTATCTTCGTTATTCAAAATAAAATCAACATGAGCAAGCAAATCATTAATACAGACAAGGCCCCTGCACCCATTGGCCCATACAACCAGTCGGTAAGGGCCAATGGATTTCTATATATTTCCGGTCAGATTGCTATCGATCCTGCCACGGGCAATATCGATGCTACCGATATTGAAGGAGAAACCCATCAGGTCATGAAGAACCTGGCAGCCATTCTTGAAGCAGCAGGATTAGATTTTTCTGCAGTGGTAAAAACAACCATTTTCCTTACCGACATGTCACTTTTTGCTGCTGTCAATGCCATCTATGCTGAATATTTTACTGGAGATCATCCTGCCCGAGAGACTGTTGCCGTGAAAGGATTGCCCAAGGCAGTCAATGTAGAAATCAGCATGATTGCTGTAGGGTAGTTTGGATGGCGCAAGCTGCTCAAAAATGAACTATCTTACCCATTGTTTGTTTCAAAAGATACGACATGATGAATACAACCATTCAACAACAATCGATACAGCCTTCGCTTGGGGAGAATCAGTTCACCATCGCTGAAATATTTGCCGGGCAACTCCAACTGTTCAACAGTGGACAAACCAGGCCGATAGGTTTTAGGATAGAGCAGCTTAAAAAACTCAAAGCAGCCATCTTGTTGCATGAGGCTGAAATTGTAGAAGCGCTTTACAAAGATCTTCGCAAGTCAACATATGAAGCTTTTGGCTCAGAAATTGGCCAATTGTTGAGAGAAATTGATTTTACCATCAGGCACCTGCATGCATGGGCCAGGCCGCAGTCGGTTTCAACACCGCTGATGCTTTTCCCATCCACCAGCAAAATCTACCGCGATCCACTGGGAATTGTGCTGATCATCGGCCCATGGAATTATCCTTTTCTGCTGACAATCGGCCCATTGATCAGCGCCATTGCTGGCGGAAATACCGCTATCATCAAACCTTCTGAGGAAGCTGCCCACACGGCAATGGTGGTAGAGAAAATTATCGCTTCCATTTTTAACCAGGACTATGTTCATGTGGTACAAGGCGTGGGTGGCGAAGTGATTCCTGCCATGATGAACCAGGTGCGTTTTGACCATGTATTTTTTACCGGGAGCACCGGCGTTGGACAAAAGATCATGGAGATGGCTGCCAAAAAACTGGTCCCGGTTACACTTGAACTGGGTGGCAAGAGTCCCTGCATTGTTGACCGCTCAGCCAATCTTGATTATACTGCCAAAAAAATTGTTTGGAGCAAGCTGATGAATGCAGGTCAAACCTGCGTTGCACCAGACTATGTTTTGGTGCACAATGATATCAGGAAGGAGTTGGTATCCAAGATTAAAGACAATTTCAAGAACATGTTTGGTGAGGATCCCATGATGAGCGAAGATTATGGCAGGATCATCAACAACAAGCGTTTCAAAAAACTGTCTCAATACCTGGACCCGCGCAAAATTGTCAGTGGCGGAAGAAGCAATGAGGCAGACCTCTACATTGAGCCCACCATCCTTGAAAATATTACAATCCAAGACCCTGTGATGCAGGAGGAGATTTTTGGTCCCATTCTTCCCGTGATTGGTTTTGACCACCAGGAGGAAGTGGTTGAATGGGTGGAGAAAAATCCTTTTCCACTTTCATTGTACATATATGCGGAAGACCGTTCTGTACAGGAATTTTATCTAACGCGGTTGAGGTTCGGCGGATCTTGTATCAACAATAGCCTGATTCATTTGGGTAATCCACACCTTCCTTTCGGCGGTGTAGGCCCCAGCGGAACCGGCCAGTACCATGGTAAGTTTGGCTTTGAAACATTCACCAGGCCCAAGGCTGTCCTGCTTTCCCGGTCATGGTTTGATATACCCTTGTTGTATGCACCATTCAAAGGGAAGGTGGAATTGCTAAAGAAAGTTTTTAAATATACCTGATGAAAATAGCATTGCAAATTGGCATAGCCGCGTTGGTGGTAATGGTTACGGCCTGGGCATGTTCTTCATCCAAAATACAAGGCAACATGAGTACAAGACAAAATATTTTAAAATCAGTGTATCCTGCACTCACAAGCATCACCCGTTTTTTCGGGGTCAACAACAGGGTGGTGCTTCCTGCTGAAAAGAAAGCACCACTTGTTTCCTTGTATGAGATTCCATTTGAGACAATCTCCGGAGACCAATCTTCTTTTGCTGCCTACAAAGGGAAAAAGATTGTGATTGTCAATACTGCCAGTGATTGTGGATATACGGGCCAGTATGAAGAACTGCAATCTTTGTATGCCCAGGCAAAAGGGGAAATTATCATAGTGGGTTTTCCTGCCAATGATTTCAAGGAGCAGGAAAAAGGAAGCAATGAACAGATCGCTTCATTTTGTAAAAAGAATTACGGCGTTGAGTTTCCCATTGCGGCCAAAGCCAGTGTTGTCAAGGGAAAAGAGCAGCATCCGGTTTTTGCTTGGCTCTCTGATCCTGCAAAAAATGGATGGAACAAGGAAGCGCCAGCATGGAATTTTTCAAAATACATCATTGATGAAGAAGGAAGATTGATTGGGTATTTTGATCCCGGGGTCAGTCCTTTGGGAAAAGATTTTCTGAAAGCACTCAATGTTTCAATTCCCTGATACAGATGAATATTCCTCAAGAACAAATGTTGGTATTGGTAAATGAGCAGGACGAGCCTGTCGGGCTGATGGAGAAGATGGAAGTGCACCGGAAAGCTTTGTTGCACAGGGCTTTCAGCGTATTTCTTTTCAACAGTAAAGGTGAAATGCTCTTGCAACGCCGTGCACTGGAGAAATACCATAGCGGTGGTTTGTGGACGAATACCTGCTGCAGTCATCCTTATCTGAATGAAACTCCCAGCCAGGCCGCCACAAGAAGGATGAAAGAAGAATTGGGTTTTGAAACTTCTGTTGATCCTGCTTTCAGCTTCATCTACAAGGCCGCACTAGATAATGAGCTTACTGAGTACGAATTTGATCATGTATTGGTTGGTCAATACGATGGCAAGGTCTTTCCCAACAAGGATGAAGTGGTTGATTATTGTTACATGAACATGGATGAACTTCGCGGAAACATGGCGAATCATCCCGGCAATTATACTGAATGGTTCAAGATTGCATTGCCCATGCTTGAGGAATATCTTGATAAGAACAATGCAATGAGCGATGAAAACCACTAAGGCCATTGTTGTAGGTGCCGGCATCGGAGGCATTGCTACCGCTATTAGGCTTGCGGTAAAAGGGTTCGAAGTAGAAGTCCACGAAAAAAATGA